>Ga0256842_1001828_pt1 | contig 16318 bp, 19 predicted proteins | sample 4559240metaG_FD_185973 | JGI IMG/M metagenome (GOLD analysis project Ga0256842, IMG submission 185973) | Hydrothermal vent microbial communities from Guaymas Basin, Mexico - 4559-240 | ecosystem: Environmental > Aquatic > Marine > Hydrothermal vents | place: Mexico: Guaymas Basin | collected...
TTTTACCATCAACCATAATCTCAACTTCACAACTAAGACCACTTAGCTCTTTCATCCAAAATTGATTTGGTTGTAGTGTCATACCAACTAATGCTGGAGTAAACTCTTTTGTTTCTATCTCAAAATCTTTTGCTATTTTTAGCCCTATATCACTAGCACCTAAGTTTTTAAAACTTTTTCCACCAGTAGCTACAACAACTTTTTTAGCATTAAAGATACCTTTAGATGTAGTAACTATAAAAGTGTCTTTCTCTTTTTTAAGCTGATTCACTTCACAATTTAGTAAAGTTTTAGCATAATCACTTTTTTTTCTAAGTATATTTATGATCTCATCAGAACTATTTTTACAAAAGTAGTATCTATCTTTTCTTATAACTGGTTTTACACCATTATCTTTTAAAAACTTTAACAAATCATCTTTAGAAAAAACCTCTAAAGCATTAGCAACTAAAACCTCATCACCATCATAATTATCTATGCTAACATCAACATTTGTGATATTACACTTTCCACCACCAGAGATTTTTAGTTTTTTTGCTATTTTCTCATTTGAATCGATTATCAGAACATCTAAACTGTTATTAAGGTGTGAAGCACACATCAAACCACTCGCACCTGCACCCAAAATTATTACATCATATATTTTCATTCTGTAATTATAGTATAATATCAAAAATAATTATAAGAGATTGAAAATGAGCAATAAACTTCACATAGTATCTTTAGGCTGTACAAAAAATCTAGTTGACACAGAAGTGATGATGGGTAAACTTCAAAACTTTGAACTTACAAGTGATGAGACTGATGCAGATGTTATCATCGTAAACACTTGTGGTTTTATAGATGCTGCTAAAGAGGAATCTATAAACACTGTTCTTTCTCTACATGAAGCTAGAAAAGAGGATTCTGTTTTGGTTATGGCAGGATGTCTTAGTGAAAGATACAAAGATAGTCTAATGGAACAGATTCCAGAGGTAGATATTTTTACTGGTGTTGGTGATTATGAAAATATTGATGAACTTTTGGCTGAGAAAAAAAGCAGATTTTCAGAAGAGGTTTATCTGATAGATGGGGCAGAGAGAGTTGTTACAGGTTCATCTTACCATGCTTACATAAAACTAAGTGAGGGGTGTAATCAAGTTTGTAGCTTTTGTGCGATTCCATCATTTAAAGGTAAACTACACTCTCGGGATTTAGATTCTATCGCTCGTGAAGTTGAGGGGCTTGTGAAAAAAGGGTATTATGATTTTTCATTTGTATCACAAGATTCTAGTTCTTTCCTTCGTGACCAAAATATCAAAGATGGTTTATCACTTTTGATTCAAAGAATCGAACTTATAGATGGTGTTAAATCTGCTAGAATCCTTTACCTTTACCCAACTACAACAACTATCTCTTTACTTAAAAATATAGCAAAAAGTAAACTATTTCACAACTATTTTGATATGCCGATTCAACATATAAATGATGATATGCTCCATATGATGAAAAGAGGTTTTGGGAAAGAGAAAACACTTGAACTTCTAAACTATATGAAATCACTTCCAGATTCTTTTATAAGAACAAGTTTTATAGTTGGTCACCCAAATGAAACACAAGAGATGTTTGATGAGATGTGTGAGTTTGCTAAAGAGTTCGGTTTTGATAGAGTAAATGTATTTTCATACTCTGATGAGGAGACAACTTCTGCTTACGATATGAGTGCGAAAATACCAGCCGAAATTATTGCCAAGAGAGCAGAGATTCTAGGTGCTATAACAGATGAGTGTATGAAAAAATCACTTGAAGCAGAAGTTGGCAAAGAGATAGAACTCGTGATAGATGGTGAATCTGATGAACATGAGTATCTTTTAAGTGCTAGAAAAACTATCTGGGCTCCAGAGATAGATGGTGAGATATATGTAAATGATAGAACAAAAGATGAAGATTTAGAGTTTGGAAAAATCTACAAAGCTAAAGTTACAGAGTTAGTTGGTACTATTTTAACTGCTACGGTTGATAATTAAAACTAAAAAAGTAAAGGAGATAAAATGATACTGACACTAGATATAAAAGAGAGTGCTTTAGATAAAGTTCTATCTTTACTAAATAATTTAAAATCTGATGTTAAAATAATAGAAAACAGTTTAGATATAGAGGTTATATCCCCATACGATTCGGACTACAAGTATATAGAAGATGGCAAACAAGAGAGAAAATCTAATCCTGAAAATTATGCTTCTATGGATAGTATAGATTGGAACTAAATTATGTATAAAATACTTTTACATAAAAGAGTTATAAAATTTATAAACAGTAGAACACAAAAAGAGAAGCAACAAATAAAAAAGAAGTTTGAACTATTACAACAAAATCCTTATCCATCAAATAACTCTTTAGATTTAAAGAGATTACAAAATAGATATGGATTTAGATTGAGAGTATCAGATTTTAGATTTATCTATGATATAGTTGATAATGAATTAATTATCTACATAGAAAATGGTGCTAATCGTGGTGATATTTATAAAAAATGATTAAACAAGAACCTATTAATCTACTCCAAAACAAAAAAAATCTCCTAGCTTTCTCTGCTGGGGGAGATTCTACTGCACTACTCTTTTTGCTTCTACACCATAACATCAAGTTTGATATAGCTATAGTAAACTACAACATAAGAGAGCAAAGTAAACTAGAGGTTATTTATGCTAAAGAGTTGGCTAGTTTATATAATTTTAAATGTTATGTTTATGAGGCTAAAAATATCAAAAAAAACTTTGAATCTAGTGCTAGAGAGATACGATATAATTTTTTTGAGAAACTGATATATCAAAACCATTATGAAAATCTTTTAACTGCTCACCACTTAGGTGATAGGTTTGAATGGATGCTTATGCAATTTTGTAAAGGTGCTGGATGTGTTGAGATAGCTGGAATGAGAATGATGGAGAGCAGAGATTCTTATAACATTATCCGTCCACTTCTTCATCTTGAAAAAAAAGAGTTGTTAGTTTATCTAAATGATAATCATCTAAAATATTTTGAAGATGAAACAAATCTTGATGAATCTATAAAAAGAAACTCATTTAGACACAACTTCTCTAAGCCACTTTTAGATAAATATTTAACTGGAATCAAAAAAAGTTTTAACTACCTAGATGAAGATAGAGATAGACTTATAAAAGATGTAACTATAAATAAGATTGATGATTTTGCCTATTTTATAAACTCAGAAGATGATAGAGTAGATATATATCATATAGATAAGTATCTAAAATCTGTTGGTTTTATGATGAGTTCTAATGAAAGAGAGATTTTAAAAGATAAAAAAACTCTCATAGTTGGTAGAAAGTTTGTTATAAATAAAAATGATAAATTTATATTTATAATGCCATATATAAAAGATTCTGTTATGGATAAAGAGTTTAAAGAGAGTTGTAGAGTTTTAAAAATAGAACCAAAATTAAGAGCATATTTATATCAGAATCAAAATATTTTTTATAAAATCAAAGAGTTACTTACTACTGTTTAAATCTTTTTTATCTGTTTCATAAACTTTCATACTAAAAGTTGAGTAGATCATATCACCCTCTCTTGTAAACTTTATAGGGAAATTAACTCCTATTATCCAATCACTTTTATTGATAGCATCTAAAAAATCGTATATACTTTTTGGTGAAGATATTTTTGAACTTGTGTTTACATCATAAGTTAAAAAAACACCATCTTTTTCACTAACAACTCTTTTAGATAAATTTAATGTTTTAAAATACTTTTTATGTTGCTTTAAAAATCTATCTTCTGAAAATGGTGTACTAAGAGCAGTAATTGTATAACGATTAGCACCTTGTAATTTTTTTAGTAATGATAAAGTATCGTTATTAAATTTTTCATACCTATAAGCCTCTTTTTTTACTTTTATCATCTCTGAACGTTTGATTCTATACTCTTTACCTTTTGGTATCAACACCAAAAATGAAAATAAAAGCACCATAATCAACAAGACTAATGAAGATATTAAAACATAAATATTTTGACGAGATAATCCACTACTCCGCATCTAGTTCATCCTCCTCTTCCTCTTTGTCTATATAGTTAGTAGATACAAACCTCAACCACCCATTGTTAGCTGGGTAAAAACTACTATAAGTTCTATGAAATATAGAGCGAAGTGGTGCTTGAAGCATAAAGTTATATACATCTTTATTTGGTGTAATCCCTTGAAGAATTAAACCATTTTCTAGTAAAGTAGCTTCTGAAAGAGTAATTCTTTGTGGAACTAAATCAAACAAATTAGTTATAGAATCTTTTAAAACTGCATTTTTAGTATGTATATTTTCTGCTAGAATATTTTGCTTTTCTATAAGTGTTATCTGCTTTTTCATATTATAAATACTGATGTTTAAATCAACCTGCTTTTGAGCCATATTTTTTTTATCTTCAGTAAATTTATACTCTTTAAACAATAAAAATATATAAGTTAAACTCAACATTAAAAGTGTGATTGAGAAAAAGATAAGTAAAAGTTGCATATCTTCAGTAAATGCACTTTTCTTTCTAGGGTTTATATAACTATATCTCATTCTAATTCCATTTTAGCTAGAACAGAAAGTTCAACAGATGTATTTACCTCTCTAATGTAAACATTTAAAAACATCTCATCCTCTATATACTTTTTCAAATCACGACTAACACCTATAGCATCTGCTATATATATATTTTCTATAAACTTACTATTGAAGCGTTCATCTTTATAGAAACTATTTACAGCACTTTGAATCATCCCAAATCTATGATAATCTTCTGTAAACTCTTCATTATCATCTACAGATATATCACTATTATCTAACTCTTCTGTTAATTCTTCTTCTATATCTTTAGATTCTGAAAACTCATCGATCTCATCAAAAGAATCAAGATCTTCAATATCTCCAAAATCATCCATACCATCTAATAAGTCTGTATCATCTAATGAATCCATATTATCTAAATCTATACTATTATCTAAATCTATACTATCATCTAAATCTAAATCCATATCCATTTTTTCTAAACTATCATCAAACAGATCATGTGTTTCAGTATCATGTTCAACATCAAGATATAATGAAAAGAGTAAAGTTCCATTATCAAATATAGCTATACAAAGAAAACCTTCCTCGACTAAAATAAATAATGCCATACCAGTATTTATCTTATCTTTAAAAAAATTACTTAAGACAATAATCGGTGAAAATATAAAGTCTACACCTATTTTTTTATATTTTTGTTGTATATTTACAATCTCATTTTTAGTTGTATAGTATGTCCATTCACCATTGTGACACATATGATTTAATGAAGAGGTATCAATAAATTCCGTTATCTTTTTTTTATCACAACTGGGAACTGCCCCTTGTGTTTCAGAATTATCTAAAATAGATATATAATAAAATGGTGATAGTTTTTTATATTTTTTTATAAAATCATACATTTTATCACTTAATTCTGTTGTCTCAAAAATTCTTTCATTGGTATCAACAATGCCATTTTTATTTGATATTTTTATATATACCAAGGTTGTAGTTTGTTTAACAACAATATTAATATATACCTTAAGATATAAAAATTCTAAAAGTTTACTTAACACTATTTACCTACTCCAGATAAGGGATGTGCTTTATTATAATTTTGTTGTTTCAAAGCACTTCCTAATTTTGTATATATTTGTGTTGTTGCCATGGATGAATGACCTAGTAACTCACCAACATCAACTATGGGTGCACCACCATTTAGTAATGCTGTAGCATAAGAGTGTCTTAGTTGATGTGGAGTTACTTTTATAGAAACTCTTTTAAAGACTTTAGTGATGATATATCTTAAACTATTTTCGCTTAATCTTTCGCCATTTTTTTCAAAAAGAAATTTATTTACTAAGTTTCGAGTTAAATACTCATCTAATAATTCTCTTGTTAAAGGAAGTAATGGTATATCTCTTTGTTTATTACCTTTTCCTAAAACTCTAACCCACTCTTTTGAGATGTCAGATAGTTTTAACGAACTAAGTTCAGAGATTCTAAGACCCAAGGTATACAACATAACAACAACTAATCTTTCATCTAAATCAGCTTTAGCTATAGCTTCAACTATATTTTTATGTGAGATTGGTTTTGGTAATGTTTTTGCAACTTTTATACTCTCATCAGCTTTAAGTATCACTTTAACATCATTATCATTTAGATACTCTACAAAACCCCTTACTGCACTTAGTTTTTTACTTATAGTTTTAGCATTTAGATGTGCAATTTTTATACGATAAGGCATAAGGTTAAATACTGTATGATTAGATTCTTCTAAAATCTCGATATTTACCAATGCCTCTTTTATAGATTCATCATAACTTTTGATAGTTAAGTCAGAATAACCCCTAAAATTTTCCAGAGATTCTAAGAACTCTACTCTTTTTTTATTTAGTAACTTTTTCAAGAAGTTTCTCAAACATTGCATTATAGTTACTAGCACTATCGGTTAAATTAGAATCGGTAATAATACTAGAAGCTAATTTAGTATAGTTACCAATCACAATTTCACACATCATTTTAATCTTAGCTTTATCAGAAGTTGAAATTATATCATTAGTAGCTATCTCATTGATAGTGTTCATATATTTTTTTGCTTCATCTATAAATAAAACATACTCTAATGATATTTTAGATTGAGCCATTACGGTCGATGCCATACGATTATATTGATTTAGATCAAATGATTCATTTGCTAAACTATAAGCTTTTTTATACTCACCTATCTCATAATAATATTTAGCTTGTATAGATTTCTCATAAGATGGACTCGATATAAAGTATATAGCCATTATCAAAATAGCTGTTATAGCAAAGCTAAAAAGGATGATTTTAGCTGTCATTTTTTAGTAAACCATCTTTTATAAGTTTTTTAGCATCTGCAAGTTCCATACCTGAAACATTAATTAAATCACTAATATAATAATCAATAGTCCCAAAAGGCTTAGGTATAATAAATCTATCCCAACTTTTAAGTTGCCAATATGAAGATGGTTTTATCTCAACCAAAACTATATTTACCTTTGCTTTTTGAGCCATAACAACGATACCGTTAGAGACCTCATGCCTAGGACCTTTTGGACCATCTGGTGTGATTCCTAAATCGTAACCATTTTTCAAATCTTTTATAGATGAGATAAGAGCTTTAGCACCACCTCTTCTAGTTGAACCCCTTATAGTTTCAAAGCTAAAAAAAGATAATGTTTTAGCTATAAGATTTCCATCAAAATGTTCAGATATTAAAAGTTTTACATGGGGAGTTTTTCTAAAAATAGTATAAGCATATGGAATCATCAAAAGTTCACCATGCCAACAAGCCATAATGATAGGCTCATCACCTATCGTTTTTGGAGCATGGAATCTTTTTTTATTTGTTAAATATAAAAGTCTTATAAGTATAGAACCTATAATCGGAACAATAGCCAAAGCTAAAGCACGAAAAACTTTTTTACTCAACAATCTCACCAGTTAAAACTGTTCTACCTATAGAAGTTATCTTAACATCTCTAAACTCACCTAAAAGTTCATCTGAACCTTTAATCTTTACCACTACATTGTTATCACTTCTTCCAGATACATACATATCTTGAAATAACTCTTCAAAATAAACTCTTAAAGTTTTTCCTAAATATGAGCTGTTTATCTCATCTAAAATCTCGGTATGTCTTGATTGTAATCTTGTTAATCTATCTGAAGCTACTTCAGAATCGACCATAGGAAGGTGCTGTGCTTCTGTTTCTGGACGAGGAGAGTATTTAAAAGAGAAAAGTTGATCAAATCTAACTTTTTCTAAAACATCCATAGTATCCTCAAAATCTTCATCACTCTCATCAGGAAAAGCTACAATAATATCAGTAGATATACTAACATCGGGACAACTCGCTCTAAGTTTATCTACACGATTTAAAAACCACTCTTTTGAGTAGCCTCTTTTCATATCTTTTAAAACTTTAGTTGAACCACTTTGAAGAGGCATATGCATAGATTTACAGATCTTAGGGTTTGATGCAAACTCCTCTATAAACTCATCATCCATATGAAAAGGGTGTGGAGATGTAAAACGGATTCTTTCTAAGCCATCTATCTTACTAACTCTTCTTAAAAGTTCAGTAAAATTAACTTTTTCATGCTCACCAGAAAAACGGCGACCATAATTATTTACATTTTGACCTAAAAGAAAAATCTCTTTTGCACCAGCATCAACTGCTCGTTGAGCTTCATTGTAGATAAGAGAATCTGGTATAGAAACCTCTTCACCACGAGTTTTAGGAACGATACAAAAGGTACAAGATTTATCACATCCCATAGAGATGTTTATAAAAGCTTTCAGTTTTGATGAACGAAAATCTTTAAAAGCAAACTCACTATCATCATAATTAATATCTATCTCAACAGCTTTATTTTTATGTAAAACTTCTGTAATTTTAGATACATTTCTAGCACCAAGTACAAAGTTTACATAAGGTGCTCGTTTTATAATCTCTTTACCTAGATGTGAAGCAGTACAACCACAAACACCTATTTTAGCACTATCTTTTTTCTTTTTGTTAAAAACACCAAGTTCTGAAAATAGTTTAGATACTGGTTTTTCCCTTACGGAACAAGTATTTATCAAAATAAGGTCAGCATCCTTAAAGTCACTAATCACTTCATAACCCTCTTTTTCACTTAACTCAGCAATCATATGCTCAGTATCACGAGAGTTCATAGCACAACCTAATGTTTCAATAAATAACTTTTTTGACATATCTAAAACCTAGTTTATGATGTGTACTTGGTACATATAGTCATTATCAGCTAAACCAAATTTAACTTCACTCATATAAAAGCTTTTACCTTTAGCTTCAAAATGGTCTTGAAGTTCTAGTAGATCTTTATGTGAATTTTCTCTATCAAAATAGATAATTACACTATCATCTTTTTCACTCATAGCTTCTATCTTAGCTAATTCAGCTTTTTTAGGTTTAACATTAATCTCTGTTCTTGCAAATTTTAAATCCATATCTATTTCCTTGTGGGTATTTTAAAAACCCTATTTTATAAAAGTTTTGCATTATATTAAAAATCTACTAAAAATCCTATTAAACTAATCTTTATAGTGTTTTGGGTATAATTTTATCACTTCATAAGAAATCTCCCCTTACCACTACATTTTATTTTTTATGAGATTTAACATCTAAAGGATATTTAATGGAAAAAATTTTAGACATAGCAGAAGCGATAGCACACGAAAAAGGGCTTGCTCCTGAAAAAGTGCTAGAAGCATTAAAAACAGCATTCGTTCAAACTGCAAAAAGAGTAATAGATAGAAATTTTGCTTTTGAAGCAGTTGTTAATGATCAAACAAAAAGTATTGAAGTTATTCAAACTATTACAGTTGTTGCAGATGATGATGAAAAACTTCAAGATGAAGAGATAGCACCAGCATATATATCTATCACAGAAGCTAGAGAGTATGACGATCAAGTAGAACTTGACGATCAACTTCAAGTTCCACATAGTTTAGAAGAGTATGGTAGAACAGGTGCATCTCAACTTCATCGTGAGATAGAGTTTCACATACAAAGACTTGTAGAAGATGAACTTTTTAACAAATATAATTCTAAAATTGGTACTTTAGTATCTGGTAGAGTTATTAGAGTTGATTCTAAAAATTCTACTTATATAGATGTTGATGAGATTCGTGCTATTTTACCTATGAAAAGCCGTATCAAAGGTGAATTTTTTAAGGTTGGTGACCATATAAAAGCAGTTGTTCGTCGTGTAAATATGGATAAAACTGATGGTATGCAGATTGAGTTATCTCGTACTAGCCCTAAGTTTTTAGAAGAACTTTTATCATTAGAAGTTCCTGAAATCTCTGATGGTACAGTAATCATAGAAAAATCGGCTCGTATACCGGGTGAGAGAGCAAAAATCGCTCTTATCTCTACACATCCACAAGTTGATGCTGTTGGTGCAACTGTTGGTGTTAAAGGTGTTCGTATCAACTCTGTAAGTAAAGAGTTGATTGGTGAAAATATCGATTGTATCGAGTTTACAAGTATACCTGAACTTTTTGTATCAAGAACTATGAGTCCAGCTATCATCTCTCATGTTGAGATTATCAAAAATGATGAGGGTGAAAATGAAAAAGCTATCATCACTCTTCCAGCTGACCAAAAATCAAAAGCGATTGGTAAAAGTGGTATAAATATTCGTCTTGCTTCTATGCTTACAGGTATGAATATAGAACTTGTAGAATCTGATTCTACAACAAATGAGGAAACAGGTGAAATTGAAGATGCTAAAGATGGTGTTGATGCACTAGAAGCTTTATTTAACTAACTTATAAACTAGATTTTATTTTATATAGAATCTAGTTTATCCCCTTTTCATATATGGGTTTAATTTTAATAAAATCAGATCTGCAACCATATTTCCAAGAAGTGTTAAAAATGATGTTATCATCAAAATCCCCATTATAATTGGGTAATCTCTACTCAATGCACTCATAAAAAAAAGCTGTCCCATACCATCTATACCAAAAATCGATTCTAAAATAACACTACCACCTATCAAGGCAGGTAAAGATAAACCCAAAAGTGTAACTATGGGTGGTAATAGATTTGGTAAGATATAGAATCTTAATAACTTTTTTTTCTCAACACCACGACTTAAAGCAAAGTAATAATAATCACTTTTTAGAATCTCTAATGTAAGTGAACGGATATATATAATCATACTTCCAAGACCAACAAAAATCATTACAGATATAGGCAATGTTAAATGCCAAATCATATCTAAATAGTAATCAATCCCTATTTTTTCCTCTATAGAATGAACACCAGCTATGGGGAATATATTTAAAATTAATGAAAAAAATATCATAAATATTAATGCTAGATAAAATGATGGCATCGAAAAGGAGATTAACGATATTTGTCTAATTATATAATCTATTTTCTTCTCAAAATTTAATGCTGATTTGATACCAAGATATAATGATAAAATAAAAACAACAACTAAAACAACTAAATTCATAAAAAGAGTGATGGGTAATCTTTTTAGAATCTCTGAGCCAACATCTTCACCAGTTACAAACGATATACCAAAATTTAAAGTAACTATATTTTTCACCCAATCTATGTATTGAGTAAATAAAGATTTATCTAACCCATAAACAGCTTTTAATTGAGCTATAGCTTCTTTTGTCATATTTGGATTTAATTCACCTGCTCCAAAAAAACTATTTGGTGCTGAATGTATCGCTAAAAAAGAGATTATAGAGATAAGAAATAACATAAAAATTATATATGAAAGTTTATTTATTAGTTGAAACATAAGAGGATTATAGCTAAAAAAAACAAAGCTACCCAACCTCAAAATAGAGGATGGATATATCTATAAAAAAATTATAGATTAGTAGTTATAAGTTAAGAAAACTTGTAATGTACTGATTGTACTTGGATTAGCATCTAAGTCAGTCATAATTGCTGCAACAGATGTATCAAGTGGACCAAATGATTTAATAGCAGTAACTGTTACTTCAGTAGCATCATTATTTGTTGTGTCATTACTTGTAGTTGTTGCATATAAACCTAAATCTATTCCAGCAACTGGAGCTTCAACTGTAAGGTTCATAGCAGTAGTATCAGCACTACTTACTAACCAAGTATACCAACTTTCAGTATAAAGTTTTGACATACCAGAACCTGATAAGTTAAAACCAGCATCATCAACAACTGAATAAGAAAGTTTAGCAATAAAAGTATCTTTCATCTCATAACCAATCATTGCAGAGATTGCTGTACTTGAATTACCTAAATCGATTCCAGTATATTGTAAACCTGCTAAAATACCATCCATATTTAGATCAGCTTGTAACCAGTAAGCTGTACCAACTTTAGAAGCATCATAATACCAAGCTTGAGCAGTTAATGGAGCATATGAGTTATTTACAGCACCGATAGTATAAGCACCATTATAAAATTGTGAAAAGTTTGTAGTACCATTAGCATTCATATCAGCAATAACAAAACCTGTACTACCATTCTCTTTAGCACCATTAGAACCACCAACATAAGCACCAACTAAAATAGTATCTGGAACATCTTGATTAACTACAACAGCAGCTTCAAAACTATTTGTAGCCATTGACCATGATTCACTAAATACTAAAGGTGTATCTAATTGCATACGACCTATTTTACCAGTTGTGTTACCAGTAGTACCTGAGATCCAAGCTTCATCCAGTAAGAATCATCAGTACCATTTGTAGCTTCCCAAACACCATTAACTAATTGACCTTCAAGACCTAAAGTTGATAATACAGTTAAGTGAGTACCAGCTGAAACACCTTCCGTTAAATCAGCAGTGATTCCTAAACCAAGACCAGCTTGACCTATTGAAGTTCCTTTATCAAAATAAGCACCAGCACTATCATCAGTACTGTAAAATAATTTAGTGTCACCAGATACTTTAATGTTGTCTATAGCAAATGCACTTGAGCCTACTAATAAAGCAGCTACTAAACTTAATTTTGTAAATTTCATATATTCTCCTTAATGTTCCACTTATCGTGAATAATAGACTTCTTGCATAACCTATGAAATTGAAAATATTACTCAGAGTGCATTAATTTTTTTAAGAAAAGATTGAGTAATAGCCTTAGCTATTGCGATAGCTTTTCTTAAGAAAAGTGATGTGCTAAGAGTGATAGATTCTTTTCACTAAGGTTATGCAAGAAGTCTAATAAACAAGATTAAGCTAAAATAATATAATGGTTAATATTTAAGCATAAGTTTTATAAGTAACAGTTATCTCTTCTTTGCTATAATTAAAAAATTAAAACTTATAAGTAAGAGAGTAAAAAAATGTCCAATAATTTAGAACTCGAACAAACAACAAAGATAAAATATCCTACTAAATATAAAGTATATCTACTAAATGATGATTATACATCTATGGATTTTGTTGTTGATATTTTAACAACTATTTTTCATAAAAACTATGAAGAGGCTGAAGCTATAATGCTTGAAGTACATAAAAATGAAAAAGGTTTATGTGGTGTATATACACATGAGATTGCTGAAACAAAAGTAGTTCAAGTTATAAAAAAAGCTAAAGATAATGGTTTTCCATTAAAAGCTACAATGGAAAAAGAATGATAAGTAATAATCTAAACGATGTTTTTCAAAAATCTATACTTTTTGCTAAAGGGTTAAGACATGAGTACCTAACCATAGAACATATTTTTTATATGTTACTAAACTCAAATGAGGGTTCAGAAATTATATTATCTTGTGGTGGAGATATTGATGATTTAAAAAATATTTTAGGTGATTATATAAAAACAGAGATAGAACCTTTACCTGAAAATATCAATGTTGATCCATTAGAGAGTATAGCATTAGAGCGTTTAATAGATACAATGATGAAACATATACAATCAGCACAAAAACAGATGGCAAATATTGGTGATTTGATAGTAGCCATCTATGAAGAAGAAAATACATTTTCATACCAACTACTCAATGAATATCAAATAGATAGACTAGATATTTTAGAAACAATATCACATAATGAGATGATTGATGAGAATCAAACAAAAAAAGAGTTATTTTTAGACAAATACTCCATAAACCTTTTAGAAAAAGCAAAAGATTCTAAAATAGATCCTGTGATAGGGAGAGATATAGAGATAGCAAGAGTTATACAAATATTGTGTAGAAGAAAAAAAAACAACCCTATTTTAGTTGGTGAACCAGGTGTTGGTAAAACAGCAATAGCAGAGGGGTTAGCTTTAAGTATTGTGGCAAATGATGTACCAGATATTTTAAAAGATGCAAAACTTTTTGCTCTTGATATGAGTGCTTTAGTTGCTGGAACAAAATACAGAGGTGATTTTGAAAAAAGATTAAAAGGTGTAATGGATGAGATAAAATCTATACCAAATGCTATACTTTTTATAGATGAGATTCATACACTTATTGGTGCTGGTGCTACAACAGGAAGTATGGATGCAGCTAACCAGTTAAAACCAGCATTGGCTAGTGGTGAACTTAAATGTATGGGTGCTACAACTTTTGCTGAATATAGAAGTAGTTTTGAAAAAGATAAAGCACTTAGTAGAAGATTCTCTAAAATTGATATAGATGAACCCTCCACAAAAACTAGCTATAAAATACTTAAAGGTTTAAAAAATAAATATGAAAATCATCATAATATTAAATATACAAATAAAGCTTTAAAAACAGCAGTAGAACTATCTAAAAGATATATTACAGATAGATTTTTACCTGATAAAGCTATAGATATTATTGATGAAACAGCAGCATCTTTCCATCTAAAAAAAGTTAAAAAAGGGAAAGTTACTGCCTTTGATATTGAAAAAACTATATCTAAAATAGTTGGTATCTCTAATTCTAAGATAGGAAAAGATGAAACTATCTCATTAAAACATTTAGAAAATAATCTAAAATTTAGAGTAATAGGACAAAATAAAGCAGTAAAAACAGTATCTGATGCTATTAAAATATCTAAAGCTGGATTAACACCTAAAAATAAACCTATAGCATCTTTTCTTTTTTCAGGACCAACAGGTGTAGGAAAAACTGAACTAGCTATCGCTCTTAGTGAAACATTAAATATCAATTATGAAAGATTTGATATGAGTGAATATATGGAAAAACACACACTAAGTAGACTTGTTGGTGCACCTCCGGGTTATGTTGGATATGAGCAAGGTGGTTTATTGACAGAATCTATAAAAAAACATCCTTACAGTGTGTTATTATTAGATGAGATAGAGAAAGCTCATCCAGATTTGATAAATATTTTATTACAAATTATGGATAATGCTACACTTACAGATAACAATGGATATAAAGCTGATTTTCAAAATGTAATACTTATAATGACATCCAACATTGGAGCAACAGCAAGAGGTGTTATGGGGTTCAATAGCGATTCATCACTCTCTAAAAATGAAGAATTAAAATCATTTTTTACACCTGAATTTAGAAATAGATTAGATTCTATTGTTGAATTTAAACCATTAAGTGAAGATACCATTAAACATATTATCAATAAATTTATATCTGAAGTAAATGAAAATTTAAAAAAGAAAAATATTGTCATAACCATCACTAAAAAAGCTACAAATTATATAATAGAAAATAGCTATATACCAGAGATGGGAGCAAGACCAATAAAAAGATATATTCAAAATAATATTACAAATAAACTAAGCGATGAGATTTTATTTGGCAATCTTAAAAATGGTGGTATTGTAAAAGTTGATGCGGATAAAGATTTAATATTAAAGTTTAAAAATGATGATTCCTCAAATAAATAAATACCAATTAAATTTTCCAGACCCAAGAGATGCCAATGAAGATGGGATAGTAGCTTGGGGTGGTGATTTAACACCATCTAGGTTGATTAAAGCATATCAAAAGGGTATCTTCCCTTGGTACAATGATGGTGAGCCTATCTTATGGTGGTCACCTGACCCTAGACTAATTATGAAATTAGATGATTTTAAACTTAGCCGTTCACTTAAAAAAAGTATGAAAAAATTTAATTATAAGTTTGATACAAAATTTAAAGAAGTTATAACACACTGTGGAACAACCTCAAGAAATAATCAAGATGGTAGTAGTTGGATACAAAATGATATTATAGAAGCTTATGAGAATCTACATGGTATGGGGATAGCACACTCCATTGAGTGTTATGATGATGAAAAACTTGTTGGTGGTTTATATGGTCTTAGCATCGGAAAAGTATTTTGTGGTGAATCTATGTTTGCACATAAAAGTGATGCTTCTAAATCTGCTTATGCAATTTTAATTAAACATCTTAAAAAATGGGGATATGAATTTGTAGATTGTCAAGTTCCAACTGAGCATCTTAAAAGTTTAGGTGCAAAAGAGGTTGCAAGAGAATATTTTTTAAGTAAATTAGAAAAAGTATCTGCTGAAAACATAGAACACTACTGGGATATAGATGAAAAACTACTAGAGTAAAAGTCAAAATAATTAATAAAAAGAAAAGTATAAAGTAATTAATAAAAAGAAAAGTATAAAGTAAAACAAAAATATATAAAAATAAAGCCAAGTAAATAAAAAAAGTAAAATAATATCAAGAAGTAAATTATAAAAGTGATTGAATAAAAGAGTGAATAAGTAAAAAGAACTGATTAACTAGGCAGCGACTTACATTTCCGATCCTGAAAGGAAGAGTATTATCAGCGAAGAGAGGCTTAGCTTCTGGGTTCGGAATGGGACCAGGCGTTT
>Ga0256842_1001829_pt1 | contig 16316 bp, 17 predicted proteins | sample 4559240metaG_FD_185973 | JGI IMG/M metagenome (GOLD analysis project Ga0256842, IMG submission 185973) | Hydrothermal vent microbial communities from Guaymas Basin, Mexico - 4559-240 | ecosystem: Environmental > Aquatic > Marine > Hydrothermal vents | place: Mexico: Guaymas Basin | collected...
ATTCAACAAGAGGAAAACCTAAAAAAGATGCTATTAAAGATGTTACAGAGTATACTGTTTTGGTAAATATGACTAGTAATCTAAGTAAATTTCATGAAGAGAAAAAGAGAAATGGAATTTTTATTTTAGCAACAAATGAGCTAGAAAATAAGTCATTAAAACCCCAAGAAATTTTAAAGGAGTATAAAAATCAACAGAAAGTAGAAAGAGGTTTTAGGTTCTTAAAAGACCCAAAATTTCATGCTGATTCTATCTTTTTAAAAAAGCCTGAACGGATTGCATCATTATTAATGATTATGACATTATCCTTACTAGTGTATTCTGCATTAGAACATAAAGTTCGCAAAAATATGAAAGAAAATAGCCTGACTTTTCCAAATCAGAAGGGAAAACCAATATCAAATCCTACTATGAGATGGGTTTTTCAATATTTTTTCTCTGTGGTTTTAATTTTATTTGAAGGAGGGGCTCAATTGGACTATTTTAATGAAAATCATGAGATTATTTTGGAGTGCTTAGGGGATGATTATGAAGAGTTTTATGATTAGTTGTTTTATATTAGTTTAAGTTTAGAGGGGTGATGAATGTCGGTTAGGGGATGATTATGAAGAGTTTTATGATTAGTTGTTTTATATTAGTTTAAGATTGGATTATTCTACAAATAATTTCTCTTCTACAATAGCACAGATTATATGCCCTATCATTATATGAGCCTCTTGTACTCTTGCTGTATTTTCTGATGGTACGCAGATACAATAATCAGATAAATCTTTCATTTTCCCACCATTTGAATTTGTTAATCCAACTGTAATAATACCTTTTAATTTAGCTCTTTTAATAGCTTTTATTATATTTTTTGAGTTTCCACTTGTAGAAATTGCAATAAAAATATCACCTTTAATACCATTTGCTTCAATCTGTCGTGCAAAAATATCTTTATATCCATAATCATTACCCACAGCTGTAAGAATACTGCTATCAGTTGTTAGAGCAATTGATGGTAAGGGATCTCTATCAAAAGCAAATCTACCAACAAATTCAGCTGATATATGTTGAGCATCTCCAGCACTTCCACCATTTCCAGCGATAAGTGTTTTATTACCATTTTTATATGCTTTTATAGTTTTTTTAGATACTTTTTTTATTAATTTGACTAATTTTAAATCAGTATATATAGCTTTTTTTATATCAGATGACTCTTTAATTTGTTGTTCTATAAAATTAATCACTTTTTTCTTGCTTTTCTAAAAGATGCTAATTTCTTATTTTCAGGATTATTCATAAGTGCCTGCATTGAATTATTCTCTTGTTGCTCTTTTGAGTCATCATCTTCCGCAATAAGTGGTGAATGATTTATAATAAGAGGTATATTCTCAATTAACAAGTGTTTAATATTTAATATAGGAATCTTTAGAGTAGAGCCAAATCCTTCACTTCCAAATCCAGCTTCAAATGATAAATATTTCTCATTAACAGAAGCACTATCATAAGTATAGCCTGCCAATGAAAATATAACCTCTGAACCAAATTGATCATATATATCACTAGGTAAAATTGGATTAAATTCTATATTTTCTACTGTACATAATATTGAAAACTGTTGATTTTTATCAAATAGCAGACTCATAGTATCACCTAAACATTTTCTCATAATCTCTCTATACTCTTTAGAGTGAAATATCTCTTTTGGCATCATCTATCCTTATTTTTACTTTATCTATTATCTGAAATCCTATCATAGCATTCATTAAAGCAAAGCCATAAAAATTTTCTATATCATCTATTTTTATATCTTTTGCAATTAAAAAATTACTTTTCAAGAGTTTTTCTCTCATTGTACCATATAACAGTGGCTTTTTGGGTGTTATCCAACTCTTGCCATCAAAGAGTGCAATATTCGCAATAGTCGTATCAGTTAATAGATTATCTTTAGATATTATCACATCATCATAGTTAGCATTATCTTTTATAAAAGTATTTAAATTATCTCTATTCTCATATTTATATCTATACTCTATATCACTATTTATTATAATAAACTTTTTTTGTACTTTTACTATATAAGGGATATATTCAATTTTTAAAATATCACAATTATAAAGCACTCTACAACGATATAATTTCTTATCAGGAGGCTTTATATAATTACTTAAATCAATAATTTTATCACAACCAAATAACTCTTTTTTAGATAAATTAAATCGTTGATTATGATACTTTATATTTTCTATCTGTTTGTTATTAATTTTTATTGTTTCTAAAAGATTTTGTTTAATAGTTTTTATTTCTCAACTCTTTCTCTCTTTTAATAAGAGCTTGAACTCCATTATACATATCTTGTACACATTCAACCTCGCTCACACCAAGTCGTCTTTTATTGCTAATATCATAAACTCCACCTTCACTATCAGAGTGTTCACCATGAATTCCTCTTATTTGAACGCTATATTTATCTGCTATTTCTTTAAATTCATCCATTTTAGTACTAAGATTTGGCAATTTTATATGAACACTAGCTCTTATAGCTGTACCAAGATTTGTTGGGCAACTAGTGATATATCCTAGATGTTTATCATATTCAAATTTAATTTTCTCTTGAAGTTTTTTTATTGCTAAGACAAGTCTTGTAAAAACCTCTTTAATATCTCCACCTTGTTGCATAGATATAATTCTAAGTTGATCCTCTTCATTTATCCATAATAAAAATGTTTTATCAGAATTATGAAAGATTCCCCTTGCATTTGGCCAGTCTCTATTTAATCCAGCACTTTGCAAAAATCTATCACCCTCTTTAAACAAAAAGTGGTCTTTTATAAGAGATTCTCTATCATCTAGAGTGATATTATTTAATGGATAATATTTTCCTTGAAGTTCACCATCAAATGATAATAAAGTTTGTGAAATATCTTGTTCAATTTTATCTCTCAGCTCTTTAGATATGGCAGTACCAAGTGGAATATCTTTTATGTTTCTTGCTACTCTAACTCTTGTGGATATTATAAATTGTGAATCAATATCAAGATTAGGAGCATTTAAATCATTTGGATTCATATTTGTTTTATGTTTATCATCTTTTTTAAAGCCGTGATAATCTTCTATAATTTTATCAAAAAGAGGTGCAAAAACCTCATAAGATTCTTTATCTCCAGCATAAGCTCCAATTCCACTATCTATATTTTGAACACCAGAATTTATTACATTTTGCAGAGTAAAACCATTTATAGTTACTCTATCTTTTAACTCTTCAAATAACTCTTTTGTTAGATATTTAGCTACTAAAGAATTTGAATTCTCTAATGCTTTAGGATATTTTAAATTACTATTCATTTTATTAACCTTTATTTTTTAATAACAGTACCAACTCCATTACTTGTAAAAATCTCAAGTAACAAAGCGTGTTCCACTCTTCCATCAATGATATGAGCCTTATTTACACCACCATTAACAGCTTCTAAACATGCATCAACTTTAGGAATCATCCCACCAGCAATCGTACCATTCTTTTTTAATTTTTTGATTTTTTTCTTTTTTAGAGTCTCAAATAATTTTTTATCATTGTCAAGTACCCCTAGAGTATCTGTCATAAAAATTATTTTTTTTGCATTTAAACTTTCTGCAATTTTACTAGCAGCTAAATCAGCATTAATATTAAATCCTGGGTGTCCAAGTTCATTCCCTGATGCAATTGGAGCAATAACAGGTATGAATTTTTCTTCTAAAAGATTATGAATCACACTATTATCTATATACTTTATCTCACCAACAAGTCCATATTTTCCATTAGACTTTGCAGAAGCAGTCATAAACTTACCATCTTTACCAGTCAATCCTAATGCTTTTGCTCCATGCATATTCAATAAATTAATTATCTCTTTATTTATTTTGCCAGATAGAACCATCTCTACAACTTCCATTATTTCAGGAGTAGTAACTCTTAAACCATCTACAAATTTACTTTTAATCTCTAATTTTTCAAGTAATTCATTGATTTTTTTGCCACCACCATGAACAATGACAGGTTTTATCCCCATCATATAAAGCAAAATAATATCTTGTGCAAATTTATCTTGCAACTCTTTATTAATCTGTGCAGAACCACCATATTTTATAACAAAGATTTGATCTTTATATTTTTTTATATATGGTAATGCTTCTAAAAGTAACTTAACTTGTTCAATATTTTTTTTCAATTTATATAATCCTTTATATGATAAAACACCTATCTAGGTATTCCTCCACCATTCATTTGTGTCATAATATCTTTCATCTGTTTCATACCATTTTTACCAGATAATCTTTTAGCCATTTTTGCAGCACCTTTAAACTGTTTCATTACTCTATTTACTCTAACTTGACCTATTCCAGAACCAGTTGCAATTCTCCGTTTTCTACTATTTGTCAGAAGATCTGGATTTTCTCTCTCTTTTGGTGTCATTGATGATATCATAGCTTTGATAGCTTTTACTTCAGAAGAATTTTCCATATCAAAATCACCAAGTTGTTTTGCCATACCACTCATCCCTGGAATCATCCCAAGCATAGACTTCATTGAACCTAGTTTTTTCATCTGTTCCATTTGAGCTAAAAAGTCATTAAAATTAAATTGACCTTTTTTAATTTTTCTAGTTATATGTTTGGCTTGTTTTTCATCAATAACAGCAGATGTTCTCTCTGCTAATGATTCTAAATCCCCTTGACCCATCAATCTACTAACAATACGATCTGGAATAAATTGTTCCAAATGTGGCATTTTCTCACCATTACCAAGAAATCTTAATGGCACACCAACTTGATTTGATAAACCAAGAGCAACACCACCTTTGCTATCTCCATCAAATTTACTTAAGATTACACCTGTAATACCAATCTTTTCTTTAAATGTAGTAGCAGTTCTGATTGCATCTTGCCCAGTCATAGCATCAGCTACATAAAAAAGTTCATCAGGTTGTGCTATATCTTTAATTGATTTTAACTCATCCATCAGTTCTTCATCAATTGCTAACCGTCCAGCAGTATCAATTAATACCACATCATACATCTCTTTTTCCGCTTTTATTAAAGCTTCTTTAACTAATTCTTGTGGTTTTTTATCCTCATCTGCTACTAAATCTATTTCAATTTGAGCTGTAATTTGTCTAAGTTGTTCAACTGCTGCTAGTCTTTGTAAATCAGCTGCAACAATTAAAACCTTTTTCTTTTTTTGCTCTTTTAAAAAATATGCGATTTTACCAGTAGTTGTAGTCTTTCCACTTCCTTGAAGTCCAATCATTAAAACAACAGTTGGTGGCTTAGATGCAAATACAAAACCTTGATTACCTTTGACTGTAAGAAGTGTTGTAAGTTCATTTTTAATTGCCAAAAGGAAATTATCTTTACCAATACCTTTCTCTTTTGTCTCTTTTTCAACAACAACTAAAAGCTCTTTTACTACCTTGTGGTGTACATCTGCTTTTAGGAGTGATTTTTTTAACTCTGTTAGAGCTTTTTTAAGTGCTTTTTCGTCGTCATTAAAACGAATTTTACCAATAGCATTTTTAAAACTGTCTGTTAAAGTATCAAGCATAATTTCCCTTTTTTTATTAATTTAATTTTATGTTATTATACAAAAATTCCTTATATATAGGCTTTTATAGACCCTCTAAATTATAAAATTCAATCTCTAAATTACTAAATTCAAAATTATCATAATCACTATTATTATAATTTGATTTGTCAGATACTATAGTAATGATATTTTCTTTTTCAATAAAATCACCTTTTAACAGAGGAATGGTATAAAGAGTATAAGAACCATCACCTTTTGATGGAACAATATTCCATGATTTATTATTAAAGGTTATTGTGTTATTTAACTCTAAACCTTTAGCATAAAAGATTAAATTTGCATTATGATAAGTAGATTCTATTTTTGGTATATTAAATGATTTTGTAAATTTTATTCCCTCAAAAGATGCTTGAAATTTTGAGTTAAAGTGATCTATTGAATATGAGCTATCTCCTAAATGATGTAGAGCCTTTTCAATCTCTATAATTACAACATTTTCTGTAATCCTTTGCATCTCTAATTCTAATAAAAAATCATTAAGCTCATCTACTCTTAAAGTTTTAGATATAGGTATATAGTTATCTTTATATGCACTAATTATTACAGTATCATCATCTTCTAAAAGATTTAAATCAATATCAATCTCAATATTTCCATCTATATTAGAAAAACTTTTATAGAATTTTTCTTGATTTAAATCTGTAAAACTAACTTTAACTCTTACTCTATTTAATCTATCTAAACTATCTATATCTTTTATATTCACTCTAATTTTTTTTATATTAGTAGAATTTTTATCTATAAATATCTCTTGACCCTTATCTATAACTATACTATCTTCAATTATATTTTGATTAATAGTCTTACTCTGTTGAATATTACAAGCTGAACTATCCTCTTTATTACATCCACTCAATATTACTGCAACAATAGAACTATATATTAATACTTTATTCATTTTATATCCTAGTATATCTTTATTAATTAGAGTTATTTTACAATAATAGTAATGAACATAAGTTGTAATTCTATACTAAATCTCTCTTTTGGAAAATTTTAAATCCTAAGAATGAGAATAATATACCTAAACTTACTGGATATAAAATTGATAAAACCACAAAAGTAGTTTGACTCATTAAATCTAATATATAAAATGCAACTGGTCCCATAACAGTTAGTTCTGGGTCAAATAGTGAAATAGCAGCAACTCTAAATATCTCCATTGGATTAATCATTGCAATAAATATAATTAATTCTTCGTTAAATCTTTGGCTCATCATTAGTGAAATCATAGCAATATCAATAAATGCCAAAAGAAGTATCCATATAAAAAATGCAATTCCCAAAGCAACTTCACTTGATTTTACAAATGAAGATATAAAAAATGCTATCCCTAAAAATACACTACTCATTGCAAATAAAAGTCCTGTATACAAAAAGAAAATATCCCAAGGGATTGAAGCACCTTTAATTGAACCATATATAATTGCCACAATCATTGCAAAAAGTACAGGAAGATAAACGGTCACAAATCTACCTAAAATCTTACCCCAATAATACTGTTTTAATGATATTGGAAACGATAGCATATACTCTAAAATATGATTATCTCTATCTCCTGAAATTGAACGAACTGTTGTAATTAATATAAAAATTGGCAAGATTACAATTGTAATTTGAATATACATAAGCAATAATCGGCTAAGTCCACTAAATCCCATAACCTGAGATTCTGTAACACCTGCAATAAAAAATAGAGCAATAAGCCCACCAAATACAAGAGAATAAACCAAAAACCATTTAGCTCTTATTGACTCTTTTAAATCCAAAAATGCAATTAGATATAAATTTTTCATGATATAACCTCATCTGATACAATTTTTCCTAAATCCATATATATTTGACGATTTACAATCTGCTCAACCTCTTCTAGTCTATGAGTTACAAAAAGCAAGACTTTTTCATCTTCATTTTGTTTTAAAAGTCTATAAAAATCATCTCTAGCTTTTGGATCAAGATTTGCTGTTGGCTCATCATAAATAATAATATTATTCTGTTTTGCCAAGCTTATTGCAATCAAAAGTTTCTGCTTCATCCCACCACTAAGTTTAAAAAAAGATTTATTCATGTTAGTTTTTATATCAAGTTTCATCTCATTTGCATAGTGGATTATCTTCTGCTTATCAACATTCGCACCTACACTAACATATTGCATCAATTCAGATATGCTAAGTTTTATTGGTGGAGGAAGTTGAGGCACAAAACTGATGTTTTCTAAAACCTTTACTCTCTCTTTTATAGGGTCTAATCCATTAATTAAAACGCCGCCATTATCAGGATGATAATATCCTAATATTGAACGAATTAGCGTGGTTTTACCTGCACCATTTGCACCCATTAGTGCAATATAGTCATTTTTTTTAAACTCACAATTTATATTATCTAGTGATATATGCTCACCAAATTTTTTTGTTAGATTGTTTACTTTTATCATAATTAAACCAAACTTTTCAATCTAAAATCAAATTTAAGAGCATCAGCGTGGCAAACATCAACACATCTTCCACAGAGTGTGCAATCATTACCCATAATATATTCTGTTTTTATATCTTTTTCATCAATCTGTTTTTTATATTTTGCTTTTGTAATCTCTAATACTTGATTTTCAAAACATACATCATGACAAACCATACAGCTATCACAGTTATCATTCCACTCTATTCTTAATGCACTTACCTTAGATAGCATCCCGTAAGTTGTTCCTATTGGGCAGATATATTTACACCATGCACGACGAGAGAAAAAGACTTCCATAGCAAATACAACAACTACCCAAATAAGTGCAATACTCCATCCATAAGCTATCATTCTACTTAATATCCCAACAACATTAAATGTTTCAAAAACTAAATATCCACTTGTAAATGATAATCCTAAAAAGATACCCCAAAAGATATATCTAACTCTGTTATCAAATTTTCTATTTTTAATAATCTTTTTTGCAACTAAAGTGTTATGCCATTTTTCGCCAATTTCACTTAAAATTCCATAAGGGCATACCCATGCACAGTAGCTTCGTCCACCAACAAGCATATAAACAATAATAATAGTTGTTGCTCCTATTATCATATTTATAGGTAGATGATATGTTGATAACCATACTTGCATTGTTGTAAATGGGTCAATCATATGAAAGCCTAAGAACCTTGAACCGTTAAGAGTTCCCTCAAGCATTTGTAAATCTATAAAAAATGATAAGAAGAAAAATAGATGAATAGATATAACTAAAATCCATCTTTTCATTCTGTAACTAAATTTTGTTTTTCCCTCTTTTGTTTTATCAAAAAAAGTTGACCAAAACGATGTTTTTTTTATTGTCTCTCTATTGTTATATTTATCCATCTTAACTCCGTTTACATCATTATTTATTTTAAAGCTTCAGCACGAGCTGGAAACTCACCAATCTCTTTTGCAAACTCTTTAAAGTCTTCATCTTCTAGCGATATTAATAAACCTTTCATAATAACATTCTCTTTCCGTCCTGTTTTAAAGTCTACTAAATCTTTATATATCGTTTCTTCACTTTGTCCAAATAATTTTGGTCCCATCATAGCTTTTCCATTTTGGAATCCACTACCATTTACACCATGACAAGAAGCACATTTACTTTTATACGCATTACTAACTTTAAATGCTCCAGCATTTCCAGCTTTATCTCTTAGGGCATTAAGCTTATCATCTTCTTTTTCTCTATCAGATTTCTCTTCTAGAGTTTTAACTGCTTTTGCTTGACCCATTGTATCGCCAAAGTCTTTTATAACTTTACCTTGTGCTCCTCCATTATATGCACCACCTTTATTAGCTGTATATGCCATAAGTGCTATAACAATTAGTGTTGAAATTCCTGCAATTATATTTTTCATTTTTTATTTCCCTAATTTTTTAATTTCTTGGTTAAATGAATAAATCTCATCTGCCAACTCTTTAATCTCATCTTCACTCATCATCTTAATTAGATCATTCATTAATGGATTTGACTTTTTACCACTCTTAAACTCAGCAATTTTTTCTAAAATCTCATCACTTGTTTTATCTAATAATGATGGTCCTATAATACCATTTGCATAATCATTATGACAAGCCGAACATTTAATAATAAACTTTTTACTTAACTTTCTAACTAATAATGAAACCTTTACTTTCTCATAAGGGCTTCTAATATGTAGTTGTGCATCAATTGAAGTTCTTGGTTTTACTCTAACAGAAGCATCTTTATTTGCAGGTTGAGAATTTTCATCATAAGCACTTTTTACATTGTAATTAAGATAGTAAGATTTATTTTGAGAGTCTGGAGCAGTTTTTTCTTCCACTTTTATCTCTTTAGCATTTTTATTTTCTACCACTTCAATTATCGGTGCTTTGCTAGTTTCCTCTTTTGCAACAACAGGCTCTTTTGGATTATCTCCACATCCTGTAAAAAGTAGACCAACTACACTTAATAATAAAACTACTTTTTTTGATTTTAATCTAATACTTATCATATATTATCCCCTAAACTTTATAAAATTGTTCATAAGTAACTCTTGGTTTTATTATGATTGATGGTTGTTCTGTGGGACAAACTTCTTGACACACTCCACATCCTATACATCCATCATAAACCTCTGGTCTAATAATTCCTACACTCGTTGAAATCATCGCTATTGCACTAAGTGGATTTGGCATTGGACACATATCAGCACAAAGTGTACAAGCCTTTCCCTCAAAGCTTTCAAACTTCTTTAAAACATTCTCTTCATACTCTGTTACATTAGTCTGATTTTTAAGAAACTCTTTCATCTTATCATCATATCCAGCAGGGATAGGTTCTCTTTTTACTGCTAAACAAGTTCTTGGATTTTCTAAAACTGCTATTCCCATTTTAATATCAGTAGCTTTTTCACAAGCGTGATCTAATGCTCCACTAGGACAAGCTAAAACACAAGGGACAGCTTCACACGCATAACATCCTCTAATATTTGCATCAATATATGGAGTTCCCACACCATAACCAGTTGTTATATCAGATAATTCTATAGAGTGATAAGGACATACTTGCAAACATTGACCACATTTTATACAAAGGGCTAAAAATTCTTTTTCATTTATAGCTCCAGGAGGTCTAAGTCTATTTTCTGCTTTAGCACCCATTGGGCTAAAGACCATACCTCCACCAGCAACAACTGCAAGTATTCCCATTGTAGAGTATTTAATAAATTCTCTTCTATCTGTTTTTAATTTTGCCATATTTATCCTTCTACCCTAACTTTGGGTTTTTCATCTTCCATTATAAATATCGGTTTACTAAATGGTGCCAATTTTGCTAAAAAATTTAATAATGATATTACAGGAGAGCCGTAAAAAAACTTTACACTTGGATTATACATCCAAAGCTGATCTGCATATTGATAAACACGATGAGGTGTATCACCAATATTATCATTATTCTTATCAAATCCTTTGTAATTATCCCAATAATTTCCCACTATCTCATTATCATTTGTTTTACTTCCACGACTATCATTTACAATATCTTCTATATTTCCCATAATAACATTCTCTTTAATAATATTATTTTCGCTTAGAGAATGAAAATGTAAAGCTTCTGCATTATATAAAATTTTATTACCAATTATCCAATTATTAGTATCAGGTTCAAATGGTGATCTGTCTATATATAAACCTTGAGCACAGTAAATCATTGTATTATCTTTTATAGTGAAATTAGAAACATCTTTAAGTCCCATAGCCATACCAGTTGCTCCTAAAGAGCTTTTTATAATATTTCCTGTTGCAATAGTATCTTTTGAATACATAAAAAATATCCCCACAGAATTAAACTTATAGCTATTATTTCTAACATAATTTTTACCAGCATACATAAAATGTAAAGAGTATCGGCAATATTCACCATAATTCTCTTCAATTATATTTCCATGAGAATACCAAACAACCATATCTCTTGATTTAATTAATGAGTTTTTTTTCACTAAATTATCATTACTATACCAAAGTCTTAATCCATCTCCACGAAGTCCCAAATCTAAATCTTTAGATGTGATAGTATTATTTGAAATAACAGAATTACTAACCATCTGTAAATCAATACCAAAAAGACAATCATCAATTATACAATTACTAATCTCGTTTTGCTTACCATTATTCATAGCAATAGCAGAATCAAGCTTATGATGAAGACTGCCACTATTTGTAATTCTTAGATTTTTAAGAGTAATATATGAACCATCAGTTTTAATAACTGTACCATTCCCCTCACCATCAATAATCACACCATCTTCTATACCAATAATACTAATAGGCTTATTTATAACAATTGAACCTTTATATGTTCCAGCAGGTAATTTTAATATTGAACCCTCTGGAGCATTATCAATAGCATTTTGTAAAATATTAGCATTTAAAATATTTGACAGAAATAAGAAACTTAGTAATAATCTAATCAATTTTAGCCTTTATCTACTCATTTGTTTCGTTCATAGCTTTTTGTTTTGCAAAAAATGCTAACAAACTTAATAAACTAATTGCTACTATCATATAAAATCCAATTGTTGGATATGAGTGTGTAATAAACTGAGCAATTTTCCCATCTCCAAAAACTGTTGGCATAAATGGTTTAATTTTAAATGCACCCCAATCGTGAAGATTATGTCCAAACCAATATAACCAAAATGAATAGTCTGCAATAAATAAGATTGGTAAAGATGCAGGAATTAACATTAAATAGTTTAAAATTCTTACATTATATAACATAAAATATATCATACCTAAAGAGAGTAAAAGAAGTGCATAAATACTAATCTCTCGCTCAATAGTTCCACCAACCCACATAGGATCCATACCAACATAGTGATTAATTGTATTCATCTCGTGAACTTCTCCACTATATCCATCAAAATGGAAAAATACAGGAATCCCCTCTGGAAATGCCTCTTTTGGATAGTTTGGAGCTTCTAGTGAAACTGCCCAAATAGGAAGTGAACCAGAACCTAATTCAGCTTGAGTCTCAATCATCTTTCCTAAATCATTATAAGCCTCTTTATCCGTAGTAACACTTTTATATCTACCTTGAGAATAAAAATTCCATACAGTTTTGCTAAAAGAAGAAACCTCTTCACCTTTACCCTCATGAACCTGATTTAAAACTCCATGAAATGCAATCATTGGAAATGTAAATGATATAGTTAAAATAATTAAAGCTAATGCCGTAAAAATCTTTGCTTTGATAAAACTTGGATGCACAATTTTCCTTTTTATAATGTATTCTTATTTTAAATATAACTTTTGGTTACTTAAAATTTATATTTTATTATAACCAATTTATCTAAGTAATAACTTGATAATTGTCAATAATCTTAAAAAATAATATAAAATATTAAAAATAAATTTATATATTTGTCCTAAGTCAAACTATTTTCTTTAAATATATACTATTATTTTAAACAATTTGATTATTTTATCAAATAAATATATTAAGGAGAAATAATGAATAAAACTTTTAGTAAATTATCAACTTTAGTTTTAGGAACTGCTTTAGCCACATCTTTTGCAACTGCTGGTTCTGGTGAATTAGAGAAGATAATGAAAAAACGGGGTCTGAGTGAAAACGATATTATTCGTGCAGCAAAGACATATTTACCAACTGGTGGTAGAGATGAGTTTGTTGTATTTAGTTCTGGTGGTCAATCAGGTCAGATGATGGTATATAGTGTACCATCTATGAAGATTTTAAAATATATTGCAGTATTTACACCTGAGCCTTGGCAAGGTTATGGTTTTGATGAGGATTCATTGAAAGTACTTAGACAAGGTAATATTAGAGGTAGAGAGATAAATTGGGGAGATACACATCACCCTGCACTTTCTGAAGTAGATGGTAAATATGATGGAAAATGGTTAGTGATTAATGATAAAGCTAATCCAAGAATTGGTGTTATTGATTTAGAAGATTTTGAAACTAAACAAATTGTAGTAAATCCTGTTTTTAAATCAGCTCATGGTGGCGCTTTCTTTACTCAAAATTCTGATTATATTATCGAAGCTTGTCAATATGCTGCTCCATTTGATAATAACTATCACCCAATAGAAGAGTACAAAGAGACATATCGTGGTGGTGTAACTATGTGGAAATTTGATAATAAAGAGGGTAGAATTCATCCTGAAAAATCATTTACACTAGAATTACCTCCATATATGCAAGATTTATCAGATGCTGGTAAAGGTGCAAGTGATGGTTGGGGATTTACAAACTCATTTAATACTGAGATGTACACAGGTGGTATAGAAGTTGGTATGCCTCCTTTTGAAGCTGGTTGTAGTAGATTTGATACAGACTTCTTACATGTTTATAATTGGGAAAAATTAGCAAAACTTGCTAAAGATGATAAAAATGTAAAAGTTGTAAATGGTATGAGAATTATTCCAATGAGTGTAGCAGTAGCTAATAATGCACTTTTCTTAATTCCTGAACCTAAATCACCTCATGGTGTAGATGTATCTCCTGATGGTGAATATATCGTTGTTTGTGGAAAACTAGATACTCATGCGTCTGTTTATAAATGGAGTAAAATCAAAGCTTTAATTGATGCTAAAGCTTATGCAGGGAAAGACCCTTATGGTATCCCTATTTTAGATATGAAAAAATCACTTCATGGTCAAGTTGAATTAGGTCTTGGGCCATTGCATAATCAATTTTCAAATGTAAAAGGTGAGATGTATACATCATTATATGTTGATTCACAAATTGTAAAATGGAATTACTTAGAGTTAAAAGTTTTAGATAAAGAGAATGTTCATTATAATGTAGGACATTTATGTGGTATGGAAGGTAAATCTGCTGACCCTCAAGGAAAGTATATTATATCTCTTAATAAACTAGCAATTGATAGATTCCAAAATGTTGGACCTCTTCACCCACAAAATCATCAGTTAATTGATATTAGTGGTAAAACTATGGATCTTCTTTATGATATGCCAATTCCATTAGGTGAACCTCACCAAGCAGTTGCAATCAGAGCATCTAAATTACATCCACATGTTAGATATAAAATGGGTACAAATACTAAAACAGGTAAACCTCATATTGGTAAAACCCTTGCAGGGCAAGAGAGAATAGAGCGAGATGGAAACAAAGTAGCTGTATATGCTACTATGGTACGTTCTCATATTAATCCTGAAAGAATTACCGTGAACAAGGGTGATATAGTTACCATGTATATTACCAACCTAGAAAGAGCTGAAGATGAAACTCATGGATTTACCGTTGATAACTTTGATATTCATGCATCATTAGAACCAGGTGAAACAACTGAATTAAAATTTACAGCTGATATTGAGGGTGTATTCCCTTACTACTGTACAGAGTTTTGTTCAGCACTTCACTTAGAGATGATGGGTTATTTGATGGTTAAAGATCCAAATAAGAAATATACATCTGCTCAAAAATTAAAAATGAAAAGTATGTCTCCAGAAGAGTTAAAAGCTGAATATGATAAAACTGTTGCTGTTAATGCTGCTACAGATGAAGTTATCCAATCAGTTGTTAAATTCTTAAAAGATAATGGTTATGAGAAACATCCAGTTATTGTTGATTTGGTAACAGATGCACTAGATCAGTATGGTCAAATTAAAGAGCAAAAAGCTAAATCTGATGAAGCTGTTAAGGCTGGTGATTTAGAAAAAGCGATTCTTTTTGAAAATATGATTTGGCAATATATGGTTAAAACTGCTGATGTTGGTATCAGAGCTAAAGATGCACTTGTAAGACTAGTTGCAACTAAACAATCTACTTCTGCTCAAAGAGGAGAAAAAGCGTTTGGTGAAGGTGGTTGTTCAGGATGTCATGTTATTGGTAAAGTATCATCAGGTCCAGATTTAACAGGTGTTCTTCAAAGACATGAAAATGCAGAAAAATGGGTAAATAATTTCATTATGAATCCAGAAAAAATGTATAAAGATCCTTATGTTGCAGGTATGATTAATTACTTTAATCTTAAAATGCCTAACCAACATATGACTCAAGAAGAAATAACAGACATTATTGAATACTTTAAATGGGTTGAAGAGAATGCAAACTTATTTTAGACTATAATATAATAAGTTTAACTAAGGGGAAGATTTTCTTCCCTTTTTTTGTGGCATCCTTCATATAACTAGTTTACGAGACCCTGAATCAAGTTTAGGGTGACGAAAGTCCGTCTCATTTAGGATTTTATAAAGTTTGTCATTCCGTGCTTGACACAGAATCTCTGAGATTAAGAGTGTCTATTACTTTTGATACTCCATGAAGGATGCCCCCCCGATGCCAATGAAATAAGGTTTTTTTTGAACGAGATGGCTTCAGTCTCTCCCTAATATACGGAGCTAAAGCAGCACCGTGTCCAAAAGCAGCATAATAATCCTTATTTAATTGACATTGATGATGATGAGGATTGCCCCTTTATCTATCCCCAATGACTCAGGGCAGGATTCTTTGGTCTCTTGTGACTCTATATGGTTATATATTATGACTATTTCAGATATATTTAGCTCTTTACGCATCCCTACCACCAAGCCTAAATGCCCTAATTTTTTTGTTTTTATTTTATTTCCGACATTCATCACCCCTCTAAACTTAAACTAATATAAAACAACTAATCATAAAACTCTTCATAATCATCCCCTAAGCACTCCAAAATAATCTCATGATTTTCATTAAAATAGTCCAATTGGCTCT
>Ga0256842_1001830_pt1 | contig 16298 bp, 15 predicted proteins | sample 4559240metaG_FD_185973 | JGI IMG/M metagenome (GOLD analysis project Ga0256842, IMG submission 185973) | Hydrothermal vent microbial communities from Guaymas Basin, Mexico - 4559-240 | ecosystem: Environmental > Aquatic > Marine > Hydrothermal vents | place: Mexico: Guaymas Basin | collected...
AGTTATACCCGTTATACCACTCTTTTACTTCTTCTAAACTCACTCCATACTTATTTATCTCCTCCCCCAAATACTCCTCCAATTCCCCCTGTGTTATCCCCACTATATTGCCAAAATCTGGATTCAACGAAATGTCTTCCAAATTATTTAACCCCGAAAATATCCCTGCCTTGCTAAATCGCGTCACACCTGTTAGCAATATAAACTTCAAATACTCATCGGCATTCTTTATCTCAGAATAAAATCGCCTCAAATACTCCCTTATCTCTGTGGCTACTCTCTTTTGATCCAGATTATCCAATATTGGCTTGTCATATTCATCTATCAATACCACTACCCTAACGCCGTATCTCTCACTCGTTTCTCTTATCAACTGACGAAACCGTATTACCACATCTTCACTTTCTAACCCAACCCCCAATCTTCGTGCATTGCTATCTACCTGATCTTTCAAATCACTTATTACATCTTCTATCGATCCAGCCCCACCTAACGAAATACTTATCACCGGATATCTCCTGCTCCAATCCCACCTGTCATATATCCACAAACCCTCAAATAATCCCTTCTCCCCTTCAAACAAATACCTTATCGTGGATAATAACAAACTTTTACCAAATCTGCGCGGGCGGGAGAGAAAGTACGGCGGAAATTTCATCTCTTCCTTGTATCCTTTAGCAAGCAATGGATAAATCCACCTTGTCTTATCTACATAAAGATATCCACTCTGCCTCAATGACTTAAAATCCTGTATCCCTATCGGCATTAATTTATTCATAATGCCTCCTTTGCTTTATCATAGTATACGATTTTATTCTACCAACACATCACAACAACTCAAATATATATAAATTCTAAAAATTTAAATCTAAAAAATAAAAACCTACGTTTTTCCTAATACCGCGATCTAACCAGTCCTTGCAGATAATCACACATTTCAACACTCGACAGCACATCAAATAAATTTCAAAAACCACATCCAAAATCTTAAACCTTATTTTCCTTAATTCCTCAATTCAATCTTATCTACTTCACTAAAACGAGAAAGAAGAATACACTCTGCCTTCTCGATTTCTCACCTAACGAAGAGAGGGCATAGAGAAATTATGTATGGCATTAAAAAGATAGTGTCCAGTAGCAACGTTGAACACATTAACATAGTTATGATAAGATTTGATATCTTTTACCAATTGTAGTTGTATATGATAGGGCACGACTAAATCATTTTGTGTCAAGACAATATCTATTTCTCTTATCCTCTCTGCCAATAAGGAGATATTTAACTCCGTCTCGTTAATTTGAACGAGTCTTTCCAGTAGATACAAATCCTTATCTAATTCCCCTGTGAGTTCGAAAAATCTCTCGATTTCTTTCCAATTAACGCCACTCCCCCAAAGGCATTTTCGATAAAAACCATATCTGGCCTTTTTAGGTTCTCGTTGATAGTTCAGTACAAACCTTTTAACCTCATCCCTATCCATCCTCCGCGGGCAGGCCAATAAAAGTGCTTTTTCCAAAAATAAATTGCGACGTTCCAATAATTCTACCAAACGCATAATCCCCAATGACCAAGCAATCGCCTGATATCCATTTCCGGTAGGGAAATGATATACCAAAACATCGACACTAAAGCCCCAACCTGGTAGGTACAGCATCCTATCCCTCTTGAGAATCTTCTTTAGCCTTTTGGTTGACAATCTCTTTTATAAGTTCAGTATAGGATTGGAGTTGAGGTAAAAATTCGTATTCGAGAATATCTCTTATTGAAACCACATCTTTATTTGAAAGAGATAAGGTTAATTTGTTTATAAGCACTATACTCTCTTGATGCTGAGATGAAAAATCGGTATTAGCAAATTTTAATCGAGTATAATCTACCCCTAAGGTCTTTGAGGCCAAATCTATCTTTCGACAAGCCTTTTCCCAAGAGTTCATTGCATTTATAACACTCATCACCACATCGTTATAATCAAGCGAACCACCTTCGAGGAAGTGCTTAACTACGTCAATGGCATCTAATATCGTGGAATTTGCCTCTACTAAGTCCTCTAATGCAGACTCTTGCTCACCACAGGTTTCTATTTCAATGATAGAGAATTCATTTAGGTCCCGGTCATAAAACCCCTCCACTTGGTCAGGCATTATCTCCTCCCCATCAATAACAAGTCTTTCAATGGCCCTATTCGATTGTGAACAAAGGTCTAAAATCTCATCCCAAAGTTCTTCGAATTTAGTAGGTCCATCAACGACAAAGATATCATCTCGCCCGTCCAACAATATCCGCATTTTTGACCTCCCTAAGCAAAAAAGTACAATGACTATTAACCTGTTCAAAATAAAATCTAAATTTATCTTTAAGTTCTTTCTCTTTCCATAAAGAGCGGTTTGCCAACAGTACAGCAGCAGCCTCCATAGTCTCCTCTACGATATCAATTATAACGCCAAATCTCTTCAAGCGGGAATACCCAATGCGATATGTTTCTAATTCGTCCTTTTTCAACAATTCTTCGGAATACATATTTATTTCCTTGAGAGAATTACTCCATTGCAAAAGTCTTTCTTCAATCGTGTTTCTTGGTGGAGGTGCCCACCTGTAAGGGAAAGAGATATTCTTTGTGCTAACTAATTCGAAAATCTGCTCCGGATCGATAAATTGCATTCCCTCAATATAAGCACCAAAACTGGCATTATAAATAGGGATATTAATCTTTGAGATCTCTACCTCAAAGTGCTTTATATAAGAGAAAAAGACATCATCAGTAAACACATCTCCATCTCGACCACGCACCTTCAATATTTTCCTGCCAGATAAAGAGGAAGAAAAATTAGCCGCGCCTTTTACATGTGTAGCGTTTGGGAGAAAACTTAGATCCAACCCGACAAAGATTATCTTTCCTGCACCAACACTGAGAGCAAGCGATAGTGCTGAATGGGCAACACTCATCCCCTTTGAGATTACCCCTTTATCCGGGACAAGATCAGAGAAAAAATCATGAATCTTTGAGTCCAAAAGACGGGGGGAAAAAACAGGCCCAATATAGTTTTCAGGAATGCGGTAATATACCTGAGGATCGATTACCAAAGGCACATTCAAAAGTGCAGATTCATCTTCTAACCCTTGAAAATGGGAGTAATTTTTCTCGGTTGGGTCTATGCTAATTACTAAATCCGGTAATATTGATTCCCTTAGCAGGGGTTTAAGAGCAGTATCAACGCTTATTAAAAAGATCTTTTTCTGTGTTTCCCTCAATACTGAAAATGCCTTCTCTAAGGAAGGACCTGCTGCGGCAATAACCACTGGTTGACCGTCTAAGTTAATATGAGAAATTCCGGGAGAGAACAAATAAAACGGAAGGTTGTATATAATATTTTTCTGATATTCCCGCCTAAATCTGACTCCTGCCTCAAAATTTTTCTTGCCCCATACGATAAGATCCCTTATTCGGGCCAAAACGCGATCGTAATAATCTCGAAAAAGAAGATAACTGGTATCATGTTTAAGTTCAACCAAATCGTTATTTGCCAGATGAAATATATAACCCTTTAGATATTCAAAGACCTGTTCTGGGTCTTTACCTATCAATGGAACCAGATGCGGATGCGACAAGAAGGCCTTAAGATCTACCCACTGTAATGCCAATTTAAAAATCGGAGGATGTTGTTCTATAAGAAAGACAAAGTTTTCTCTATGGAGAATATCGGCCATAACTTGAAGATGATAACCTAATCCCGTTCCCAAGATTAATACATTTTTTTCTGAAGGAATAACAACCTTAGATAGTTGATTTTGTGCCTCTTTCAAGGGATGGTCCTTAGAGTGGAAGAGAAACATCTTTTCTCCTATATCCAGTCCAAGTGTGGGATAGCGGGAATTTGTTCGCAAGAGTTTGAGTTCTCGAGGGACAGGGGTTTTGTCTAATTGTGCAGCCAGTTTGGGCCATCTTTTTTTGATTATAGATATGTTTTCCCCGTACTTAGACGCACTCATATCTTGTCCACATCTCTGGCTATTGACTGTAATATTCCCAATAAAAAATAAGACATCAACAGAGATGTCCCCCCATAACTCATAAAGGGCAGAGGCAATCCTACAACCGGTAGAAACCCACAGGTCATAGCAATATTAATAAAGGCATGGATAAAAAAGTACGTACCAATCGCTACCGAAAGGTGTCTGGCAAACCTATCCCGACAATTTAATGCGAGCGCCAATGTATTACTTACTAATGAGGCAAAGGCAAAGATTATCAAAATAGATCCTACTAACCCCCATTCTTCGGCTAACACAGAGAAGATAAAATCTGTGTGCCGTTCTGGTAAGAAGTTAAATTTATTCTGTGTCCCAGATAGCCAACCCTTTCCCCAGAACCCACCTGATCCAATCGCTATACGAGATTGAACAACAGTGTAACCTGCTCCTAAGGGATCTTTGGTTGGATTTAAAAACACTAAAATACGCTGTTTCTGATAATCTTTAAGAAAGTGCCAGGCAATCGGCATACTTGCTACTCCAGAGAACACCCCTAATACTATCCAACGCCATGAAAGTCCAGAAGATAAAAACACAGCCACTGCTATTGGAACTAAGGTCAAGGATGTTCCTAAATCTGGTTCCATCGCAATTAAGATCGCAGGAAATAATGTTAAGATGATACCGATTATCAACCACTTTATATTTATCTTGCGAGGGATTGATAATATATAGGAAATGGTCAAGACAAAACTTACTTTTGCTAACTCTGATGGTTGGAACACAAAACCTCCTATACTCATCCATCGCCTTGCTCCATACCTAACGTCTCCAATTACCAATACTAATATCAATAATAAAATCGAAAGAACATAACTAACCGCTACTACTCCTTTCCAATAGTGATAATCTATTGAAGCAGTAACCCAGAATACTACCCAGGCAATCAATGCCCATATTATCTGCTTTGCCAATAGCATTTCATAGACTACTTTCCCCTTATAGTTTAAAGCGCTATAGAGGGTAAGAAGTCCTATTCCGTTTAACAAGAGCCCCCAAAAAAAGAACCTGTACTTGTATACCAACCGCCCCATCAAATCATTCCCTTTTTGTGCATTTCTACTATAATACTCCTTAACAGTTTAGCAGCAAAAAAACTACTTTTCCCATATTCTAAAAACACGATCGCAACATATCTTGGCTTATCAGCAGGGAAATATCCAACAAACCAACCATGAGCAGGCTTACCAGGCTGACTTTGCGCAGTTCCGGTCTTCCCTGCCACGGAAGTAAATCTTAAATCTGCCAAAATATGGGCTGTCCCCTCTGGAGAAGAGACGGCCTTTTTCATTCCATCTTTTACCCACTTAAGAACATCCTCATCTAACATCAGGTCCTTTGTCTGAACGGGATTAATGCGAACGTTTCCTGAAAATAAACCAACAAACGGCCTTACCATTTTTCCTGAATTGACTATCGCTGCTGCCATGCGTAAGACTTGGATTGGTGTGGCCAACAAATAACCTTGGCCAATTGAAAAGTTTAATGTGTCTCCATCAAACCATGGCTGAGAAAAATGTTTTTTCTTCCATTCCCTGGAAGGTAATATACCTCCACGCTCTCCTGGAAGATCTATACCGGTCTTTTCTCCAAAGGCAAATCGTTTTCCATACAAAAAGATTCTATCTGCTCCCAAAATAAGCCCCACATGATAAAAATATACATTGCAGGAATGGGCAATCGCATCTTCCAAAACCTCCTGCCTGTGAATATGGGCACAACCAAACCTTGCCCCACCCAATTCTAAATATCCAGGACAATAAAATTTAGTAGATGGGGTTATTAGGCCGCTATCAAGTCCAGCCGTTGCCACTACTAATTTAAATGTCGAACCAGGAGGATAAAGCCCGGCTATTGCCCGATTCAGCATAGGTGCCAAGGGATTTGAAAAAATTTCTGCAATCTCCTTTGACCTTGGTGATACCATCGTGTTGTTATCATAAGATGGCCAATTTGCAAGTGCTAAAATCTCACCAGTATACGGATCCATAATAATCACAGACCCCACTGTGCCTTTTAATTTACCATAAACTATCTCCTGCAGATCCTTATCTACCGTAAGAACCAATTGTTCGCCTTTTACTGGATCCTTTCCCCCAAGTACTTCTACCGGCCTACCCATCTTATCTACTGCAAGTTCTATCCAACCATCACGTCCCCTTAGATAGGCCTCATATGACTTCTCCACACCCTCCGCTCCTATCCTATCTCTCGGCTTATAGCCATAGTCCTTTAATCTCTTGAACTTGTTCTTAGATATAGCCCTTATATATCCAAGTACATGCGCCAACATAGGGCCGTAAGAGTAGATTCGTTTTGGATAAGGCTGAATGCCTATCTGTGGATAGACCATCCTTAGTTCTTCTATCTTGAATGCCAAGGCCTTAGATACCTCACGCGCCACTACCACAGGCCGATAAGGGCCAAAATAATTTAGTCTATATCGTCGTTGTATCTTTTTAGGGGTTGTTTTGAGCAATTTTGCTAAAAGGCGAAAACTATTTTCTTTATTCTTGGTTCGAGGATTTATCACAATATTAAAAGACAACTTGCTCCCTGCCAGCGGTCTTAACTTGCGATCTAATATATCCCCCCGAGGGGCAGGGATAGGGATTCTGCGAATAAAATTTTTCTTACTCAATCTAAGGTAATAATCATACTTAATCACTTGTAGATAGATCAATCCTCCTGCCAAAAGAATCCAGAAAAAATAGACCAATCTATTAAATAGAATTATATTATCGTGCTTTTCCATCTCCTAATCCTTATCCAAAAAATCAGGCCCAAGCCCAAGATCGTCCAATACCGTCCCACCATCACTCCAGCAGGGTAAAACCACTCAGAGAATTCGATAATTACTATCCAAATAAAAAAGCAGGAAAGGATAAAAGGTGCCTTAACAATCCTCGTCAATATAACCCGCAATGTTATAACTATCACTGCAATTGCTAACCCAGGGCCAATACGAGGGAGAAAACTATCAATTAAGACACCCCATAACAAAATTACCCACCAATCGGAAAACAAAGCAAAAGGAAAGGCAAATTTGACCCCGTCTACGGGTAAAGACATATCTAATAGGATTAACCCTAAAAGTAAAAATATCCTCCCAACACTCGCTAATCTGAGAGGAGTTCGTTTACCCAATCGGACTTTGGAATTAGAACGATAACGTGATAGAATATCATCCCCTTTATACAAGGATCCACCTCCGCCTTACACTCAATATACCCTGGCCGACATACAAAGTCCTTTGTTTCTCCCACTATCAGTCCAGATGGAAAAAAAAGGCTTAACCTGGATGTCCTGATCACATCTCCCTTTTGAATTTCTGATGTGGTAGAAATAAATCTTATTTCTGTGCTCTTGCCATTACCTACCAATATCCCTTCTTCCCGACTTTCCTCATCTATAACCGTTGCAGAAAAATCCAAATCCCAAGGATATGCAACCTTCGATATATGAGGCCATACCTTCACCACACGACCGGCCATTACATTTCCAGGAGCCATAACACCAAAACCGACCTTAATTCCATCAAAAGATCCTCGATTTATATAAAAGAAACCAATACTATCCTGAGGTTGAATTAAAACATCAGCCACCACTTGTCTAAAATCTTTTCGAGGGGGCAGATTTAATAACCCTCGCAATCGTTCATTTTCCTCCTTTAATACAGAGACATAATGCCGATAAAAATCCAACTCCAATGAGCGCTGTTTGAGAGACAGATATTCTTTATAGATTTTGGGGAACCTAAAAAAACTCTGGCTATACACACCTATGCGATGAATAAAAGCCAAAGGAGAGGAAAGGACACTTATCAGCGAGGGAAACATAGCCTTGGCAAGCAGAATCCCAACCAATACGGCCAAGATTATTTTCAGGACGCGCTGAAAATTCATATAACCCGCTATTCATACTTAACAGGTACTGTAACTCGCCAGAGAAATTCTTCTTCTTCCAGGACCTTACCTGTTCCGATTGCAACAGCAGTAATGGGATCGTCGGCTATTATCACCGGCAGGCCAGTCTCTTCGGCTATAAGCCTATCAAGTCCCTTAAGCAACGCCCCTCCACCAGCCAACACAATCCCTTTATCAATTAGGTCTGCTGACAGTTCTGGAGGGGTTTTTTCTAATGCCAAACGAACCGACTCAACTATCTTATGAACGTGGTCACGTAAGGCTTCTCGAACTTCCTCAGAAGAGACAACCACGGTTTTTGGTAAACCGGTAACCATATCTCTCCCCCGAATCTCAAGGGTTATTTCCTTTTCCAACGGATATGCTGACCCTATTTTCATCTTTATCATCTCGGCCGTGCGTTCTCCTATGAGGAGGTTATAAGTACGCCTGACATGTTCTAAAATCGCCTGATCCCATTTATCGCCTCCCATTTTTATCGAAGAAGAATAGACTATTCCAGACAAAGAAATCACTGCTATTTCAGTAGTTCCACCACCAATATCAATTATCATATTTCCTGACGGATCGGCTATTGGTAGGCCCACCCCTATAGCGGCAGCCATAGGTTCTTCAATTAGAAATACCTCCCTTGCCCCAGCCCGTTGGGCTGATTCCTTTACAGCCCGTTTTTCCACTTCCGTGATACCAGAAGGTATTGCTACAACTACCCTTGGACTGGCGAGGTAACGTCTCGGATTAGCCTTCTCTATAAACCTCCTTAACATCGCCTCTGTTGCATCAAAGTCAGCGATTACTCCATCTTTAAGTGGGCGGATAGCCATAATATTCCCTGGTGTGCGTCCCAACATCTCCTTGGCTTCGGCCCCTACCTTTAAAACCTCATGGCTATCTTTGGCAACTGCCACCACAGATGGTTCACACAAAACAATCCCTTCACCCCGAACATAGACCAAGGTATTAGCCGTGCCAAGGTCTATACCAATGTCCGTTGCAAACAGCCCCCCCAACATACTTAGCGCCCGATGAAGGAGGCTTTTAACATCCATAATTCTCTCCTTTACTTACGGCATTCAAGGTATCCCAAAACTCCGGATAGGATATTCCAACACAGTTTTTATCATCCACAACATCTAAATCCATCCCCAACACTGCTAACATAATTGCAAAGGCCATAGATATCCTATGATCTGACCAAGTCCGAATGGACTTAGGCTGACTAAACTTCGATGTTCCCCATATTTCTAAATCTGTCCGACCTTTTTTCTCTATTATCCGTACATCTACTCCAAACCGGGCCAAATTGTAGCGGATTGCCTCAACCCTATCACATTCCTTTACACGCAACTCATCCACTGCCTCTATATAGGTACGCCCTTTGGCAAACGCTGCCATTACTGCAATTATCGGCAACTCATCTATCAAAGATGCAATCTCCTCTCGTTTGATCCTAATCCCTTTCAGATTAGATGATTTTACCACAATATTTCCATAAGGTTCAGTAGAATTCACTCTTTCAACTATGCGAATATGCCCACCCATCCGTTTTATCACCCTTAAAATACCAATTCGAGTAGGGTTTAACCCAACTTGTTGTAATACCAACTTCGAACCCGTTTTCAAGAGACCATAAGATATAAAAAAACTACCAGACGAGATATCTCCTGGAACAAATAGAGTAGATGGCGACTGCAGGGACATCTTCCCATCCACTATCAAAAATCCATTATATCTACGCACCTTTACCCCAAACAGACGTAACATCCTCTCAGTATGGTCCCTTGAAGTTATAAACTCTCGATAATGAGTACGACCATCTGCATGCAGGCCTGCTAACAATATAGCAGACTTTACTTGAGCACTGGCTATTTGTGATTCTATCTTTGCTCCTTTAAGTTTGGCTGGCAGTATCCTGACAGGTGGGTATCCCTCTTTACTTTCTATTTTTGCCCCCATTTTCTCCAAAGGTCTTATTACTCGATTCATAGGTCTGGATCGTAGAGATTGATCGCCGTCAAGAACTGATTCGAATCCCTGTCCTGCTAAAACACCCATCATAATCCGCATAGTAGTTCCAGAATTCCCTGCGTAAAGGGCCTTTTTAGGAGGGCTAAAAGAGAATTTGCCCTTTCCCAACACCACAACCTTTCGCTTATTAGAGAATGTGGTTATTTGTATCCCCAAAGACTTAAGAACAGAGATAGTAGAAAGACAATCCTCAGCAAAAAGAAAGTTATTAATCTCTACCCTACCCTTCGCAAGCGAAGAAAAGATTACCGCTCTATGAGATATAGATTTATCTGGCGGGACAATTATCCTTACCATTAACTATGCAACATTGTTAATAAAATCAGTTAACAAATGACAATTGCACTATTTCTCCTATCGGCATATCTAAATCCTTAGGGACGTCCATAGTAACAAGATTATTCCTTACCGTATCTATGACAGAAGAAAATTCTCTCCCTGATTTTGTCTTAACAGATACTCGAGAACCTGCACTTATAGTAGTTCCTCTCGGAAGTGCAAAGATAGCAAAATTGTATTTCTTATTTATCGACAACACCCTGGCTGATACTGTCTTGACAACATTGCTGTCCCCTTGATTTGGGCCAACTACTATCTTACCCAATGAAACCGATTGCTCTTTACCCTCTCTATTTTCTTGAGCAGTTTTTGCATTGGAACGAGATTTTACTTGCTTTACTATAGAGCGCATATACTGCTCCACTTCAAAAAGCCTTGTTCTTGTGCGCATCAATTCTTGTTTAAGTCTGGCAATTTGTTCGTCCCTTGCCCCCAATGCCTTATCCATATCCGAAAATTCTTGCTTTATTTCTGATAATGCCTCAATTAAATCTTCCTTTTCTTTCTTCAAATTAGAAATATCCTGTAAAAGAGATTGAACTTTTTCCTTAAAATCACTTATCTTTTCCTTTAGGTCTGCTATCTTTTTCTCCTTTTCTTCTATCTCCACCTTTTTCAATTCCAATTCATTTTTTGTCTGATGCAGTTTTTGTTCCACCTCCACCTTTTTCACTCGAACATTCAAGAATTGCACAACGAAGTAAACTGCTGATATGGTAGACACCAAAAAGAGAATAAAAACTACCACCAATAAAAACTTCTCTCTCTTGGTCATATCCCCTCCTTTGCCCCTTTAACCAGTAAATACACACCCAAAATACCCAACCACCTGGGAATAATCACCACTTGTTTCAGCACTTGTCTTATGTCTTATAGTTTTAACATCAGCACATTCCATAGACTGTAAAAAAGCAAGTATCATCATAGATGGATATATTCCACACATCGAAATATCGTTTTCCTTCACCACATCCCACAATTTTATGGGATCCAATGTTTCTATAGCACTTATTGCCAATCTATCTTTAGTCATTGTGGTTTCATAATCCTCATAATGATTCATATCCGAACTAACTATCCAGACTAATCTTTTAGTTACCGAACGATGAATGGAAGTAAAATTCCTTCCCACTGATATATAAGATTCCGGTGGTAACCCTCCCATAACAGTGATTGGGACAATCTTTGCTTCAGGAAAAAAACTTTGTATGATTGGAAGTTGCACCTCTATTGAATGTTCATACATATGAGCCGTATCGTCTAATTCCATCCCATCTATCCCTAATACCAACTCTCTGATTTCTTTATCCACCTTCACCTCCCCCAAAGGGGTTAACCAGGCATCTGCTGCACTTACAGAAAATACCGGACCAATCCCAGTATGATTCGGGCCCAATATCACCACAGTATCTGCCTTCTCTATAGAAGAAATAACCTCACATGCCAGGTCCCCAGAAAATACATAACCCGCATGCGGGCTTATCCCTCCCACAGCCTCTGAATAAACCACCTGAGACCTATGAGAATCTATCCAACGACGAAGCACCTCTCGCTCGTCGGGATAAAACCTACCTGCAACCACAGGGTTACGAATCTTCACAATGATATGATACCATTAAACTCCCAACTGTCAATGATAACCCTCTTTTCTCACTGCATCTCTACGACGAGCAAGTATTTGTTTTACTTTTTTCTGGCGAATAAAACCCTCTCTTTCATTTTCTTCCAATACATCCTCAATCCAGCGTTTTAAAAATGAATACCTTGGTATAAAAAATACATCTAAGGCATTCACTCGTCTTTGAGTTTTCTTAATCTCTCTGGCCAACTCTTCAACTATATATCGTTTCTCAACGTATTTGACCAACAGGTCTTGGATTTCAGAGACCATCACCAATGCTTGATCCATCTCTACGGTACAGAAGGCAAGCCCAGGTCTTGGGATATTCCTATTCGTTATCTCCAATGACGGTACTCTCAACCCCATTACACTACGATAGATAATTCCTATTTCCAATTGAGCCTTACTCTGGAGCAAGAAGAGTTCTGTCCTCTCCTGTCCAAGCGAGATACAACCCTGCTTGAAGTGTATGTAGAACTGCCTCAACCTGTCCTTCAATAACGCATATATATCCTGCATACCGGCTATCTCTTTCATAAACTCAGACATCAAGGCCTCACGTTTTTTCTCTAAAAGAGAATACCCGTCTTGGGCAATCTTCAAACTCTCTTTTATTTTCTGTAACGAACTACGAGTTGGTATAACCCGTTCCATCTCTTACCCCTGTCTTATTCCAGCCCCTTGGTCAAGAACTTATCATAAGCCAACAGATCAAGGAACCCATGCCCGCTCAATATAAATGTAATACAAATTTCCTTCTTTTCTTCTCTTGCCCTTATTGCCCAATCAATGGCTGCTTTAATCGCATGCGCTGATTCAGGAGCAGGGACTATCCCCTCGGTTTGGGCAAATAACACAGCTGCCTCAAAGACATCCTTTTGTGCATAGGCGATAGGCTGAACTATTTTTTTATCAACTAATAAAGATACAACTGGAGCCATCCCATGATATCGTAGACCCCCAGCATGTATGGGAGATGGGACAAATTTATACCCCAAGGTAAACATCTTAAAGAGAGGGGTTAACCCTGCAGAGTCACCAAAGTCATACTTATATTTCCCACTTGTCAAGGTTGGACACGCCGTGGGTTCTACTGCAATCATTTCTATATCCTCACCATCTATTTTTCTCTTTACAAAGGGATAAATAAATCCAGCAAAATTACTACCACCTCCGACACAGCCTATTAGGATATCTGGTTTTTCGTCTGCCAGTTCTAACTGCTTTTCAGTTTCTAATCCAACAATACTTTGATGCAGAAGCACATGATTTAAGACACTGCCCAATACATACCGAGCAGACTCATCTTTTACTGCATCTTCCACTGCCTCAGATATAGCGATTCCCAGTGATCCCGGACAATCTGGATCTTCCTTCAAAACTTGTTGCCCTGCATCAGTAAACTGTGAAGGAGAAGGAATTACTTCAGCATTCCAGACCTGCATCATAGTTTTCCGATATGGTTTCTGTTGGAAACTCACTTTCACCATATAAACGCGGCACTCAAGTCCAAACCTATTGCTTGCAAAGGCGATTGCACTTCCCCATTGTCCTGCCCCGGTTTCAGTAGTAATACGCCTTATTCCTTGAAGTTTATTGTAATATGCTTGTGCTACTGCAGTATTAGGCTTGTGAGAACCTGTAGGAGAGACTGATTCATCTTTAAAATAAATCCTGGCTGGGGTTTTCAATGCCTTTTCTAAATTTAAAGCACGTCGTAAAGGTGTAGGCCGCCATAATCTATATACATCTAAGACATCATCCGGTATTTCTACCCACCTATCCCTACTAAATTCCTGCTCTATAAGGCCATCAGCAAAGATCGGACGAAGATCCTTTTTCTCCAAGGGTTGATTTGTAGCAGGGTGGATTATTGGTGGCAATTCCCACGGCAAATCAGATATTAAATTGTACCATCTTGTGGGTAACTCTTTGTCTGTAAGGTGAAAATTTCTCATCTCCTACTCTCCTTCTGTTTTTGTATCTCCATCTTCCTCTACCATCTCACAACACTTTATTATCAACTCTTTGTCCTGGTTTGGCAACATATTCCAAATAGAAGTTCGCTCTTGGAAGAAATAGTTCACATCAGACTTTCCCCAAGTGTAGCGAGTCTCTAATTCTTTGAGGATATCTTCGGCCAACACCTGAGTGGTCAAAAATATTTTTTTTAGAAAACTACGCCTCTCTACAATACGGGAAAACATCTCTACGTTACTATAAAGGGCTACTGCTGGAGCATCTAATCGCCTGTAATCCACGGGAGATCCAGGCAAAGGCAAAAAACCAATTAACTTATAAAAGTCTTTATGCTTAGGATTGACCGTAATAAAGATTGTGTAATCAGAAAATTTTATCTTCACCAACTCAAATAAAAGCCTAAACAGAGTCAAAACCACTAAAAAACCACCCATGCGGTTAAATATATTAGAATCGTCTCCTACCAAAGGATCGCAGGCTAACATTCCAATCTCTCCCAATTTCTTTCCTTTTTCTCTAATTTCCTGTAGTTGCGACCCAAAGGCTACATCTGCTGGAAGCCCAAGTGGGGAGTCCAAAAACAAAGATATGGTGGCAACTACCTCGCCCTCAAGTGTACCTATAATAGGGTAAGCAGTAGAAAAAGCGCAATAAGGGAGGACCCATAAATCGGATTTCCAATCAGATTTTATATATCCACGCTCGCGATATCGAGCACAGACAAGTTGATAAGATCCCTCCAATTCCTCTCTACATTGAGGAAATTTATATTCTATTTCACGCAAAATAAACATAACAGCCCTCTTTAAGTCTTATAGAAGGTAGTATATAATTAAAGCATACATATCGCAATGACTTTATATCTAACGGAACAGATATGCATAAACTGATTCTTTCTATAGTTGCAAAGTTATATGCTAATCGAGTGTTGGCCATTACGCCAACTAAGAGATTTACCTACGGAGATATATTTTCCTCGGCTTACGAATTAGCACAATCCCTCAAACAACTAAAAACAGATACAGTAGCGCTCAACACATACAATAGCCCAAACCACCTTATAGGAAAGATCGCTATAATTTTGTCCCAAAAAATCGGCCTTTACTTGCACCCTGCATTAGGCCAAGACAAAATTATGGCAATCCTTGAACAAACACATACTCCATGGGTTATAGAGGAAACAGATAGGGGCCTCCGACTAAAACGATACCTACAATCGACATCTACTTATATAAAAAAAATCCCAAGCAAGACATTTTCTCTAAATCTATCCTCCGGAACCACCGGATTACTCCCCAAGATAATCCTCCATTCTAAACTATCCTGGTGGATTTCAACCTGGAGAATCATCCGATATCAGAAACGGCTCGATAACAAGCCGGTAAGGTTATTATGCTTACCTCCGCTTGCAACCGCTGGGTCAATTACATTCCTCCCTATCCTACTCTCAGGAGGAGCATATGTATTCACCGGCCATCAAGACAATCCTTCTAACGAACTACAACATCTTCAAGAGTTGATTTACGAACTTCAACCAACTCAGGTCTACATCACTCCCCGACAATTAAATAAGGCGTTAAATCAAGGATGGTGGAGTAAACCGGGTTCTGTTAAACGCGTATCTTGCGGAACAGAACCATTGCTATTGCCCACAGTAAAAAAAGTCTTAGATGATTTAGGTGTTGAGTTAAGTACCGGCTATGGTATGGTGGAGTGTCTGCCTCCCTTGAGTTCTATGGTTATTCCACCGGGCAAGGATGTTCCGGAGGGAATATTAAGTTCAGCAGGAAAAATTCTGCCAGGTGTAGGGATGAAGTTAATAGAAGGACGACTGGCTATTAGTTCTTCTACGACTATGTTAGGGTATCTATCAAATTCACACATTGACAAAGGGGATCGATACAGGCGATTCTTTATTACTCAAGACTATGGCAGAATAAAAGATAACTATGTATATATCTTTGGACGAGATGTTGACAAACTTGGACGCACTACGTTTTCCCGTAATGTGGAAGAATTTATATTAAAAAACATATCTAACGTAATCGACGTGGCAGTCGTCAAAAAAGATGAAAAAGAAATTATTTTGGCACTGGAGACAAAGCAAGATATTGTATTAAAACAAAAACTTATAGAACAAATTTTGAGACAATTTCCGGAATTAAAAGATAAACGTATAGCACTTAAAATAACAAATATCCCACTCAAATTTACCGGGAAATTAGATCGAAAAACTATATTAGAAGATTCTACATCCGATAAGTGATCTTTATCCTGTGATGAATTGAACCACAATGTTATTTCTTACCAATGGCCTTTTTAAAGGCCTTAGTCAAGGCAGGGACTATTTCAAATAGATCTCCTACTATTCCAT
>Ga0256842_1001831_pt1 | contig 16296 bp, 11 predicted proteins | sample 4559240metaG_FD_185973 | JGI IMG/M metagenome (GOLD analysis project Ga0256842, IMG submission 185973) | Hydrothermal vent microbial communities from Guaymas Basin, Mexico - 4559-240 | ecosystem: Environmental > Aquatic > Marine > Hydrothermal vents | place: Mexico: Guaymas Basin | collected...
CATACAATTTAATGGGTTTTGAAAAAGCTGTTCTAATTCACGATAATGCAGCATATACTTATATGGCATTATTAGTATTAATTTTCTTTTGGCTATTTATCACTGGAGAGTGGAGAATGTATATGCCTACCAAGAAAAAAATATTTGAACAAGTACAATACTATATTCATGGTATTTTTAATAACGAGGAACACCCAACTCATAAAACTATGTTCAATAAATTTAATCCTTTACAAAGAGCTACATATTTCGGCTTAGAGTTTATAATTATACCAGTAATGGTATTATCGGGATTCATGTATATTTATTTTGCAGACTCACTATTAGGTCATAACGGATACGCACTTGAGCCAATTGCATATATTCATGTTGGAGGAGCTTTCGTGCTTGTGGGTTTTATTATTGCTCACGTATACCTTACTACAACCGGTTATAAACCAATGTCAGCAATTAAAGCAATGGTTACAGGTTGGGAAGAGATGTCTGACGAAGAAGCCGAAGTTGCCGTTAGAGCAAACATTCAAATGTTGATGCGTTTTTCACAACGCAAAATTATGAATGCTGAAGGCGAAGAGGATAACACATTATTTGATGAATCCTTAAGTCACGAAATTGATCATACTAATGCTATGATGATTGATTTCCAGAAAAAACTTAAAGAGTCTAATGTTGGATATTTCAAAATAGATATTAATGGTAATTATACTGAAGTAAATGATGTATGGCTTGAGTTATACTCTACTACTAACATAGGCAACCCTGTTGGCAAGCATATTACTCTTAATAGAACAGATGAAGATAAAAAATCTGTAGAAAGAATTTTCAATAAGGTTGTTACTCAAGGCAAAACTGTTACAGGTAGCTTAGTTGGACGACATAATTCTGATGGAACAGTTAGCTATCATACTATATCTGCTAGCCCAATATATAGTAACAATAAAGTTGCAGGATTAGAAGGTTATATCATCGACAAACCAGAATAAAACTATAATTAGTTTTCACAAAGGAGCTATCTGTATAAGATAGCTCCTTTTTCTATGTAAAATTGTTGAGTCCACTCCGAAAACAAACAAAATCAAAAAAGTCTATTTTTGCGTTATTTTCATTTTTTTCAATTAACTGATGCTACGGCATCACTGAATTTCAAAAAATAAAAATCTCCCCCAAAATAATCCATATTATAAATATTGCCTATTTTCAGAATGGACTCATAGTTAAATAGCTGTATTAATATGCTTTAACAATTCGCATACAAAGCATGGATACTTAAAACAAACATTTCTCATAAAATAAAACATATTAAGTCTAAAGTCTAAACAGTAAGTGTCATTTACTGTTTGTCAACTAACACTGTTATCAACTTATCTTTGCTGTGAATTTAATAACAACAATTATATGAAACGACTATTATACATTTTATCTATTGTGATTATCCCACAATTTATTGTTTACATGGTTATTACCCGTACTGATAATCAATGCGTAATAAATAAGGAAGGACCAACAGAACTAAAAGTAGAGAACTACACTCGTAAGGCAGACAGAATCAATATTATGGTTGCTGATCATTCAAAATTTGAAATATTACAACAAGAATTTGAAAGACCTCAGGACGTAACATTGGCTTGTTTGAGCTGCCATACAGAAAGGCATCATGAGCTAATGGCTAATAATCACTGGACATGGGAACGTTCAGAGAAGTTAGCAGGAAGAGATAGCATAGTAAGCTTAGGAAAGAAAAATATTATAAATAATTTCTGTATTGGAATTAATGGAAGCGAAAAGACCTGCGTACGATGCCATATAGGTTACGGATGGGGCGACAAGGAGTTTGATTTCACAAAGAAGGAGAATATTGACTGCCTAGTTTGTCATGACCAAAGTGGACTATACAAAAAGGGTAAAGGTGTAAGTGGAATGCCTGTAGAGGGTCTTAACTATAACATTATTTCACAAAGTGTTGGCTCACCAAAAAGAGAAAATTGCGGTATATGTCACTATTGGGGTGGTGGCGGAAATAACGTAAAGCATGGCGACCTAGATAAAGCTATGAATTCATGTTCGAAAGATGTAGACGTACATATGGCTATTGAAGGCGAAGATATGAGTTGCATTGCATGTCATACTACCGAAAACCACGTTATTAAAGGTAAATTATATGCTCTATCATCAGAAGATAAAAATAGAGCTACTTGCGAACAATGTCATACTGACAAACCTCATAATGATAAAGTATTGAATAACCATGGCGACAGAATTGCCTGTCAAACTTGCCACATTCCGGAATATGCAAAAGCAAATTCTACAAAAATGGTTTGGGATTGGAGTACCGCTGGTAGACTAAATGATGATGGAAGTCAAATTCATGAGTCTGATGCTGACGGGAATCATAATTACCTAAGTATAAAAGGAACATTTGTATATAACGACCATGTAAAACCTGAATATATGTGGTTTAATGGACTTGCCGATCACGTGCTAATTACCGATAGTATAACAAGTATCCCTATTCAAATGAATACACTTATGGGTTCTTATGATGATAAAGGTGAAAATTGCGAATCTACTTCTTGTTCCAAAATTTGGCCAGTAAAGGTTCACAGAGGGAAACAACCTTGGGATCCAATATTAAGAAAATTAGTACAACCTAAACTATGGTCTAAAAATAAAGGTGATAGCGCATATTGGGTAGATTTTGATTGGAGCAACTCAATAACTGCAGGAATGAAATATACAGATTTACCATACAGTGGTGAGTATGATTTTGTTGAAACAGAGATGTATTGGCCATTAAATCACCAAGTATCTACTGCAGCAAAAGCACTACAGTGTACCGATTGTCATACTAGTAGCGAAGATGGTAGATTAGCTGAGCTAAAAGGCTTCTACCTACCTGGCAGAGACCATTATGATTTTATTGAATATATCGGAATCTTATTAGTATTACTAACAGCCGCTGGCATAATCATACACGGTGGAATACGAATAGTACTAAGGAAAAACTGCTTACATAGTAAAGAAGAATAAATTAATCCTAAATTGAAATAAACGAAATAGATTTATATAATTCAATTAAAATAATTAGAACGAATGAAAGTATATATATATAAAGGATTTGAGAGGTTTTGGCATTGGACCCAAGTTACGCTAATAGTAATGCTCGCATTAACAGGCTTCGAAATCCATGGTTTTTATGAACTCTTTGGATACAGAGAAGCGGTAATGATTCATGATAGAACAGCATGGGGATTCCTAGCACTAATTATATTTGCAATATTTTGGCACTTCACAACTGGAGAATGGAGGCAGTATATTCCTACAATAAAACTAGTGAAAGAACAAGCACAATACTATATTACGGGCATATTTAAGGGAGCTGAGCATCCAACAAATAAACTTGTATACAATAAGTTTAATCCGCTGCAAAGGTTAATATACCTAGGATTAAAAATATTGGTAATACCTGTAATGGTGTTATCGGGTTTTGCATATATGTACTTAATATACCCTAACGAAACATTTGTTTTAGGAAGTTTAGGGCCAGTAGCAGCAGTTCATACTTTGGGAGCTTTCTTTTTAATAGTGTTTATAATAGCACACGTATATTTAACAACAACAGGCCATAAACCTCTATCAAGCATTCAAGCAATGATTACAGGTTGGGAAGAGATGAGTGAACAGGAAGCCAAAGAAATGGTGAAAAGTGAGATGGAATACAGTCTTAAAGTAGCTAAGTATAATCTTATTACTAATAAAGACAGAAGCGCATTCCTTGATGAAGCTCTAATGGAAACCGAGGCTAAACTTGGTGTTAAATGCAATAATAAATTACACGACGTAATATCTAATAGTGGAGCTGGATATTTTAGAATAGGAATGGACGGCACATATCAAGAAGTGAATGAATCGTGGGTAAGTTTATATAAATATGAGTCGATAGATGAAATTATTGGTAAAAACTATAGTTTATCGCGTTCAAAAGACTCATTTGCACAACTACAAGAAACCTTTAATAAAGTACTTAAAGGGGAAACCGTAGAGCACGGTTTAGTAATTCGTCATTGCAAGGATGGATCCATTGGATATCATACTTTAACAATGACTCCATTTACAAAAGACAATAAAATTGTAGGAGTAGAAGGCATTATTATTAATATCGATAGAGATAATGCTACTAAACTACAATGGGATAACGAAAACAATAAATAAAATATAAACAACTAAATACATTAACCATGAAATACAATTTATTAATTAAAATACCATTAATATTAAGCTTGATATTTTTTATATCGTGCAGTAATAATGAAGTAAAGCATTATAATAGTGTAGATGATAAAATTGCCGAAGTATCAATTGATGCTATCTCAATTAAGGTTGAAGATTTACATGCATTATTAGATACTGCTGACATTCTCGTAATTGACGTGAGAGAAGGTTTTGAATTTAACCCAGGCTATATTCCTGTTGCGGTAAATATTCCTCGTGGAGTTATTGAGTTTAAAATGGGAAATGACGCTTTTTGGGAGAATCAAATGTTATACCCTCCTACCAAGGATGGAGCTATAGTATTAGTTTGTAAAAAAGGAAAAAGAAGCATACTAACCATAAATGCTTTAAAAGAATTAGGATATACTAATGTAAGATATCTTAAAGGTGGTTTCAAATCTTGGGAAACTAAATATCCTCTAGAGCAAGAAAAGAACTTAGAACTGACACATGATACTGGTGAAGAAGTTGGAGGTTGCTAAAACTACTAATTAAAGAAAAAAGCTACTAAACAGAATATGTTTAGTAGCTTTTTTTTGCTTTTTAGATTAGTTTCTGCATACTTTACTCTTGAAAATTAGCATTTTATTAAAAATATATCAATAATAATAACACTTATACCATGTAAGCCCAATAAAATAAAGGTGTATGAAAGAAAAAACAATTACAAACAGACTCCGTTTTTTAGTTAATTTAACAACTCAACAAATAAGAATACCATAATACAACAAAATTTAATATATTTTTGTACCACTTAATTAAAAGGAATATTAAGAATAACATTTAAATTAGATTATGAAAAAAGTCTTACTATTAATTGCATTTATTGCAACAACAACATTTACATTTGCTCAAGCAACTAGCCAATTAAACTTTGGTATTGTAGGAGTTAGTTATGACATACCTGTTGCAACTCCAGTAGCAATCTCTCCTTTTGCAGGAACAAATCTTAACCTTGATTGGCTAAACATAGGTGTAAAAGCTAATTACTATTTTGATGACTTAATTGGATTACCTGCAGCTTGGAATTTATATGCTGGCGCTAACGCTGGTTTTTCTACTTGGATTGGTGGCGGAGTTTCTGAAACTAGTGGTGTAGACATAGGCCTTCAGATTGGTGGTCGTTGGTTTTGGAATGAAAAATGGGGTATTTACCTTGAGTTTGGTAGTGGACACAATAGTGGTGGTACTGCTGGTCTTGGTTTAACTATGAAAATGTAGTAAACATCAAAATATATTAAAAGCCATTTTTCTTTATTGAAAAATGGCTTTTTTTATTATTAGAAGTTTTATATATAACTACTCACTTGTTACATTCCTATAATCATTATACAAATTCATTATACGCTCAACATACTTATATGGTTCTGAACCTCTACAATAACCATATTTCACTACCGGATCGTTATAATATTTAGGTTTCATCTTAAGTAAAATAAAGGTGTCTACATTCTGTGTCCATACATTATTATGCCCTTCATGCTTCTTTGCTAGCTTTCGAGCATCAATCACATGTCCATAGCCTACATTATAAGCTGCCAATGAAAACTTAATTTGATCTATTTCACTAATGGTAGAGTCACTCTGAAATCTTTTTTGAAGCAATTTTAAGTATTTAGCTCCTGCTCTAATACTTTGCTCAGGATCAGTTGCATCTGTAACTCCAAATTTTGTAGCTGTAGCAGGCATCAATTGCATCAAGCCCTGTGCCCCTATCCAACTTCCAGCATTTGGATTAAATCGCGACTCCTGATAAACTACTGCTGTCAGCAATCGCCAATCCCATCCTATTTCTTTAGCATACTTCTTAATTATTTTGTCGTATGGCGAAAGCGACCCGCCTCTTAAAGGTGCAAATTCAGTTTTTGTATAAAAACTCTGCTTTTGTGTTCTAAAATACTTATTTCTAATTATAGCAAAGCGAGTTGTTTTACTAAAAGGAATTAGCCAATCGTTAATCATCTTTATAAGTGAATCGGAGCCAAGTGCACCCACCCACCCTAACTTTTGATCAATACTTAAGTGCAACGAATAATCAATATTACTCACATAGGTAGAGTTAGCTTTAGCAATACGTTCATCGCATGCTGTATAATCTATTTTACCATCAGCAACAAGCTGTATTAGCTCCTCCATTGTATATACCGAGTCCTCAATAACATTAATATTGGTATTACTAATATCCTCCAAATGCTCAATTTGTTGCTTAAATATTGTACCCTTAGCAACATATACATCCTTACTATCTATGTCAAGAAAACTGCTTACAAATTCAGAATCATCATTCTTACGTTTTCCATATTTCTTTCGCTGCACCAAAACCTGTCTATTATAACCAATAGGATAGGTATATAATACAGACTTTGCACGTTCTCTGGTTTCTGTAATATCAAACGCGCAGAGGTCAACCTCTTTATTATTAAGCATTTCAACTGCTTTATTCAAATTATCTTCAACTATTATTTCTACCGATAAATTATGTTTCTTAGCAAAAAGCTTTATTAAATCATAATGAAATCCCATAGGGCTACCTCTATATACAAAATAGCCTGTGGAATTATTATGAGTAATAATTCTAATTTTCTCATTATCCAAAATATTATGATAAACCGAATCATAAAGCGGTAAATCTGTTTGTTTAGCAATAGGAACCGCTTGTTTAGTTTTATTATCAGAATTACACGAAAGCAATAAAGCCGTCATGAAGAAAAATAATATTGAAAAAATCTGTGATTTGCGTAGTATCATATATTAGCGAAGATAAGGAAAAATGTCATAAATTCACAAAAAATCACTATAATTGCACTACACAAATTAAAAAATACAGATACTAAACAAAACTAACTCATTATGATTAAGAAAATTACAATTGCTTTTATAGTGATTTTACTATTAGGATTCGGCATACTAGCTAAATACTTAATTGATAGATCAACTATTTTTACAGGATTTGCGGCTAAGAATATAGCTTCAGGAATATTTGTTGCAGGCAGAACTCAGCGGAGCATTGAAAAGCTTGACATCAACTTTTTTCCTGTAAATTTAGCTACTAGTATTGTAGATATGGACAATAAAACCGTAACAAGTGATTTTTTTGGATTTGGTGAGCAAGTAGCAATCTACAGAAATGGATTAGGCTGTACACTTCTAAGTAATTATAATATAGAAATGGTTAAATCACAAAATTGTGATCAAGCTTATAGAATAATTGAAAAAGATAACTATTGGCCTATTGGAGATAAAGATAGGGATATAGAGGCAAATAATGTTAATAATGAAAAACTAAATTCTGCTATAGAATCAGCTATGGCACAAGGAAATACAAGAGCAATTATTGTAGCTTACGACACCTTAGTGAAATGGGAACAATATGCTGATGGTTTTGACGAAACAACTCCTATACTAGGCTGGTCGATGAGCAAAAGCATTACAAATACAATGATGGGAATGTTGGTGAAAGAAGGTAGAATAAACATTAATGAAGCAGCACCAATTGATGAATGGCAAAATGATGATAGAAAAAATATAACAACAAAGAGCCTTTTGCAAATGAACTCAGGCTTAAAGTGGACCGAAGATTATGGCGATATATCAGAAGCAACAATAATGCTTTATGACAAAGGTGATGTAGGTAAATATGCATTATCTATGCCAGCGAAAAAAGCTCCAGATACTGAATGGTACTATTCTTCGGGAATATCAAATATACTTCAAGAGATAATAAAGAGACAGTTTGCGAATAATAATGAATACTGGAATTGGACATATAAAGAGCTATTCCATAGAGTAGGAATGAACCATACAATAATGGAAACTGATGCCGCTGGAACATTCATAGGTTCATCATATACATATGCTCCAGCAAGAGATTGGGCAAGGTATGGTTTATTATACTTACAGAATGGGGTTTGGTTTGGCGATACTATTGTTAACCCTAGTTGGGTAAATTTCACTCAAGAAATAGCTCCAAATTCGGAAGGAAAATATGGTGCACAATTTTGGTTAAACCAAGGAGGACATGAAGTACCCGACGCTCCTAAGGATACATACTTTGCTGATGGCTATCAAGGGCAAAGAGTATATATTATACCATCAAAAAAGCTCGTAATAGTACGCTTTGGCATTTCTAAAAAAGGAGAGTTTGACTATAATAAATTTGTAAGCGAAGTTGTATCAGCCTTTGAATAATCATAATTATGGGCACAAAAAAACCTCTAAATCATTTGATTTAGAGGTTTTTTTTATCTATATTTACTTATTTCAAAGTAATTATTTGCTTAGTAAGTTTAGACTTAAGATTAGCAGCTTTCTTCTTGTGAATAATACCACGCTTAGCATTTTTATCTATTAAAGAAACTAAGTTAGGAAGAGTTTTTTCTGCTTCTTTCTTATCTGTTAATTCACGAAAGTTACGAATTGCACTTCTCATGCTTCTAGCATAATATCTATTGTGAAGTCTTTTCTTCTCGCTTGTTTTAATCCTCTTAATTGCAGACTTATGATTAGCCATTATGTATTATTTTTATGTATTAATAAAATAAAAAAAGTAGTCCGTAGGGGAATCGAACCCCTGTTACCAGGATGAAAACCTGGCGTCCTAACCCCTAGACGAACGGACCATTTCTAAAGAAGTATAAGCTTCTTTATTTCGACTGCAAAGATATAGTTTATTTCAAGATAATATAATCTTTTTTTGCAGTTTTTTTTCATTAAAAAAAGCCTCTAAAAATCAATCTAGAGGCTTCATAATTTCGTTTAAACAAATACTATAATACAGCAATTTGTTTAGTAAGCTTAGATTTTAAGTTCGCCGCTTTCTTCTTATGGATAATACCACGTTTAGCATTTTTATCAATCAATGAAACTAATGAAGGAAGGTTTGTTTCAGCTTCTTTCTTATCAGTTAGTGAGCGAAAGTTACGAATTGCACTTCTCATGCTTCTAGCATAATATCTATTGTGAAGTCTTTTCTTCTCGCTTGTTTTAATCCTCTTAATTGCAGACTTATGATTAGCCATAATGATATGTTTTTATTAAATAAAAAAGTAGTCCGTAGGGGAATCGAACCCCTGTTACCAGGATGAAAACCTGGCGTCCTAACCCCTAGACGAACGGACCATTTTCGAAGAAGTTTTACCTTCTCTAATTGGACTGCAAAGATATACTTTATTTTTACACAGCCAAACAAATTATATAAAATAATTCATTTTTTTTACTTCATACTTTTAGCATCAGCTTTACTCCTAAAACCCAATGGTTTACCCGTTTTTAAAGACACGCTAGACGTGATATTTTGCATCTCTTGAACGCTTACAATGCTCACTGAGCGGTATGGAGGCACTATCAAATCGAGCTCTATGGAGTACTTAAGTGCGGTTTCTATGATTTTTTGTAAGGATTCATCATTCATTTTTTGAGTTCCATAATTATTAAAAATAAAACCCATTTGTCGCTTCCCCTCTACCAAAAAATTGGAGTCTTTATTGACGAAAATTCTACCTATTAAATAACCGACATCATTTAGTCTGTTATACTTAAACGAATCCGCCAAAAAATTATATATACTAATTATTCCACAGTATGCTCTTGTTGGGTCATCCCTTACATATGATTGTTGCATAACAGCATGCGATTTAGGGAATTCAAATATATTTGTATGCATATAAAATAGCAGTAGATCTCCTGCTACTTTAAACTCAATTTCATACCTACCCACTTCTTTATACTCCACAGGAATATCTTCGCCCAAAGTTTTCAGCTCTTTTTTAAGATCAGCCATCAGTGCTTGTAATGATTTTTTAATATCTTCAAACACAATCTCTGCATTATCAAAAGCCTTATACTTAGCAACAGACTTTGTTGCTAATAACTTTATTATCTGTTTTTTACATTCAATATCATTTGTCATATCTATGGTCAATTGATTCACTTCAAAGATACGAAAGTTTTAAACAAAGCTTAGTCACAATTATTAATATTTGATAACTATTGATGTGATATTTTTTTTATTTTTGACAATTGTATAATATAGTGTATAATCTCTTTAATAAGTAAGACAAACAACATAAAAATAATTTATTTGATGAAATTTCTAAAATTCATAATATATATAGTAATTGCAATATTATTAACAGGAAGCCTATTTTACGCTTATAAAACATATAATCAAATAAGCAAGCAGCCCAAAGATGCGCTAATGGTAATTCCTAATAATGCAACCATTATTTTTTCATCAACAAATTACTCAAAGCTTAGAGCAGAGCTTAACTCTGCTTACAAAATATGGGATATTATTGAAGTTGATGATAATATTGCCGACTATTTTACCGAAATGGATTCGATATGGACAAAAACTGAGGTCTTTATTGATAAGAGCATTAAAACTCCTAAAACATATTTTTCTTTACATTATTCTGGAAACAAGCAATATCAAAACCTATTATGTTTTTCGTTCAATCATGTTATTACAGACAAGGAGTTTGCCAGTAAAATAAGTGTTCTAGGGAATTATACAATATCAGAATACGAAAATAGCATCATATACAAATTCAATATAAAGAACTCTAAGAAGCATTATTATATAACATATCAAAGTGGCAATATTTGCATTAGCGACAAGGATGCTTTGATAAAGAGAATAATACTAGAGCAAAAGAAAGAATCTATAACAAAGAAGAAAAACATACAACGATTATTGAAAATTGCAGGTAAAGATGCTAATGCTAATATTTATATCAATCATAAGTATTTTTACAGATTACTATCTACAATTACTGACAAAAAATATTCAAATACTATAAAGCAACTTAGTAAGCTTACACAATTTTCGGTACTTGACCTTAAAGCCAGTAATAATAATTTATTATTTAATGGATACAGCTATTCTACAGACTCCATAGGAGATAGGCTAAGTAATTACGCTAAATATGACGCACCTGAGATTAATATTTTTGAGAATATACCTAGCAATACTAGTTTCATATATTTTCAGGGGGCCGAAAAGTTCAATAAATTTATTGCAGAGCAAAATAAAAGTGATTTTAATGTACAGAATGTATCTGCCATAAAGAAATACCAAGTGGATATGATGACTAATATTAGCGACTATTTTTATCCATGGATGAAAAGCGAGTTAGCATTAGTATATACCAATAAAGAAAACCTTAACGGCAAACCTCAGAGCTTAGTATTGATAAACTCATACGACCTTAAAGAGAGCACTCAAAGTCTTATTAAACTACAGAATATTGTTTGCAAACAAAAAGGCATTACCATAGAAACAGATTCATACCGTACCTTTGTTATAAGCGAAATACCACTACCCTATTTAATACCAAAAATATTTGGGAATATGTTTAATGTAATGGACAAAACGTTCTATACTATTACCAATAATTATGTTGTGTTTGCCAATTCAAAAAACGCTTTAAAAAATTACATTAACCATATATTAGTTAGAAAAACTTTAGCAAATAGAAGTGAGTTTTCTAATTTTAGAGAATCGATAAATGCCGAATCTCATATTATGCTTTATGCTAATGCTCATTTTATTAATCAAATTACAAAACCATACTTGAATAAAGCAACATTAGACTATCTAAAAAAATCGCAGTTTAATGCCCAACAATTTGGAGATATATGTTTGCAGTTTATTGTAAACACCAATGGTGCATTTACATCAATGGTTTTAAGTACAAATGATAATGACGAGGAAGATGATAATACATCCTGGCAAATTGCTTTAGATTATAATATTAAGGCTGGACCATTTATTATAAAAAATCATATTACAAAAACTAATAATATTCTAGTTTTTGACGAGAGAAATACCATGTATCGTATTAATAATCAAGGCAAAATTGAATGGGCAATACCTGTTGCAGAGCTGCCAATGGGTAGTCCACAAATTGTTGACTACTATAATAATGGTAAGTATCAATTCCTATACAATTCTAAGGACAATATGTATATGTTTGACCTTAATGGAAATAATGTAGAAAACTTCCCTATTTCATTAAACTCTTCAGCCACAGCTCCTTTAAGCCTTATGGATTATGATAATAATAGAAATTACAGAATCATTATTCCACAGGCCGACGGAGCAATACATAACTATCAGATTGACGGTTCCATAACAAAAGGCTGGGAATTACCACAAATGCCATCAAAGGTTATTAATCAAATTCAGCATTTTAGCATTGGTAAAAAAGATTTCATATTATTGACCGACTCATTGGGCAATGTTGTGTTTTCAAACAGAAGAGGTATTGCGCGCATGGAAACAAAGCTTGCTTTCACAAATAATACAAAAACAAAATTCTACAAACTAAATAATCGCCTAATTACAACCGATATTTCGGGGCGAATTATTAGTATTGACAATAATGGCAAAGTAAATAAGACTTTATTAAGAGATTTTAGTCCTAATCATCAATTCTTTCTTTTTGATATAGATGGTGATAATGATCTAGAGTTTGTTTTTTATGATTTAAACAAAATGTATGTTTATAGTAATAAGCAAAAGCTTATTTGGGTTAAAGATATTAAGTTCGACATACTTATTAAGCCCCAGTCAAATATAAGTTTATTGGAAGATAGTACTTCTATTATACTTTTTAATGAGACCAATAATAGTTTTGAATTTGGTAATACTAAAGGCGATTTCATTGAGCGCGAGGAGTATATTGGAAGTAGATATTTCTTAGTTTATAAGGCATCAAAAACAACAAGTACAAACCTAATAAGTGTAAAAGAACGTATAGTAAGCAACTATTTATTAAAATAGTTTGTTTTATAAAGATAAATAGCTATTTTTATAAAATGTAATTTCTTTAAAGGAATTAATTAATCACTGCAATCAATATTATCAAGCAAGTATAATATGACCAAACAACATTTACAACATAAACACCTGATTTACATTGTATTAATAGGTGCAATTTCTATATTAACACTAAACTCTTGTTATAAAGATAGGCTTAAACTCGACCGCTTAACAGGTGGCGTGTGGAACCCAGAAGTAGCAGCACCATTATTTTATGGAGCTCTTGACATGAGTTTTGTAGTAGAAAAAAGCGAAGATATTTGGAAAGAAGACCCTGATGGTCTACTTAGTTTGGTTTATTTTGGCGAACAAATTACTCAAGTTGGAGATAAAATAATATCTATACCAAACCAACTACATGATACTACTTTGGCATATATTCTGCCACCCACTTTACCTGTGGGCGACAGTGTTGAAGAAAACTTTACATTAACTCCTGAATTTACTACTCCTATTAATCAGCGACTTGATAGTATGTTGATAAAATCTGGCAAAATGAAATTTGATATTACTACCGACCTTAACCACGACAGTTATGTTGAAATAGTAATACCACAATTCACAAAATACGGTGCTACCTTTAAGGAGATAATAGAAATTCCATATTCTGGAGGAAGTAGTACAACAGTTACTCGTGAGGTAATATTGGATGATTATTGGCTGCGAATTAATAATAGTGGCAGCAATAATGAAGTTACTGAGTTTGTGAAAGTATTAATTAGGAAAGGTAATAATCCCGACAACTCACCCTATTCAATTACTCTATCCCAATCTATTAAAGATATTGAGTATTATCAAATATTTGGCTATTTTCATCAATATAATGTTGATGTTGACCTTACAAAAATAGACATTAGTTTATTTGACAACCGAGCTATTTTTGATGCTACGATAGAGGAAGCGTATCTCGATCTTAAATTCATGAATAGTTATGGTATGCCTATAGACATTACTTTCGACGAATTATATGTAGAAAAAAAGGATGGAACTAAAATGAATATCACAAGTTCCTTACTGCCAACAATATCTATTAATTATCCTAATTTCAATAATATAGGCTCAAGCGACACTACAAGTCTAATATTCACAAAAGACAATTCTAATGTTGTAGATATTGTAAATTTCAGGCCAAAAAAGCTAATGTACTCGGGTACAAGTATAACAAACCCCACAGGCAATATGGTTCCTAATTTTGTAATTGATACTTCCAAAATTAGCCTTCAAGCAAATTTAGAAATACCCCTTTACGGAAGAGGAATTGTATATTCTTTGCAAGACACAATGAAGCTAAATATTGAGGATAAATATAATTGGGAAGAGCTAAGTAGTATTGATATTAACCTAAATACAGTTAATCAATTTCCACAAACGGCAACATTACAAATATACTTGACTGATACAAATAAAGTAATAATTGACTCTTTATTTGATAAGATACAACCACTTGTTGAAGCGGCTGTACCTGGTCCACCACCTGAGTATAGAGTTACAACACCTGTATTTTATTCTGTAACAGCACATCTTACAAATACTAAAATAACAAGTTTACATGATGCTGCATATATGATTGTATCGGCAACAGGTTCTACTTTCGACAACGGTAACAAAATTATAAAAATATATAGTGATTATAGTCTTGATTTTCAGATATCTGCAAAAGCTGAATACAAAACAGATTATTAAAAGCCTTACTTAACGATAGAATATGAATAGAAATATTATACTAACTACACTTCTGGGGTTGATGATCACTTTATCCATAAAAACAATGGCTCAATACGACCTTGGCTTTTATGGAATGAGAATGGTACCTCAAGTGAGTACGTTAAATCCAGCATTTATTCCGGAATATGATTTTCATTTTGGGATGCCTGCATTATCTTCTTCATATGCTGGCTTTGGCACTAGTGGACCAAGATATAATCAAATATTTATGGTTACTCCAACGGACTCATTAGCTCTTGACCCATCAGGCATACTAAATAATGTAAAATCTAGCAATAATATAAACTCTAGATCAACAGAAGAATGGATTAATGTGGGCATGAAAGTAAATAATTTATACTTTTCGTTTTCAGTATCAGATATAACGGGTGTTAATGCAATGTACTCAGACAAATTAGTACAACTCGGAATTAAAGGCAATGCTCAATTTATTGGAGAAACAATTAACTTATCTCCCATTGCATTAAAAGCTATGCATTATAGAGAATTTGCCATAGGTGCAGCATGGGATATAAACGATAGACTTAATATCGGATTAAAAACAAAACTTTTATTTGGTAAAGCTGCTGTTAATACTGAACAAATGGACTTTGAATTGACTACAACCGAAGACTATTATAATTTAGATATTACTTCTCAATTTCAAGTGAACACATCAATTCCATATAATTTTGAGGATTCTACTAGTGTAAGTTGGGATGAATATATGTTTTATAAGTCAAATTTTGGATTAGGATTTGATTTAGGTGCAACTTATAAAATTGATGATTTATGGACAGTATCTGCATCAGTAATTGATTTAGGATATATCAACTTCGATAGATATCTTAAAACTTTTAAGTCTGATACAAAATTCACATTTGAGGGAATAGATGCTATGCCATTTTATGGATTAGACGATAATGAGCGCGAACTAAAAATAGAAGAGATTACGGATTCATTAATGAATTTGTTTCAAATTGAAGAATCAGAAGAAAAATTCATAGTCCCTTTAACTGCAAAAATATATTTAGGAGCAGATTATCAATATAACGATAAAGTAAGAATTGGAGCTTTGGTACGATTGGAGATTTTCAAAGGAACTATTCGTCCTTCATTCACTGCATCGTATTATAGACAAATGAGCAAACACTTTGGCCTTTCGGCAAGCTATTCGATGATAAACAGAAGCTACTTAAACCTTGGCGTTGGTATTGTTGCTAATCTTAATCCTATTCAAATATATATTGCTACTGACAATATTATAGGAGTTATTGCCCCCGAGAGCGCAAGATTTGCTAATATACATATTGGTATTAACTTTGTTTTCAAAGAGGATAAAATACGACGCCCTATGATTGACCTATAGTATAGTTCCATCAGTTATCACAATCTGCCTATCGGCACTTTCTGCCAATTTCTTATTATGAGTAACAATTACATATGTCTGTCCAAATTCGTCACGGAGTTTAAAAAACAGCTCGTGTAATTCATTGGAC
>Ga0256842_1001832_pt1 | contig 16288 bp, 14 predicted proteins | sample 4559240metaG_FD_185973 | JGI IMG/M metagenome (GOLD analysis project Ga0256842, IMG submission 185973) | Hydrothermal vent microbial communities from Guaymas Basin, Mexico - 4559-240 | ecosystem: Environmental > Aquatic > Marine > Hydrothermal vents | place: Mexico: Guaymas Basin | collected...
AGGACTCCTCTTTTATTTAGATAATTATGAGCGTCATCCAATATAGATTTATAGATACCGAGACCTTTTTCTGATGCGATTAAGGCAATCTTCGGTTCAAAAAATATTTCAGGTTCAAGATTTTCATAAATCGTCTTATCGACATAAGGTGGATTTGAAACAATTAAATCAAATTTATCAGCAATATTTCCAAATAAATCAGATTGAATAAATTTGACTTTTACATCATTCTTAATTGCATTATTTTCAGCAGTTTTTAAAGCATCCATTGAAATATCAGAAGCTGTAACAAGCACATTCTTAATTTCTTTTTTTAATGAAATCGCTATAGCTCCGGAGCCGGTACATAAATCCAAAATAGATTTTGGAGAAGATTTATCATTTAAAATCATCTCAACCATATATTCCGTTTCATGACGGGGAATTAAGACAGAAGGGTTTACCTCAAATTTGCAATTATAAAATTCAACTTCACCAAGAAGGTATTGTAAAGGTTCTCTCTTCCCTCTTCTTTTCACCAAATCCTTGATTAAATTTCTTTCTGATTTCTCCAAAGGTTGGTCAAATTTTAGATAAAGTTCAAGTCGTTTAATACGCAGGCAATGCGAAATTATTGACTCGGCATCAAACCTTGAGTTTGGTATTTTTTTTGATTTAAAATAATTTGTTGTCCAATTGAGAACATCAAGAATTGTCCAAATAGCATCCATTATTACAGTTTTTTAGTGATAAGAACTTTACTGCCTTTATTCGAAAATTTCATATCATCGCAAAGCATTTTCATGATTTGAAGACCTCTCCCGGTTTCAGCAAAATCTATCAGAGATTTTTCTACTTTAAGAAGTGATTCATAATCAAAACCTTTACCGTGATCATCAACCTCAATTGTGATAATTCGCTGTTTTTTTTCATAAAATATATCTACATTAATTTTCCTATGCTGGTATTTCAATTTATCTATTCTCTGAAGATATTTCATATATTGATAATGATTCATGGCTCTTACTTCGTTTGGTAAATCTAAAATACCATGAATAAATGCATTTTCAATTAATTCCTCTAAAATCATCACAATCATATTTGTAATAGATGGATTCATGTGTACCAAATGCTCAATGTGAATCATTATTAAGGTTGAAATATTTTCAGAGAAAAAATCTTCTAAATCAAATTCAAAGCTAACAGATTTTTTTGTTATGGATTTAAATGAATGCCTGAAAGGTTTACTTCTATCATTTTTTCTTAGTTGATATTCGATTTGTTTTAACAGATAAAAACTGTCGAATGGCTTGCCCACAAAGTCAGAAACACCCAATTTTATGGCTTCTGAAACATTTTCGTTTGAAAGATGCCCCGTAATTAAAATTACCGGGATATCAGAATTTATAGTTGTTTTAATCCTTTTTAACAGCTCTAGCCCTGATATCCCCGGCATTTCAATATCACTTACAACAAGATCAAAGTTTTCATTTGAAAGAAATCTTAGGGCAGCCCCACCTGATCTTGCAGTTTTAACTTCATATTTTTCTACAACCAAAAAGTCCTTTATCAATTCAAGCAATTCTTGATTATCATCAACAAGGAGCAATTTTGGATTATTTTTCATTATAAATTAATTGTGAACAATTGGTTTAATTTGATTGTCATAAACAATTCATAAATCGAAGGAGAAGATTTAACAATCTCAATTTCACCGTCTTTATTCAAGAATTCCTTATAAAAAATCAGCAATTTTCCAATCCCTGAACTACTAATATTTCTACATGCTGAAAAATCTAATTCTAATAATTTGGAATCGCTATCTAAAACTTCTTTCAACTTATCTTGAAAAATGTGTGCATTCTCACTAGTCATTGAACCTTCAATTTTCATTTTAGCAACGTTTGCTTCAAAATTAAGACTTATTTCCATTTTGGTCTCCTTTTTTTTTAATATCCTCGATACTTTTTTAGAATCTTCTGTTGAATATTCGGAGGAACTTTTTCATATTTAAGAAATTCCATTGTGTAACTTCCGTTACCTTGTGTCAATGATCTTATTTGAGTAGAATACCCAAATAGTTCACTTAATGGAACTTCGGCAACAATCTCTTGCGTTTCGTTTTTTTCCGACTTGTTAATTTCTATTATTCTACCACGTTTAGAATTCATACTACTAATTATTTCCCCAACAAATTCTTCGCGTGAAATAGACCTAAGAAGCATTATCGGTTCCATAATTATAGGAGAAGATTTTTTCAAACCTTGACTTAACGCCATTCCTGTTGCAATTTTAAAAGATAACTCACTGGAGTCAACTTCATTATATTTCCCATCAATTAATTCAACAACAACTCCTTCTAATTTTCCATACAATAAAGGACCTTCATTGAGAGAATTCATTACCGATTCTTCAATAGCCTTCCAGAAAATTTTCGGAATTTTCGATTCATTTACTTTTACTTTAAATATGTTTTTTTTACCCGTTTCATAATCTTCTTTTGTGAAAGGTATCAAGCGGAATTTAACAACTCCGAATTGCCCCTTTCCGTTCATTTCACGAATGAATTCCCCACTACAAATTGATTCCTCCCCAATTGTCTCCTTATATGAAACCTGAGGTTTACCAATATTCGCTTCGACATTAAATTCTTTTTTTAACCTATCGACAATTATTTCAAGATGCAATTCTCCCATTCCGGAAATTAACATCTGAGCGGAATCTTTACTTTGATAATAGTGAAAGGTAGGATCTTCTTCTTCTAATCTATGAAGTATATCTACTATTTTTTCTTCTTCAGCTTTAGATTTTGGTTCAATTGATTGTACAATAACTGAATCAGGAAAATCAATTTGAGCAAATATAAATTTATTATCCTTATTATTTGTTATCGTATCGGCCGTTTTAACAAATTTTGGCCCAAGAATAGCAACAATATCTCCTGCAGCAGCAGAATCGATATCTTTTTTCTTATTTGAAAAAACACGCAGAATTCTTGCAATTCGTTCTTTTCTGCCGTTTCTTTGATTATAAATTGTATCACCTTTTTTCAAAGTCCCTGAATAAATTCTGAGATAAATCAATTTCCCGAAAAATTTATCCATTTGAATTTTAAAAGCTAAAGCACTAAATTTTTCTTCCGGTGTCGTTTTGATGATAATTTCATCTTCGCCATTAAGAAGTTTAGCACTGACTTCCGGAATATCTTTTGGTGAAGGCAAATAATCTATCACCGCATTGAGCAAATGTTGGATACCAAGATTCATTTTTGAAGAGCCAACCAAGATAGGAATAAACTTATTTTCAAGTGTCAGTTTTCTGATAGTTGTTTTAACAAAATCCTTTGATAAAGATTCTTCTTCTAAAAAGATTTCCATAAATTCTTCATCTAAATCCGAAAGTTGTTCATACAAAGTTTCTCTGGCATCAATACTCTCTGCCATAAATTCTTCGGGAATATCTTCTTCATAATATTTTAATCCCGCTGAAGCTTGTTCAAAGTAAATTGCTTTAAAATTAATTAAATCAATAATTCCACAAAATTTCTTTTCTGCTCCAATAGGTAAATATATCGGTTGAGCTACTGTAGTTAGACGTTTATGAATCATATCTACAACATTATCAAAGTCTGCTCCTACTCTGTCCATTTTATTGATATAAACAATCCGAGGAACATTATACTTGTCAGCTTGTCTCCAAACAGTTTCGGATTGGGCTTCTACTCCGGCAACCCCACAAAAAACACCTATAGCTCCGTCTAATACCCGAAGTGCTCGTTCAACTTCCGCAGTAAAATCAACGTGTCCCGGCGTATCAATAATATTAATTTGATTTTCATGCCAGTAAAATGTTGTAGCGGCAGATTGGATAGTAATCCCACGTTCACGCTCTTGTTGCATCCAATCCATGAATGCATTCCCATCATGAACTTCTCCCATTCTATGAAGGAAGCCGGCAAAATACAGCATCCTTTCGGTCGTTGTTGTTTTACCGGCATCAATATGGGCTATTATACCAATATTTCTGATTGTTTTCAGGTCGGCTATAGCCATTTTTTTACCATCTCAGATGAGCAAAAGCCTTGTTGGCCTCAGCCATCTTATGTGTATCTTCTCGTTTTTTAATACTAGCACCTTCTTTTTTGAAGGCAGCCATTAATTCGGCAGCCAATCTTTCTTCCATAGTATTTTCAGATCTTTTTCTTGAATATCCGATAATCCATCTAAAAGATAAAGCTTGAGCAACTTTTTTAGGTACTTCAAGTGGTACCTGATAACTTGATCCACCAACTCTTCTTGAAATAACTTTAACGAGCGGACGAACATTATCAACTGCTTTAATAAAAACCTCTAAAGGATCTTTATTCATTTTTTTCTCAATTATATCGAAAGCATTATAAACGATTTTTTCAGCAATACTTTTTTTCCCGTCTTTCATAACAGAATTGATAAATTTGCTTAAAACAACACTTTTAAACTTTGGATCTGGAAGTACTTTTCTTTCTATAACTTTACGTCTTCTTGACATCTATTTCCTCCAATTATTTCTTTGGTCGCTTTGTACCGTATTTAGAACGAGAAACTTTTCTGTTATCTACACCATTAACGTCTAAAGCTCCACGTACAATATGATATCTAACACCGGGTAAATCCTTAACACGACCGCCTCTAACTAATACCATAGAGTGTTCTTGTAAGTTATGACCCTCACCCGGGATATAAGCGGTAATTTCAAATCCATTTGTTAAACGAACTCTGGCAACTTTACGTAACGCTGAGTTAGGTTTTTTAGGTGTTGTTGTATAAACTCTTGTACAGACGCCACGTCTTTGAGGACATGCTTCTAAGGCACGATTCTTCTTTTTTTTCTTAATACGAGTTCTTCCTTTTCGTATTAGTTGGTTAATTGTTGGCACAATTTACCTCCATTTTATTTTATTTTTTTTAAAAATCAAGAAGCTCATCTAATGATTCTTCTTCTTCAGTATGGGCAAGTTGATTCACTATTTCTTTTAGTGTTTTCCCTTGCTCAACAAGTTTGTTAACTTGTTGGTTATACACCTTTGTACCTGTTCCTACTGGTATTCTATGACCTAAGATTATACTTTCTTTCAAACCAACAAGGTTATCCACTTTCCCTTCAATTGAAGCTTGAGTGAGAATTTTTGTTGTTTCTTGGAATGATGCTGAAGAAAGCCAACTTTCTGTAAGTAACGAAGATTTTGTTATACCGAGCAATAGTTGCTCAAAAGTAGCTCCGTTTCCGCCACTTTCTTCAATTTTGGCATTTTCCTCCATTACTTTTGTTTTATCAACAACTTCACCTTCCAAGAATAAAGTATATCCGGGATCGACTATTTTAACTTTTTTCATCATTTGGCGGATAATAACACCTATATGTTTGTCATCAATTTTCACGCCTTGTTTTCTATAAACTTCTTGAATTTCATTGAGGATTAATTTTTGAGCAGCTTTAATACCTTTCGCTTTTAATACATCCTGAGGATCAAGAGGTCCGTCAGATAAAGGATCTCCACTTTCTACAATATCATTTTGGTGAACAATAATTCGTTTACCTTTAGAAATTATATACTTTTTCTCAATCCCTGAATCTGAAGTCACGTATATTGCTCGACCTAATTTAGTCAAGTCTCCAATTGTTATTTTGCCATCAATTTCCGTGACAACCGCTTTATTCTTCGGGATTCGAGCTTCGAATAGCTCTTGAACTTTAGGTAAACCACCGGTAATATCATGTTGTTTAACAGTAACTCGGGTTGATTTTCCGAGAATATCTCCCGGATAAATATAAGCACCGTCATTAGTTTCAACTTTCATTCCGGTAGGCAAAAGAACCATTTCTTTTCTTCCATCGACTGTATGAATTCGCATTTGAGCCTGCAAACTTTTATCAATAGAATCAATAATAATGATCTCTCTGGTTCCGGTAATATCGTTAAATTCTTCTCTAAATGTTACATCTTTAACAAAGTTTTCGAATTTAATTGTACCTTCTGATGTTGCCAAAACCGGATTAATGTATGGGTCCCATGAGAATAATTTTGTGTTTTTTACTACCTTATCACCATCTTTAACAAAGATGGTAGAGCCATATTCCACTTTTAAGTTCTCAAGAACTTTAGTCGGATCTGTTTCATCCACAATTGAAATATGTCCCAGATAGGTAATGGAAACTACTTCATTATTTTTATTTATGACAGTATTCATTCTTTCCATTTTGATAATACCGTCGTAACTTGCATCAACTTGAGCAGATTCAATATCTGTACCGGTTGCCCCTCCAATATGGAAAGTTCTAAGTGTCAATTGCGTTCCCGGTTCTCCAATTGATTGAGCTGCAATAATACCAACCGGCTCGCCAATTTTAACTTTTTTCTGATTGGCAAGATTTCTACCGTAGCATTTTGCACAAATTCCGTGTACTGTTTCGCAAGTAAGAACCGAACGTATTTTTACGGTACTGATTCCATGTTTTTCGATCAATTCAGCTTTCTCGTCACTAATCTCTTCACCAATTGGAACAAGGATTGATTCTGAAATAGGGTCAATTATATCCTCGGCAGCAACACGTCCTTTTATTCTATCAGCTAGAGATTCTACAATTTCCAAACCCTCTTTCAAGGCAGAAATTTCTATACCTTCAATAGTACCGCAATCTTCTTCTGTAATAATTGCATTTTGAGCAACATCAACCAATCTTCTTGTAAGATAACCGGCATCCGCAGTTTTCAAGGCTGTATCGGCAAGACCTTTTCTCGCACCGTGAGTAGAAATGAAGTACTCGGTAACATCCAATCCATCCAAAAAGTTAGACTTAATTGGAGTTTCAATAACTTCTCCACCTGATCCGCCTTTGGAAGGTTTATCCATTAAACCACGCATTCCACCCAATTGTTTAATTTGATCTTTACCACCACGAGCTCCGGAAATATACATCATATAAATGGAGTTGAACCCATCATTATCTTTTACCAAAGCATCCATTAGAACATCTGTTACTTCTTCTGTCGCTAATTTCCATTTATCAACAACACGGTTGTAACGTTCCAATTCTGTGATACCACCATTCATATAGGTCTCTATAATTTCTTCAACATCGCTTTGAGTTTTATTTATAATTTCATCTTTTTCAGGTGGAATTATTACGTCCCACGCACTAAAAGTAACACCGGCTTTTGTTGCGTATTTATATCCTAAATCTTTAATCTCATCTAAAAATGCTGCTGTTCTAAATTGTCCAACTTTATGGAAAGATTCGATAGCTAAATCATTAAGATCACCTTTCGCAATCACTTTATTAACAAAAGAAATTTCTTTAGGAATGATCTGATTGAAAATAACTCGTCCAACTGTTGTAACAATCCATTTACCATCAACTTTTAAACGAACCCAGGAATGAATGTCAAAATTACGCCCTTCAATCTCCGAACCTTTTCGATTATATTTCATTTCAGCAGAATCATAAGCAAAAACTACTTCTTCTGAACTACCAAAATACGGGATACGATCTCCTTCTTTTGGTTTAGCATATCTTTGAGCAGTAATATAATAGATTCCGAGAACAATATCTTGTCCCGGAGCCATAGCTAATTTACCACTGGAAGGGAGCAAGAGATTTCTTGATGATAACATTAATACACGAGCTTCCATTCTGGCTTCTTCGGTCAAAGGAACATAAACACCCATTTGGTCACCGTCAAAATCCGCATTAAACGGTTTACATGCCAAAGGATGAAGTTTGATTGACTTATCTTCCGTTAAGACAGGCATAAATGCTTGTACACCAAGTCGATGCAAAGTTGGAGCACGGTTCAATAAAACCGGATAGTCTTTAATTACATCTTCAAGAATTTTCCAAATTTCAGGTTGTTTCTTTTCGACAATTTTCTTCGCAACATTATCTTTCTCGGCTTGTCCAAGCTCTTCAATTCTTTGAATAAGAAAAGGTTTGAATAATTCAAGAGCCATTTCTTTAGGAAGCCCGCACTGATGTAATTTTAATTCAGGACCAACAGTAATAACCGAGCGTCCGGAATAATCAACACGTTTTCCTAACAAGTTTTGTCTAAATCTACCTTGTTTACCACTTAATTGATCAGTTAAAGATTTTAATGCTCTATTCCCACGACCTTTAACCGGTCTTGATTTTCTTGAGTTATCAAGTAAAGCATCAACAGCTTCCTGGAGCATTCTTTTTTCATTTCTAAGAATAACTTCCGGAGCTTTAATTTCTAAAAGTCCTTTTAGACGGTTATTTCGAGTAATCACACGTCTATAAAGATCATTAAAATCAGCTGTCGCAAATCTTCCACCTTCAAGTGGGACTAATGGACGTAAAGTCGGAGGCAAAACAGGTAAAACCTCTAAAATCATCCAACTGGGATTATTCCCGGATTTAAGGAATGCTGCAACAATTTTCAATCTTTTAATTGCAGCTTGTTTCTTAATTTTGGATGTTTCCATCTTAATCATTGTACGAAGATTCATTTCCTCGGCTTCGAGGTCGATTTCTTCCAATAATTCTTTTATAGCTTCCGCACCAATTCTTGCTTTGAAGTTTGGTCCGACTTTATCTCTAATTTCATAATATTCGTCTGAATCTATTAAATCTTTTTTATCGTAATCACTATCTCCGGGATCAACGACAATATAAGATTCAAAGTATAAAACGCGTTCTAATTTTCTAATACTTAGATCAAGTAAAGTTCCAATTTTACTTGGAGCACTTTTTACAAACCAAATATGAGAAACCGGCACTGCAAGTTCAATATGCCCCATTCTGTAACGACGTACGCGAGAAGTTGTTACTTCAACACCGCATCTATCACAGATAGTACCTTTAAAGCGTTTTTTCTTATATTTACCACAACTACATTCGTAATCTTTTTCCGGTCCAAAAATTCTTTCGCAAAAAAGGCCTTCTTTTTCCGGTTTAAGTGTACGATAATTTAATGTATCAGGTTTTGTAACTTCGCCATAAGACCATTCTCTAATTGCATCCGGAGAAGCTAATTTAATACGTACTTTATCGTAATGTTCTACTTTTTTAATTCGCTTGATTTCTCGTATCACTGAGAAAACCTCCGTTATTCATCTTCATCGGCAATAAAATCAATATTGAAGCACAACGACTTCAATTCACTTACTAGGACATTAAATGATTCAGGTATTCCTGCTTTAGGAATAGGTTGGTTGTTTGTAATTGCTTTAAACGCATTTGTTCTGCCATCAACATCATCGGATTTAATTGTCAACATTTCCTCCAACAATCTTGAAGCACCATAAGCTTCTAACGCCCAAACTTCCATTTCTCCAAGTCTTTGCCCACCATGTTGAGCTTTACCACCTAATGGTTGTTGAGTTATTAAAGAATAAGGTCCTGTAGATCTTGCATGCATTTTATCAGCCACGAGGTGGTTTAATTTAAGCATATACATAATTCCAACAGTTACTCGTTCTTTGAATCTTTCGCCTGATTTACCATCATAAAGGACAAATTTTCCATCTTTTGGTAAGTTAGCTTTAGCCATTTCTTCATCAATATCAGACATTTTAGCACCGTCAAACACCGGAGTTTCTACGTGGAACCCTAAAGTTTTCGCAGCCATTCCAAGGTGAGTTTCCATGATTTGTCCGATATTCATACGTGAAGGCACACCAAGCGGATTCAATATAATATCAACACCGGTTCCATCTTCAAGGAACGGCATATCTTCAATAGGGCTGATTCTGGAAATAACACCTTTGTTACCATGACGACCAGCCATTTTATCACCAACTTGGATTTTTCTTTTTTTAGCGATATACACTTTAACCATTTTACGAACTCCGTAAGGAAGTTCATCACCATGTTTCAAGCGATCTTTATTTTTCTTAAAAATATTTTCATTTTGTTCGTTCGCCTTTCTAACCTTCAAAATAATTTCTGTATAAATTTTGTGGTTAACATCCGAATCTTCAACAAAATCGAAATTTAGATTTAAATTTTTAAAATTAATTTTCTTCAAATCTTGTTCGGTAATTGTCTTCCCTGCTTCAAGATAAAACATACCTGTTTTCGCATCAACGATATTTTTTACTTTTTGACCGATCAAATAACGAGAAAGTTTATTTTTAAGATATTTTTCAACTCGTTTTTTTCTTTCGTCAAATTCTGATTTTAGTTGCTTAATTTGTTCTTTTCTTTCTTCTTCAAAATCTTGCATTTCTTCAAGTCTTGAGAAAACTTTAACATCAATAACAACACCTTCCATACCGGGTTTAGCTTTTAAGGATGAGTCTGTAAAATCGCCGGCTCTATCGCCAAAAAGAGCTCTCATTAAATTCTCTTCGGGAGAAGGATCAATGTCCACACTTTTGGGAGTAATCTTACCAACAATAATATCGCCGGGTCTTATTACCGAACCAACTCTAATCACACCTGTTTTATCAAGATTTCTTAAAGCATTAACAGGAACATTAGGGATATCATAAGCAAGTTCTTCTTTACCGTTCTTAACATTTCTAACCAGAACTTCTTGTTCATCAATATAAATAGATGTTAACAGATCTTCTCGAGCAACACGTTCACTCAAAATAATCGCATCTTCATAATTATATCCATACCAAGGCAAGAAAGCTACAATCAGATTTTGACCTAAAGCCAAAGTATCTTTATCAATACAAGGGCCATCTGAGATTGGATCGCCTTTTTTAACCATCTGTCCCGGTCTTACAATTGGACGTTGATTGATACTAGTATCCTGATTTGATCTAAAAAACTTAGTTAAATATATTCTATTTTCTATTCCGAGATCAAGTGCTTCTTCTTCCGTATCTAACCTTTTCAGTTGGATATAAGATGAAGTTGCTTCTTCAACTATAGCATCAAAAGGAGCAGTCCTAGCGTCACCACTTTGTTTCGCTACCACTTTTTCCATACCGGTTCCAACAATTGGTTTATTTGGAAACAATAACGGCACAGCCTGACGTTGCATGTTTGCACCCATCAAAGCTCTATTTCCTGCATCGTGTTCTAAAAAAGGAACTAACGCTGCCGAAACCGAAATCATTTGTTGTGGAGAAATATCTATGAATTGAACTTCTTTTGGTCCAACCTGAATAAATTCACCTTTTTTTCTCGCAAAAACAAGATTTGTAGAAATTTCCAAATCATCATTAATCGGAATATCTGCTTGAGCGATTATATAATTATCTTCTTCTGCAGGATCTAAATAAACAACTTCTCGCGTCAATTTACCATCAGTTACACGAAAATAAGGAGTTTCAAGAAATCCCATATCATTTATAGTTGCATAAGAAGCCGGTGAAGTTAATAATCCGATATTTGGGCCTTCCGGAGTTTCAATAGGACAAATTCTCCCATAATGAGAATAATGCACATCTCGAACTTCAAATCCCGCTCTTTCGCGAGTCAAACCGCCAGGTCCTAAAGCAGAAAGTCGTCTTTTATGAGTCAAAGCTGCTAACGGATTTGTTTGCTCCATGAATTGAGACAATTGTCCTGTTAAGAAAAACGATTGAATCACACCAATAAGAGCATTTGTATTAATTAAATCATGGACAGTAGCTTCATCAGAGTTAGTTATTGACATTCGTTCAACGGCAATTCTAGCTATTCTTGCCATTCCGCTTTTATATTGTTCCGCCAATAATTCTCCGACTGTTCTGATTCTTCTATTAGCCAAATGATCAATATCATCAACAGAATCAACACCTTTAACTATATCTATAATTTTAAATATAATTGCCAGGATATCTGTTTTTGTTAAGGTCAATTTGGATTTATCTACGTCAATTTTTAATCTAGAGTTTATTTTATGTCGTCCGACTTGACCGAGATTGTATCTTTTTTCATTAAAGAACATTCTTTGAACTAAATCATAAGCTTCGTCAACGGTTGGTTTTTCACCCGGTCGGATTAAATGATATATTTTTTTGAGAGCTTCATCCCTATCGTTAGTAGGATCTTTTGCTAAAGTTGCATGCAAAATTTTACGTTCAATTTCGTAACCTTCGGCAACAACACTAATCTCCTTTATATCATATTCTTGCAATTCTTTGATAATTTCTTCGTCAATAATGGTTAATTGTTCAACAATTTCTTCGCCGTTAATCGGATCAAAAATTGCGTCGAAAGTGTATCTATCTTTAGAATTTTCTAATGAAATTGTTTCACTTTTCAAAAACTGATTTCTTAAATCTAAGTTTGAAGAAATCCCCAGACTTCTTAAGAAAACCGTTACAGGTACTTTTCTTTTTTTATCAATATGAAGATACATCGTTTCATGTACATCTAATGTAAATTCTAACCAAGATCCTGACTGTGGAATAACTTTTCCAGAATAGATCATATTACCGGTAACATGTTTTTCTTTTGTGAAGAAAACTCCCGGAGAACGGTGAAGCTGACTGATTATAACTCGTTCTGCTCCATTAATTATGAATGTACCTCGATTCGTAACTAATGGCAATTCGCCTAAAAAAACTTCCTGTTCAATTATGTTCTTTTCTCTTTTTTCTCCTGTACTTTTCAGGACTTCATCATCATAAACAGTCAACCTAAGAGTTGCCTTTATTGGAGCTTGATATGATAAATTACGTTCCAAACACTCTTGTTCGGAATATTTTTCTTTGAGAACCTTATAGCTGATGTATTCCAAAAGGTAATTACCTTTTGCATCTTCTATAGGAAATATTTCCTTAAATACTTGCTGAAGACCAGAATCCTTTCTTTTGCTTGGATGAATATCTTTTTGCAAAAATTTCTTGAAAGTACCAACTTGCATATCCAATAAATCAGGGATATTTACAATTGGCAAATTAAGCCTTTCAGCTCTTTTTTGGACTCTGGAATAACTTTTGATCTTTTCCAAAAGACTACTCCCCTTTTAATGTGAAAAAAAGCGAATCACTAAATTCGCTTGGGTTATTTTTCTTCCCGAAAAAGCAAAAAAAGTGGGAAATAAAGATTCTCCCACTTTATATTTTTTTGATAATTTACTTAACTTCAACGCTGGCACCAGCATCTTCAAGTTGTTTTTTTACACTTTCAGCTTCTTCTTTAGAAACTTTTTCAACAACCGGTTTAGGGAATGTATCAACAACTTCTTTAGCTTCTTTCAAACCTAATTTTGTAATACCCCTAACAGCTTTGATAACTTGGATTTTTTTAGATCCAATACCTGTTAAAATTACGTCAAATTCTGTTTGTTCTGCAGCAGCTTCAGCTGGTGCAGCGGCTGCAACTGCAACAGGAGCAGCAGCACTAACGCCGAAAATTTCTTCTAATTCTTTAACTAATTCTGAGAGTTCTAAAACGCTCATTTCTTTAATAATATCGATGACTTGTTGTTTTTTATCAGCCATTATTCCTCCAAATGAAATAACTATTTTTTAATTTTCTTCAGCCTGCTTTTTGGCTATCGCATCTACAACAGAAACTACCTGTCGTACCATTCCGTTTAATACACCAACAAAATTTGAAATTGGGGCATTAAATCCGTATAATATTTTAGTAAGCAATACTTCTTTTGAAGGAAGTTTTGCATATTTTTCTAAAGTTGTAATATCTATTAACTTTCCGTCAATATATCCTGCTTTAAATGAAGGGAATTCTTTTTTTCCCATAACTTCTTTTTTGAATTTTGCTAGTTCTCTGGCTGGTGAAACTTCATCAACTTTTGAAATAGCAATAGCAGTGGGACCTACTAATTCATCATCAAGTGCTGTTACTCCCAAATCATTCAAAGCAATTTTAATGAAAGTATTTTTTGAAACAAAATAATCAACGTCCGCTCCACGCATTCGGTTACGTAATTGACTTACTTCTTCAATATCGATACCTTTGTAATCAATTAAAACAATTGATTTAGCATCTTTTAATCTTTCGGTAATTGTTTGAACTTTCTTTTGTTTATAAGGTTGAGCCATAGGAATCTCCTTATTTCTTTGCTTCGAGAGCTGTATTAGCGACATTTAACTTAATTCCGGGTCCCATTGTAGTTGTGATACTAATATTTTTTATATATGTACCTTTAACTGTTGCCGGACGTTCACGCAAAATAGCACTTACAATTGTTAAAATATTCTCTTTAAGCTTTTCAATATCGAAGCTTTTTTTACCAGCCGGAATATGAAGATTACCGAATTTATCCACTCGATATTCTACTTTTCCACCTTTTGAATCCTTTACCGCTTTTGCTACATCCATTGTAACAGTACCAACTTTAGGATTGGGCATTAATCCTCTCGGACCTAAAATCCTTCCTAATCTACCAATTTTTCCCATTAAGGTTGGTAATGATATTGCTACATCGAATTTAAGCCAACCGCCTTGAATTTTCTCAACGAGATCATTCATTCCAACAAAGTCAGCTCCAGCCTGTCTAGCTTCTTCAGCTTTATCGCCTTCAGCAAAAACAAGCACAACTTTGTTTTTTCCGGTTCCATGCGGTAAAATAAGCGAATTACGAATCTGCTGATCCGCTTTTCGAGGGTCAACACCTAAATTGAAATGAACTTCAACAGTTTCATCGAATTTAGCTGAAGGAATTTCTTTCAGCAATTCTAGACCTTTGTCAAAATCATAAGCAATATTGTGGTCGATCATCTCATACGCTTTTTGATACCGTTTACTTTTTTTCATCGACACTCCTCATTAGTTTATCTCCTGCGGAATTCCGGGTGATTATCCTTTGATTTCCACACCCATACTTCGTGCAGTACCTTCGATCATACGCATAGCTGATTCTATGGTATAACTATTAAGGTCTTTTTCTTTTATATTGGCAATTTTCTTTACTTGTTCTTTAGTAATTTTACCAATTTTATTTTTATTTGGTTCACCTGAGCCTTTAGCTAAGCCAGCTTCTTTTTTAATTAAAACTGATGCAGGCGGTGTTTTTATGTCAAATGTAAAATTTTTCTTTTTATCAACATAAATAACTACAGGAAAAATCATTCCCGGAGAATCTTTTGTTTTATCGTTAAATTGACGACAAAAATCTCCAATATTTACTCCTGCTTGACCAAGAGCGGGTCCAACCGGAGGAGCCGGGGTAGCTTTTCCTGCTGGTAATTGCAATTTAACCATTTTCTCAAATTCTTTAGGTTTTGCCATAATATCCTCTATTTTATTTAATAATTTCTATTTGATCAACAGCCACTTCGACCGGGGTTACTCTTCCGAAGACTGTTACATTAACTATCATTTTCTTTGAATCTTTATCAAAGCTCTCCACCAAACCTTCAAAATCCATAAAAGGACCTGAAGAAATTTTAACTAAATCACCAGGGAAAAAATCATAAGAAGCTATATCTGTTTTATCTCTATCCGCAATACCGAGAAGTCGGTTAACTTCAGATTCGGAAAGAGGAACAGCTTTTTTGCCGGTACCAAGGAAATTAGTAACTCCCGGTATGCGTAATATATAATTAAAAACTTCCTGAGTAAGATCCGCTTCTATTATAATATAGCTGTTAAATATTTTTTTCTCACGTTCAGTTTTTTTGCCATCTTTAATATGATAAGTTTTTTGAGTGGGAATTAACATACGCCCAATTTTATCTTCCAATGCTGTATTTTTAATTCCACGCTCAATAGTTTCTTTAATCTTACCTTCTTGAGCGGCAAACGTATGAACTACATACCATTTCATTAAATTATCCTTTAAATAAAACTAAACGAACTAAAAGTGAAAATACAGAATCAATCACGGATAAAAGGATTGCAACTATTGACGAGATAATAACAACAACTGTTGTACCTTCTTTTAAGTCAGCCATAGTTGGCCAGCTTACAAATTTTAATTCCTTTACTACGTCTCTGTAAAATTTTGCTATTTTCTTGAACATAATTCCTCTTTCATCTTATCGTAAAAAGTCAGTAGTAAATTTTACTACTGACATTGTGGCAGGACAGGCAGGACTTGAACCCGCAACCCTCGGTTTTGGAGACCGATGCTCTACCAATTGAGCTACTATCCTATAAATTTATCTTGTTTGTTTATGTGCTGTGTGTTTTCGACAAGTAGGACAATATTTTTTATATTCAACTCTACCCGGATGTAATTTTTTATTTTTTGTTGTAGAATAATTTCTATTCTTACAAACCTGACATTCTAAAGTAATTATATCTCTCATTTTATCAGCCTTATTCTATAATCTCAGAAACAACACCGGCACCAACAGTTCTTCCACCTTCACGAATAGCAAAGCGGAGACCTTTTTCCATAGCGATTTTTTTGATTAAATCAGCTTCAATTGTAACGTTATCACCAGGCATAACC
>Ga0256842_1001833_pt1 | contig 16282 bp, 15 predicted proteins | sample 4559240metaG_FD_185973 | JGI IMG/M metagenome (GOLD analysis project Ga0256842, IMG submission 185973) | Hydrothermal vent microbial communities from Guaymas Basin, Mexico - 4559-240 | ecosystem: Environmental > Aquatic > Marine > Hydrothermal vents | place: Mexico: Guaymas Basin | collected...
TGTGTTTGTCTGCATCGCCTAAAAAGGTATTATCCGCAGTGCCAACCTCGCCAAAAGCTCCAATCATAGGATAATAGGCTGATTGACTTGCTTTGATCATATCTTTTGTGATTTTAAGACCTGTTGTGGCTTTTTTGATGTCAATATTACGTTGTAAAATATCTTCGTCACTCATTTTCGGCATTGCAACTTCTGACATAGGTGTCTGAATGTGATCAACTTTTTTGTTAAGTAAAAAACTAATGAAGTGATAGAGCAGTTTTTTGTTAGAGTTCATTTGCACTAACAATCGCTCAACATTTCCTTCTTTTGCTTCTACTTCTAAAAGATCAACATGTTTTGCATAACCGACTGCTATCATCTCTTTTGTAGTATTTTCTAAAATGTGTATATTGTCTAAAATCTTGTTGAGATTTTTTATAGAAGAATCAAGTAAAGCCATATCGTAAAAGCTTTTTTTGAGTTCATACTCTTTTTGTTTTTCTGTCTTATTTTTATCTAAAGATTTAATCTTTTTTATTTTTTTCATAATATCAGTGTAACTGCTAATCATAAAACCCGTAAAAAGAGGCACTTCATATTTGAGTTTGCTCTGGAACAGATTTCTATAGCCTGGATAATTTAAATTTTGAGGAGGTGTTACATAGTCAGGATTACCTGCCATATAGTTATTCATAAATTCTTGAGCTCCAAAATCTCCAAAATTTGCTTCACGCGAAGTGAGTTTAAACCCAAATACATTTCCGGCGTCATTTGAGCGTGCCATGTCTTGAGTAAAAGTTAATTTTCCCCAATTTTTCCCCGATATTACGTCAATATCCTCTTTTGCAGAAAGTTCATCAAACTTCGCTGCTTTAATTTCCAAGTTTTTTGTTTTTACAAGCTGTAATGCTTCATCTAATGTCAGTGCATTCGTTGTTGGCACAGACGCATGTAACAGCAAGGAAAACACAAAAATACCCACTATTTTTTTCATTTTCATTGTCCTTTTTAATCGTAATTAAGTTTAACTTTAAATTATAACATAATATTTTATTTTTCTATATTACATAAAAATTACATTTACATGTAAAGCAAGTTTAAGTGATAAATATTACTTTCAAAAATGCTGCAAAATGTTATAAAAATATTTGTTTTAAAAGCTTCTTTTAGATATGAAAAACTGGCAAAAAAAATATAAATAGCCTGAAAAATTAGCTTATACGTAAACAAGCAGATGTTCCTGCTCTGGCACAGGCTTATTTGATGCAGGAATTAGGTGTCGTTATAGTGAAAAATTCAAAAGAAAATTTAACAAAAAATGCTAAAATAATGCAAACAATAAAATATTCTTATGTTCTCACTGAAGACAAAGAGTATAATGCTTTTTTGGCTTGTACATTAAAAAGATGTTTTGTAAAAGATAAAGATTTTATAAGGAAACAAATGAGAAGTATAGGACTTTTAGGAGCAATAGCAATAGGTATAGGCGGAATGGTAGGGGGTGGTATATTTGCTGTTTTAGGTGAGGCAGTCTCCTTGGCACATGGTGCAACACCCGTTGCTTTTGCCATAGCAGGCATTGTTGCCATATTAACTGCCTATTCGTATGCAAAACTTTCCGTTACATATCAAAGTGAAGGCGGAACGGTAACTTTTATAGATAAAGCATTTGGAGATAATATACTTTCTGGTAGCGTAAATCTTATGCTTTGGCTGAGTTATTTGGTCACAATATCATTATACGCTACTGCCTTTGCATCATATGGTGAGACGTTTTTTACACATCAATCTGTCTGGCTGCATCATGGATTGATTGTTGTTGCCATAATAGTTCCCGCTGTTATTAATCTGGTAAGTGCTTCTTTTGTCGGTAAAAGTGAAACCATCATTGTTGTTATAAAAGTTTCTTTACTGATTTTAGTTATTTTTGCGGGTGCCTCGTATGTTGAGCCGCAAAGGATGTCACCGGTACATTGGGGAACATCGCTTTCAATCATTACGGCAGGAATGATAATATTTGTGGCGTATGAAGGTTTTGAACTTATTGCAAATTCTGCCCAAGATATTAAAAATCCAGATAAAAATTTGCCACGTGCTTTTTATGCATCGGTGCTTATCGTAGTTGCATTATATATTTTAATTGCCATTATAACAGTCGGGAATGTTTCAGAAGATGTTTTAATGAAAACAAAAGATTATGCTTTGGCTGAAGCGGCAAAACCTTCCTTGGGCGTAATGGGGTTTAAACTTGTGGCATTTGCAGCGCTTCTTTCTACTTTTTCGGCAATCAATGCTACTATTTATGGAAATGCAAGACTTGGGTACATCATCGCTAAAGACGGAAAACTGCCTCACTCATTAATGGATGAAGGAAAAAAATCGGGGGTACCCTTTAAAGGTGTTTTGTATACAACTCTTTTTAGTTTGATTTTGGCAAACAGTATTGATTTAACTGAAATTGCCATTATAGGCAGTGCCGGATTTTTACTCATATTTTTGCTTGTCAATATCAGTGCTTTTAAACTCTTTAAAGAGATTGGGGCAAATCGTTCTATTTTGTTTATATCTTCTGTTTTGAGTTTTTTAGCACTGGCTACTTTACTCTTTCATACATATACGTCAAATCCAAAAGCGGTTATTATTTTTATGAGTTTTATTATTATCTCAACTCTTTTTGAACTTATATACGGACGATATGTAAGAGGTCATTTCTTTGAGAGAGCCTACAAGACACATCCTTAACATTGTGCTAATATGAAGGAGCTATAATTTGTGTATGAAAAAGTTACTATATATAAATTTATTGCTCTTTGCGCTTAGTTTGCAGGCTCAGATGCTTACGCTCCAACAAAGCATTGATAAAACACTGCTGCATCATCCTGATGTGAAAGCTTTTACGCTTAAAACGCAGCAGTCACATATGGGCTATAAAATGTCCCGCTCAGATTATTTACCTCAGGTTAATTTGTCTGCTGAATATAATCCAACAAAGACCTATTCTCTTCCTGTTAATGGACGATTTCATACAGTTAATGATACAGGTTGGAATATGGGTGTTAGTCTTAAACAAAAAATATGGGATTTTTCCAAAACCAGTGCAAAAATAGATGCGAGCAGATTGGATGAAGATATTTCAAAACTCTCTTTGGTAGATTTAAAAGTTTTGCTTGTTTATAAAGTAAAATCTTTATATGCGTTGATGGTGGTACAAAAAGAGGCTATAAAAGTAAGAGAAGCTGATTTATATGCAAAAGAAGCTTATTATGATCAGGCAAAAGCATTATTTGTACAGGGGTTAAAAACTGAGGCGGATATCAGCCGTTTTTTATCTGCCGTATATTTGGCAAAAGATAATTTGGCGATAGCAAAAGCCTCTTATGAAAAAGCTAAAAATTCTTTGTCTCTGTATATGGGCGAAAAAATTTCTGATGATGTAAAGCTGCAAAGTGATATCATAAAAAAAGAATTTCAAACAGCAACAAATACTCCTTCTGCAATACTTACAACCAATAATGAACTTAAAATTTATGATGAAACTATTCAAAAAAATAAACTGTTGCGTAAATCGGCACAAGCTTCACATTATGGTTCTTTTGATTTACTTGCTTCATATAACCGTGTTGGTTCTTTAAATACTTATGATACACAGCTTATAAGCGTCGTTTTAAATGTTCCTCTTTATACAGGAGGCAGAATCAGTGCTGAATCTCAGAATGCTCAGATTGGTACACAGATAGCGAAAAAGCAAAAGGCTTCAAGAATTTTAACACTCAAAGAAGAAATTAGCAACCTGCTTTTAGATATTGCAAGGTATGATGAAACAATAGCTGCGAAAAAAGCACAGCTTGATGCGGCAAAAAGTACCAAAAAAGTACTTGATGGCAGATATGAAGAAGGACTCTCAACTTATATAGAAGTATTGGATGCCAGCAGTTTGGTGTTAGATGCCAAGCTCGGTATTCTTGAAGCTTATTATGAAAAAACACTGAGCATTGACAGAATTGAGTATTTAAAAGGAAAAATGTAATGAGTAAAATGGTCAAATATATGATTTTTACAGTTCTAATAATTGTAACAGGGCTTGTTTTTTATAATAAAGTTTATATACCCAAACATACATTTGAAACAGTAAGCCCAAGCAGGGGAGATTTAAACAAAGAAATCTTTGGTATAGGTGAAGTAGGGGCAAAAAATATTTACAGTATTAATGCACAGACAGGCGGAAAAATACTACAAATAACAACAGATGAAGGACAATGGGTGAAAAAAGGCGATTTACTTGTCGTAGTTGATAGCGTTGATTTACCTCAGCTTATAAGTGAAGCAAAAATGTCGGTTTATAAAGCAAATTCGGAGCTTGAAGCTGCGCAAAAAGAGTTAGATGCACTCTTAGCACAAAAGGTCTTCATTAAGCTGACATATGAGCGATATAAGAAGTTAAAAGAAAAAGCTTTTATTTCACAATCTGAATATGACAAAGCAAAATCAGATATGGATGTTGTTAATGCAAATATACGCTCATCTAAGGCACGCATAGACAGTTCAAAAACTGAAGTTGTGCGTTTGAAAAAGGCCTTAGAAGCGTTACATGTAAAGCTTTCACGCTATAAAATTTATGCGCCTGTGGATGGATATGTGATTTCTAAGGATGTTGAGGTGGCACAAAGTGTTGTGCCTACACAGCCTATACTTAAAATAGTTGATGCCAAAACAGTATGGATTAAAGCATATATAGATGAAAAAATAAGCGGCGATATAAAAGTAGGGCAGAAGGCATTCATTAGATTGCGTTCTCAAAGTGACAAAAAAATAAACGGACATGTAAGCCGTATAGTTGCACAAAGTGATGCTGTTACACAAGAAAGAGAGGTGGATGTCAGTTTTGATACGTTACCAATCCCTTTTTATGTAAATGAGCAGGCGGAAGTTTTAATTACAACAAAACAATTTAAAAATATTTTGAAAATACCTGCTGATTTGATTGTATATCAAGATGAAAAAGCCGGTGTCTGGGTAGAACAAAATAAACATGCACACTTTTTACATATAAAGATTATTGCGCTTACGGATAAAGAGGCAGCTGTTGAAAATCTGAATGAAAATACTCAGCTTTTGGTGGCGGATAAAAATAAAAAATCTTTTTTTGAGAGCATGAGAATTTATTAATGATAAATCTAGCACAAAAAGAGATAGCCCATACTTTTGGTAAGTTTATAGTTACGGCTATGGGTGTCGGTATGCTTTTGGGAATTGTTCTTATAATGATGGGTGTTTACCGCGGTATGATAATAGATGCACAGGTTTTATTGAATGATTTGGATGTTGATTTTTGGATTGTTCAGGAAAATACACTTGGGCCTTTTGCCGAATCTTCAAGAGTGCATGAAGATTTAAAAGATACTATCAGGGTTATTGAGGGCATAGACAAATCTGAAGGAATTACATTTCAAAATTTGCAGCTTCCCTCCAAAGAAGGTGCTGTTCGTGTTTTTGCGGTCGGATTTGACCCTTTTGGAGATATAAACCCTATAAATTCACAGAGACTTATAGAGGGCAGGAGTATCAATAAAAGTCATTATGAAATGGTCGTGAGTGCTAAAACAGGCTTTAAACTGGGTGATGTTATCAGACTTGGACGCGATGATTATAAGGTTGTGGGCATAACACACGGTACTGTCTCTTCAGGTGGAGATCCTCTAATTTATATCAGTCTCAAAGATGCACAGGAACTGCAGTTTTTATACTCAAATTCTCGTATAAGAAATGATAGAGCCAGAGGAATAAATACACGTAATTCTCATATACTCAATGCAGTCATTGCAACAAAAAAGGGTGGTTACGATACAGATAAAATTGCAAAAAATATAAGAGAGTTTAAACATAAAAGCGTCTATACAAAAAATGAAGAAAAAACAATTTTAACAAAGAATCTTATAAAAATGGCTTCTAAACAAATTGGAATGTTTACCGTGATACTTGTCATTGTTTCAACTATTATCATTGCGCTTATTATTTATACCATGACGCTTGAAAAGATGAAAGAGATAGCTATTATGAAACTTATCGGTATACCAAACAGTATGATTATTAAAATGATAGTGCAGGAGACACTTATAATGGGTATTTTAGCTTTTGTATCAGGGAATATTTTTGCACATTTAATTTATGCAAAATTTCCAAAAAGAGTTGTATTGGAGATGCCTGATGCATGGATGCTTTTTATAGTTGTGATTTTTGCATCTATTTTAGCTTCATTGGTAGGGGTCAAAAAAGTAATTTCGGCTGACCCTGCAGAAGCAATAGGTGGTTAATATGAGTAATCAAGCAATAAAAGTACAAAATCTGGTAAAACATTTTGGAAAAGGTGACTCTCTTGTCAAAGTTTTAGAAGGAGCCTCTTTTAGTATCAATAAAGGCGAACTTGTAGCCCTTGTCGCACCAAGTGGAGCAGGGAAAACAACACTTTTAATGATGATAGGTTGTGTGGAAGAGCCTACAAGCGGAGCTATATGGCTTGGGAGTGAAAAAGTGTATGATAATAAATGGCTGACAAAAGAGACGAGAAAAATTAGACGGGAAAAAATCGGTTTTATTTTTCAGGCACATTATTTGATTCCTTTTTTAAATATTATGGAAAATGTTACTTTAGTACCGCAGGCAAATGGCGTATCTGAAGAAGAGAGTAAAAAAATAGCTATGGAACTTTTAGAATATTTTGAAATTGATGACAAAGCATACTCTATGCCTTCTCAGCTCTCAGGAGGGCAAAACCAAAGAGCTGCCATAGCAAGAGCTTTGGCAAATAAGCCTCAAATTATATTAGCAGATGAGCCGACAGCGGCACTTGATTCAAAGCGTTCTGTGGATGTTGTAAAGATGCTCAAAAAAATAGCATTGGAACAAAATGTAGCAGTAATTATGGTAACACATGATGAAGCTATGTTGCCTTTATGTGACAGAATTTTAAAAATAGAAGACAAAAAAGTTGTTTCTTCCAAAAATACACAAGAAAGTATAATATTTTGATATCATAAAAAGATTCGATATACTTATGTAAAAAGAAGTGGAAAAGTATGGATAAGAAAAGACTCATAATTGCTATATTTATTATTGTTTTAGTCAGTATGATGTTTTTTTTAAAATTTAACAAAATACAGATGAGGGATATTTTCAAGAATGCAAATAATATAGCATCAAATCTTGAGTACAAATTAGATGATAGTGTAAAAGCAGTTGAATATTTTCATTTAGCTGCACTACATATTTTTAACAAGAAAGAAACAATCAAATTAGATAAAGCATTAAATATTAAATATATTAATGAGAATGGAAATTATGCATTAGATGATGGTAAAGATATAAATTTATTGGGATTTGGAAAAACAACACTGTCAGAAAAAAAGACATTGCAAGAAATGGAAGCAGCATTAAGACTGGCTCCATTTTTAAAACTGATTTATACTCAAAATAAAAATTTTGCTTGGGTCTATTATTATTCAAAAAATCATTTCACGGTACTTTATCCTTATGTGTCATCTAGAGATCTTAATTTGACAGCTGCTCTGGAAAAAAGGCCTTTTTACTACTATGCAACTCCAAAAATCAATCCTCAAAAAAAGTTGTTTTTTACCCCATTATATATGGATGTGATAGGAAAAGGACTTATGGTTACAGTTGGCAAGCCTTTGTATTTTCATAATGAATTTATGGGAACTATTAATATAGATATAACACTCAATAATTTTGATAATATCTTGTCGCGTTTAGATTATTTTGATAACCAAACCGCTATTTATAATAAAAAAAATCAAATTCTGGCCAGTCACAATATGATTGAAAATTTTAATCGAAGTATAATATATAAAATAAATGATTTTGTTGATTCATCAGTTTTTAATATGCAAGAGACCTTAAAATCTATACGATATATAGATTTCAAATATGTTTTTGTGAAAACATTGCCTGCTTCACAGCTCAGATTTATTTATATTGCCAATGCATATACCATTTGGCTGAAGTCTTTTGTGTATACTTTTCCTATTTTTTTACTTATGTTGCTGAGTCTTTATTTAATTTTTTTATATCAAAAATCAAAATATATAAATCATAAATTGAAACTACAAACAGTGAAAGATTATATGACAGGTGCATATAACAGAAGATACTTTTTTGAGGTTGCAGAGGCACTCTATTCGCGAGCAAACCGTAAACATAGCAAGTTAGCAGTCGTCATGATAGATATTGATGATTTTAAAGTTGTTAATGATACTTATGGTCATGATATGGGTGATTTAGCTATTATAGAGGTTAAAAAAATATTAGAAAGGAATCTGCGAAAATATGATTTGTTCGCAAGATTTGGCGGTGAAGAGTTTTGTATTTTACTTGATGATATTTCTAAAGAGGATGTGGAAAAACTTTTTGAAAAAATAAGAAAAGACTTTGAAAATAATAAAATTACAAGAGGGGATGTGACTGTAAAATATACAGTCTCTTTCGGTATAGCTTATGGAATGATGAGTTCTTTAGCAAAACTAATAAAAGTGGCAGATGAAGCAGTATATGCATCCAAACAAAATGGAAAGAATCAAGTAACAATCTATGAAGTATAATATTGTTTTTTTAAGTAACTTAATTCATTCTTAGTAAAACAATTATTCATTAAGTAGTATTCGATTATACTGCCTATAAAGTTTATTTAGGTTTGTGAATGTCTATACAAAACAAAATGCAAGAGTTAAAAAGAGAACTGCTACTTCAAAAAGTTTCAAAAATGTTTGAAGAGATAGGATATGAGCAGATGAAAGTTGCCAATGAATACAAAAAATTATACAAAAAATATAGCAGGAAAATTGGCAGAAGGGTATATAGAACATCCTTAACCATTACACAAAGAATATCCAAATAAGGAAATAAATAATGAAAAATAATACAAAAAGAGTTTCCCTTGTCCTTGGAAGCGGTGGAGCAAGAGGATATACTCATATCGGTGTAATTGAAGAGCTTGAAAAAAATGGCTACATTATAGAGTCAATCTCAGGCTCATCTATGGGAGCTTTGATTGGCGGTCTTTATGCGTGTGGAAAACTTCAGGAGTACAAAGAGTGGGTACTGGGACTTGATATACTCGATATTGCAAAACTGCTTGATTTTTCATTTCTCTCAGGCGGTATGATGCAAGGAGATAAAGTCTTTCGTAAAATTCAAGAGATGGTAGGAGAGGTAAACATAGAAGATTTGCCTATCAAATATACCGCAGTTGCCACGGACCTTGTCAAACAAAAAGAGGTATGGTTACAAAAAGGAGATCTTTTGGATGCCATTCGTGCTTCTATTGCCATTCCGACTATTTTTACCCCTAAAAAGATTAATAACAGATACTTAATAGATGGAGGCGTTTTAAACCCTCTGCCTATTGCACCAACTGTTTCAGATGATACAGACATTACCATAGCTGTAAATCTCAATGCCTACAATGTAAAAAAGTATGATATAAAAATACCTAAAAAAGAGATAGAAAGAGAAAACAGATTTGAAGAGATCTTTTTTGAACTCAAACAAAAAGCTGGGAACTTTTTTGAAAAAGAGTCAAAATCAGAGTTTGATGAGATGAATATGTTTGCTATTGTTGGTAAAACGATAGATATTATGCAAAACAGCGTCTTAGAGTGTAAAATGGCGGGATACTCACCCGACATAATGATAAATATCGCAAATGATGCCTGTGATTTTTATGAGTTTAACAGAGCGTATGAGATGATTGAGTTTGGCAGAGTTGCAACAAAAGAAAAACTAGGAGAAGTAGAATGAGAAAAGACTCTTTTTACTATGCTCCAAGCATAAAAGTTTTGCAAGAGACCTCACTTTTTTCCAAAACGAAATCAGAAGAGCTAGATGATATTTTAAACCATTTCACACCCCTGACACTGCCTAAAAAAAGCACAATCTCTTTTAGTGAAATAGAGCAGTTTTTCTTTGTTGTCATCAAAGGACGAGTAAAGATTTCACAACTTTGCGTGGAGACCGGGCGGGAATATATTGCAGAGATCTTAACCGAAGGTGATATATTTGATACAATAGGGCTGCTTTACTCCAAAGATGAAGATATGCTTGTTGAGACAATAGATGTCGTATGGCTCTTAAAAACACCTGTCCAAAAAGCACGAGAATTACTCTATTCACATCCGATATTTAATGAAAATGTTTTTTCTTACTTTGGTCAAAAGATGTATGAGTTGGAAAATTTTGCAAAAGAGTTGATTTTTTATGATACTTCGACACGATTGGCTCGTTTGATTGTACGATATTATCAAGAGGAGAGCCTTGATATTATTGAGGATCTCTCAATGGAGACACTCGCGAAGATGATAGGCTCAAGTAGAAAAGTGGTTAACTTGCATATGATAGCATTTAAAAAAGAGGGTATTATTACAAGTAAAGATACCAAATTGTGTGTTATTAATGAAGAAAAACTTTATGAAAAAGCGATGATACAAAGAGGGGAAGTCTAACAATGAAAAAAGTAAGTCTGTATTATCCACATATATTGGCACTGCTCTTTAGTGTGTTTTTTATTGTGCTGGGGATAGATCCGGTTGACAGAAGAGTATGGGTTGTTGAGGTAACGCCTATTGTGATTGTTTTTTTATTTTTAGTGGTAACATATACAAAATTTCGTTTTACGAAATTTTCCTATACCTTGATGTCAATATGGATGTTTTGGCATACTGTAGGAGGACACTATACCTTTGCCAATGTTCCTTTTGATTTTGTAACAAATCTGTTTGGTTTTGAGAGAAACAATTTTGATCGTGTGGGGCATTTTGTCGTTGGTTTTTATGCCTATGCCATAGCCGAATATCTTGTTAGACAAAAACTCTGCTCCATTATACCTGCAAGCCTGTTTGGATTTTTTGCCATTGGGAGTGTTGCTGCAGGGTATGAGATCATTGAGTGGCTCTATGCTGTTTATGACGGAGGAGAAGCCGGCATAGAGTTTTTAGGCTCACAGGGCGATGGTTGGGATGCCCAAAAAGATATGCTCTTAGATATGCTGGGTGCTGTTTTTTCACTCATCTTGTTCTGGATAGTGCAAAAAAGGAAAAGTAGCTTATGAATTTAGCACCTTTTGCATATATGGTTATCATCATAGCAGGGCTTAAAATGGCAAATAACATCGTTGTTGTTTTGCTGATGGCTTTTTTTGTCTTTTTGATTTTTCTTCCTTTAGTAAAGAAATTACGCTCTTTTGGTTTGTCTGATTTTTTTACTACGATTATTGTCTCATTTGTTTTGTTTGGTGTTTTGTTTATTATCGGGGGCTTTTTAGTAAATTCTGCTCAGAGTTTTACACAAAATCTTCCCTTGTATCAGCAAAAATATGATGTTTTGATCCCTCAAGCAGTTACATATCTCAAGCAATTTGGAATAGAACTACAATCAGACAGCCTGGTTAGTATGTTTAATCCCATAAGTCTGATTCAACATGCTATGGGATTTGTAAAAAGTATGGGTAATATTATGAGCAATGGCGTGCTTATGCTTATCATCATAATATTTCTGTTTTTGGAATCTTCTTTGATGATAGAGAAGATTTTTTACTTTTTAAACTCCAAAGAGGCAAAAGAGCATATGCTTATGTTTACACAAAGTATCAATACCTACTTTGCGATAAAAACACTTACCTCTTTGCTTACAGGTTTTCTTATATATCTGATGCTTAGCTTTTTTCATCTTGAGTATGCACTGTTGTTTGGGTTTTTGGCATTTATTCTTAATTTCATACCAAGTATAGGTTCCTTTGTTGCGGCAATTCCGGCTATTGCCATTGCACTCTTGCAGCTCTCCTTGCTCGATACTTTTTTTATTGTCATAGGCTATCTTGTCATCAACAACGGCATTAGTAATTTTTTAGAGCCCAAAATACTCTCTAAAGGTGTGGGCATCTCAACCTTTTTTGTCTTTCTTTCCATGGTTTTGTGGGGATGGATACTCGGACCGGTTGGAATGTTCTTAGCCGTACCACTGACCATAACTCTAAAAATGGCATCTTCTTACACGCAAAAGTATAGATGGATCTCTGTTTTACTCAGCGACAAAGTGTAATAATGAAAATTTCTAAAGTAATAATGCTTCTACTGCTCTTTACTTTTGGATCTGATGATGTATATGCTGAGACTTTGATTGATTATGCAGAGGCTTTGAAATTATATAAAGCACACCACTATAAAAAAGCGTTTCCTGCCATTTTAAAAGAAGCCAAAGAGGGAGATAAAGAAGCGCAGTATCTGCTTGCTTCCATGTATGAAAACGGCTATGGTGTTCAAAAAGACACAACAAAAGCTTTGCATTGGTATAAAGAAGCATCTTCTACATTTAAGTACATCGTTAAGCAAGATGAAAACACTACAGTAGATGAAGAAGACAAAGCATTACAATATGCCTATGCAAAGTTTGACCTGAGTGATCCTTATGTAAAAAAAGAGGTTTCAAAACTGACAAATAAAAATTTTGGGATTTTGCCATACAAAACAAGTTATTTTCTTCCGCTCTCTTATTCAAGTAAAAAATATCCTAATTATGAGAAAAACACAGAGATTGAGTTTCAAATCAGTATGATGAAAAATCTTACCTATAATCTTTTTGGATTCAATGAAATCATATCTGTTGCCTATACACAAAAATCATTTTGGCAGGCATACAGCAAATCTGCACCTTTTAGAGAGACGAACTATGAACCGGAGATTTTTATAACTTTTCCAACACCTCACTATATAGATGCACAAAGTCATATAAAAGCATTTCAGTTTGGCTTTAATCATCAATCAAACGGTCAGGAAAAATACAAATCACGCTCTTGGAACAGACTGATGTTTTCAACATTGTGGCAATGGAAAAATCTTTTCTTAAAAGCCAGACTCTGGTATAGAATACCTGAGAGTAAAAAGAGTAAGGCTTTTTATGAGGGAAGAGATCCTGATGCCAAAGGGGATGATAATCCAGATATTGAAAAATATTTGGGATATGGTGATGTAAACTTAAAATATCTTTACAAAGAGAACCAATTTGGATTAAAAATAAGAAATAATCTTCGAACAAGTCAAAATAAAGGTTCTGTTGCCTTTACTTTTTCACGACCTGTCTATAATTTTGATACAATATACTGGTACATAAAATATTTTAACGGTTATGGTGAGAGCCTTATTGACTATAATCGAAATGTATCAAAAATCGGTTTTGGAATTTCACTCTACAGGGGATTATTTTGAAAAAAAATATATACACAATAGTTGTCTTTTTCTTGCTTTTTAGCAGTTCGTCTATCTATGCTGACACATATGCCTTTACATTTGATGATGATGGTTTTGCAGATACTGCACAAGACAGTCGTTATACCGGCGGTCTTTTTTTTACCTGGATGAGTGAAAACAATGATACACTCTATAATCTGCCGATTATGGAGGATTTAAAAACAAACAGTGCAATCTCTTTGACCTCTTTGATTTTTACACCAAAAGATAAAAGAAAAAAAACACCAATATATAATGATATGCCCTATGCAGGCTATGCAAAACTGAATTTTTTACTTTATAAATCAAGTAGCACATATTTTCATGAATTTGGCATAAATGTAGGGATAGTTGGACCCTCTGCAAAAGCAAAACAGCTACAGTCTGAATTTCATCATCTTATAGGTCACTCTAAGCCCGATGGCTGGGATACGCAATTACGGGATCACCCAACTATAGGACTCTCCTATAATTTTGCAGTAAAATCCTTTAAAAAAGAGATCAAAGGCTTTAAATTTGACTGGACAAATAACATACGGGCTGATGTAGGAAATTTTTACAGTGGTGCTTTAGTGGCAACTTCATTTAGAATAGGAAGCAGGTTCTATGACACTTTTACAACTACAGGAAATTTTATAGGTGGTTATGAGAGTGATTTGCTCAATTTTGATGCATCTAAAAACTTTAATTGGGACATAACATTTGGACTTTTTGCAAATAAAGTATTTAATTATTATATTGTTGACAGAGCCAGAGATATCGGTTATGACATACCGGACATTGGCTATATCAACGGTGAAGAGGTTACATACAGTCTCTATTATAAAAAGGTGCAATACTCCTTTAAGCTAAAATCTGTTTACCTTCATAATAATAGATTTTTATCAAATGCATCAAAACAGTGGGGTGGCATAACTGTGAAATGGAAGTTTTAAAATGTTACCTAGGGAACAAAAAATAATTTTATAATCTGTTATAATTACATCGAATTAAAATTAAAACAAAGAGGTGTAATATGTTAGAAGAGATGAAAAAAGAGATACGTCAAGGTATCGAGAAGTTAAACGAAACAGGTAAAATGACTGCGCAGGAGATAAAAACGGTAACACAGGAAGCCGTAGCAAAAGCAGCGCAAAAAAGCAAAGAAGGCATCAGTGAGATGAATGAGATTGCAAAAGAAGCTGCAATCACAGCGGTAGAAGAGCTTAAAAAAGTAAAACAACAAACAAAAGAGAATGTTGATGCTGCTGTTGCAGGTGTCTTAGAGGGTGCTAAGCAAAAAACACAAGAGGTGATTGATACTCTTGATACTGAGATGCTAAAAGCAAAATATAAAGTAGAAGACAAAAAAGAGGAGTTGGCACTAAAACTCAAAGATGCACTTGACGGTGTCAAAGAAGCGGCAAGCAAATTTACAGATGAAAGCAAAGAACACATAGAAGAGGCGGTAACAACTGTAAAGCTTAAAAATGCCGAGATGCTTGGTCTTATGGAAGCAACAATTAAAGAGAGTGCCAAAAAGGTTATTAAAGAGGGTCAAGAGGTAGAGGAAAGAGTTGCGCAAATTACGCAAAAAGCTGTTGATGATGCATTGTGCAATGTAAAACTGACAACACAAAAAGTCAAAGATGTTACAAAAGCAGCTATCAAAGCTGCGATTGAGGCAGCACAAGAAGAAAAACAGAAGATTGAAGAGACTACTAAAGGTGCCATAGAGGGTGTGAAAAAGGCTTTACTTCAAAAAATTGAAGAAGAAAAAGCTTCTTTAGAAGAGGTAAAAAACAATACAAAAGTTTTTGTGGAAGAGGATGTACGTCAGACCATAGATGATTTAGAGCTCATTGAAGATGCTTTTATGGAAGAGTTAGAAGAGCTTTCTCAAACTGCTGGTATGCTCAGTGATGCAGCGATGGAAGCTATCTCTGAGGAGACAGATGCGATAAAAGCACAGCTGCCACAGATGAAGAAAAAAGCACAGGAAGTTGTTAAAGAAGCAGTTGAAATTCTGAAAGAAAAAGGTCAAGAAGCTGCATACAGCGCCAAAGGAAAAAGTCATGAAATACTCGAGAGTATGAAAATTGAAGTAGAAGAGCTCTCTGAGCGTATGGTGAAAGTTGCAAAAGGAGCACTTTCAGGTATGGTTGAAGGTGCAAAAAAAGCTTTCAAAGAGGAGGAGAAATAAAAATGAAAAAAATCATTACAACTGCCTTCTTTGTAGGCACTCTTATGAGTACATTTGGTGCGACTTCACTGTTAGCAAACAGTGATACGCAAACTGTTGAGCAAAAGGCACAAAAACTTGTTGCAGATGCAAAAGTAAAAGCTCAGGCTCTTATTGAAAAAGCAAAAGCTGACGCAGCGGCACTCAAAGCCGAAGCACACAAAAGTATGAACGATACATCAAAAGAGGCAAAAGCTTTGGCTGCACAGACACTGCAAAAAGTCGAGCAGAAAAAAGAGGAGCTTGCTGATAAAACAACTGCAACCCTGCAACATGTAAAAGAGGGAACAGAAGATAAACTGGTTTACACAAAAGAACTTGTAAACAAATCAGTAGTAAAAACAAAAAGTGCTGTAAATGATGCATTGATTTTAAGTTCTATTAAGTATGCGTATCTTACAAGCCCTGATATTCACTCAACAAAGATAGATGTTGATGTAAAAGATGGTGTTGTAAGACTTTTTGGTAAAGTTTCTTCAGAAGAAGAGGCACAAGAAGCGATGCTTATTGCATTTCTAACAAAAGGTGTGTGGGCGGTTGAGTCTTTTTTCGTGATTGAAAAATAGTCTTAAAGCTCTAAAAAAAGTATGAAAGATACAATAATTGTCAACCTTATTTCAAAAACGCATTTTGTTCTAGTTGCTGTTTTATCTTTCATTTTAGTAGCACTTGGTGCTACTTTTATTGTTCTTCAGCATGGTGTAGATATTCAAGAGACATCTTTTGAGAATATGACCATAAAAAAGATGCATATTCAATGGAATGAAAAATTAAATATCGCCATTGAAGA
>Ga0256842_1001834_pt1 | contig 16280 bp, 16 predicted proteins | sample 4559240metaG_FD_185973 | JGI IMG/M metagenome (GOLD analysis project Ga0256842, IMG submission 185973) | Hydrothermal vent microbial communities from Guaymas Basin, Mexico - 4559-240 | ecosystem: Environmental > Aquatic > Marine > Hydrothermal vents | place: Mexico: Guaymas Basin | collected...
TGATCTTTTTCTTACGCAAATCGGTCATATAAAGAGAAATCCACTTACGGAAACGCTCATTTTTACTGCGTGCCATCAAATAGAGGATTGTCTCAATCGAAAAACCTTTGAACCATAAATAAATATCACTATTTTGGGGTTCGTGACTTTTGTGATCATTCCGGTTTATTTCGTGAAGCAGTTGCTTTGCTTGTGGCAACTCACCCAGTAGAATTTCTCGATCACCGGCCGCCATTCCCAGCCATTGACTGACCCGCTCAACTGCCGGAGGAGATAAACGATCAAACAGGCAAAATAAATACAGCAGCCAGCGGCGATAAGTCTCCCCGGTATAGAGAAGGTCGAACCAGCTACTCGCCCGCTCTGCAGCAACAAACAGACTGGCAGTCCGCTCTTCAAAATGGAGATCAGGGTCAATAAAAATCAGCAGGTCAAACTGATCCAGACGCTTTAAAGCTGCAACAACACGGGGCTCATCGAGAATCTGTTCCATTTCGTGGAGGATTCTTAACCCGGAAATTTTACGCACCGATTTCAACTGAACAGCACTGCGCATGAGTCGTTCAGTCTGACGTCCGATACGGAAGCCAAGACGCTGTTCAAAGCGGACGGCACGAAACAAGCGGGTGGGATCTTCAATAAAGCTCAGATTATGGAGAACCCGAATCGCTTTTTCTTTTAGATCACGCTGGCCGCCAAAAAAATCAAGCATCTGACCAAAGCTGTCGTGATTTAATGATATCGTCAGTGTATTGATAGTGAAATCACGACGATAAAGATCGTGACGAATAGAGGCATACTCGATCTGCGGCAATGCTGCAGGGCGATCATAATATTCGAGCCGTGCCGAAGCGACATCAATTTTAAAACCATCTTCAAAAATGATGACGGCGGTGCCAAACTTTTCGTGAGTCCGCACCCGACATTTTTCTTCACGGGCAAAGGCCTCAGCAAATGCAATACCGTCTCCCCCGACCATAATATCAATATCAAGGTTCTTGCGCCGCAATAACAAGTCTCGGACAAAACCACCGACCAAGTAGACTTCAACCTCTTGAACTTCCGCGACAGCTGCCACATGCTGCAGGACCGCTCTGATTTGCTCGGGCAGATGGGTTTCCAGCAGACGGCGTAAGTTCTTTTGTTTGAGCTGCAGCCCCCGCGCCAGCAGCAGATCTTGTGGTTGATCACTAAACAGCGGTTGATCCCCCAGCATATAGCGCAGCAGATCGGTCCGGGTGACAACCCCCACCAGAACGCCATCATCAACAACCGGAACACACCGTTGATTATGCTCTATAATCCCCTGTTGCAATTCAGCCAACGATGCATCGGGAGGAACGATCTGGAAATCGGTATTCATTACTTCGCCGACAGACATCTCCAATAATTCGTGATGAGCTGCTTTTTCAACCACCTGACGGGTGATAATCCCGACGACTTTCTGCTGGTCGTTGAGTATCGGAATCGCATTGAAATTAAAGCGGGTCATCAGATGGCGAGCCGCGGCAATTGTCGTCGTCACCGGCAATGCTTTGACCGGCGTCGACATTAAATCACGGGCTTCACAACGACCCCGAACGTACGCGGGCAGTAATTCTTCGACGCGATCGAGAAGTTGCGGCAACGGCACGTCACGGACGGTTGCTGATGCGGCAAAGGCATGACCACCACCGCCAAATTCACGGAGAAACTCACCGACATGGATTTCCGGCAATCGTGATCGGGCAACCAGAAAAATCCGGTCATCCATCCTGACTGCAACAATCAGGATATCGAGATTTTCAATATCTTTCAGTTTGTGAACAAGCGTTGAAATATCGCCGACATAATAATCAATCGATGCATAAGCAATCGTGACATTCACGCCATTGATCGTTTTGTTCTGACACGATTTCAATAAAGCATTGAGCAGATCAATCTGCTCCGAGGTCAACTCACGTACCAGAAAATCGGCGACGGTATTTAACTGGGCGCCATGTTCAAGGAGAAAAGCGGCGGCCTGGAAATCGGCGGGAGTTGTCCCGGTAAAAAGGAGGTGACCGGTATCCTCGTACAGTCCGAGCATCATCATCGTTGCTTCATCGGCAGTCGGGACAATTCCCCTTTCGACAAACAACTGCGCCATAATCGTCGTCGTTGCACCGACATCGCGGATGTATTCAATGTCACCATGAATGACATATTCATCGGCAGGATGGTGATCATAAATATGGACTTCAAGACCATCGCGATCAAGAATATCGGCAAAATGACCAATCCGGATTGAGCTGCGGACATCAACCAGAATCAACCGCGTGACTTTATCAAGATCGATGTCACGGCTTCGTTTGATTCCGTAAGCATAAAGGGTACTGTGAAGAAGAAAATCGCGTAGACCACTCTCCTGCCCGCCGGGAAACACCAGTTCCGCATCGGGATAGAGACGTTTTGCCGCAATCATGGCACCGAGGCCATCAAAATCAGCATTAACGTGGGTTGCGATAACATCCATAAAGATTAAAGCTCCAAAGATCCGATCAGATCATTAATATCGGAGATTCCTTCTTCACAACAGAACGTTTCGAGATCAGCAATAATTGTTGCCATGACCTTAGGATCAACAAAGTTGGCAGTCCCGACCTGAACTGCTTTGGCACCAACGATAAGAAATTCAAGCGCATCCATCGCCCGCGTGATACCACCGATCCCAATAACCGGGATATCGACCGCCTGCACCACCTGATGAACCATCCGTACTGCAATCGGTCGGATAGCCGGGCCGGAAAGGCCACCAATCGTATTGGCGAGTCGCGGTTTACGTGTTTTGACATCCACCGCCATCCCGGTCAGGGTGTTGATGAGGCTTAGGGCATCGGCCCCCGACTCTTCTGCCGCCCGGGCGGTCACCTGAATATCGGTAACATTGGGAGTTAATTTAACAATCAGCGGCTTGGTTGTTTTCTTCCGCACCAGCGAGATAACAGCCGACGCAGCTCCGGGATCTGTCCCGAAAACAATCCCGCCGTGTTTAACATTGGGACATGAAATATTCATTTCCAACGCAGCAACACCCGGCACATCATCAAGTCGGGCAGCGACTTCGCCATATTCTTCCTGCGTATTACCAAAAAAGTTGACGATAACCGGGGTATCATACTGCTGTAAAAAGACCATCTTTTTCTCAATGAAGGCATCGACACCGACATTCTGCAGACCAATCGCGTTGAGCATCCCGCTGACAGTTTCACAAATACGCGGAGTATTGTTGCCCGCCTTGGGGTTGAGAGACATCCCTTTGGTCACAACCGCCCCCAGCTGATTCAAATCAAGATACGGAGCATATTCTTCACCATAACCAAAGGTGCCCGAGGCCGGCATAATCGGATTCTTCAACTTTATCCCGGCAATTTCAACAGCCAGCTTCGGCCGCAATATCTTTTCCACATGCTTACTCATTTACAGCCACCTCCACATCCGGTAGCAACCACTTTATTTTTGTTCCAATCGAGTTCATCAGCCGCAAAGACTGGTCCCTGAGTACAGGTACACAAATACTGAGGATTATCATCCGAGTGTTCTGCCCCCATAACAACACAACCAAGACAGGCGCCAACGCCACACGCCATCAATGCCTCAAGAGAGACCTGCAAAGCAACAGCGCGGTTTGTGCAGATTTTTTCAACCGCCTCAATCATTGGCATCGGACCGCAGGCAAAAACTGTCACGTTGGGATATTTATCGAGCTTGCGCTCCAAAACCTGAGTCACCAGTCCCTCTTCGCCAAGGCTGCCATCCTCGGTCGACACATAGGTTTCAACCCCCAGCCGCTCAAATTCGGTCACGGTAATAATGTCATCGCGGGTACGCCCCCCCATCAACAATCTCACTTTGGATTTCTTCACCAGTTCTTCAGCAAGCATGTAAAGAGGAACCAGCCCGATTCCGCCGCCCACAAGAATTTTTTCTTCCGTCGGGTCACCGGAGTCAAATCCCTTCCCCAGCGGACCAAGTAATTCGACGGGGTCACCGGAATGGAGATCCTTCATAATTTCTGTCCCGCTGCCGACAACCTTGTAAATGATTTCAATAAATTCTTTCGGAGCCATCTCGTCACAATCGGCAGCCATGAAACCAACCCGGAAAATTCCAAACGGACGACGCAACAATGGTTGCATGGAGCTCTGCACCCGAAACATAACAAACTGTCCCGGTTGGGCCAGCTGGCTGTAACCCGGAGCAAGAATTTTCATCCGGAAATAACCGGGAGAAATTTCCTGATTCGACAGAACAATAGTTTTAAAATCCTTCATTCATTTTTCTCCTGATTTTTTTCAAACTCTCTCACCATCAGTAACGCATCTTCACCATCACGATAATACCCCCGACGGATACCATTTTGTTCAAAGCCGTTCCGTTGATAAAGCCTGATAGCATTGCTATTACCTGCCCTCACTTCAAGCCACGCGGATACGAGACCCGCCTGGCGGCAGGCGTGAAAAGCCTGATTCAACAGTCGCTCACCAATACCCTGCTGCTGCATTTGCGGGGCTGTTGCGACATTAAGGATCTGCATCTCACCGGCAATCAACCAATAACAGATAAATCCAGCAATTTCGCCATCAGTTTCACAAACCAGAATCGATGAAACACGATTCTCAAGTTCATCAACAAATTGCCCGGCTGTCCACGGGACAGGGTAGCAGGCGTTTTCAACAGCTAAGACCCCATTCAGATCATTCATCGTCATTGAACGAATTTGACTTTTTTTTATCGTCATTAGCTACTCAGACATCTGTTTTTTATGCTAAAATCACTCAAAACAAAATCGGCTAAAGCTAACATATTTCAATCTTCCGATACAGAGAAAGATAAACGACCTGTCATAGAGATTTTCACTGGAAAAACTCATGGCAAACCATTGACATGCTGACAATCGGGTGGTCTAATGCCGACCGTTTTTAGACCCGATCCACACGATCTGATTCCAGCTAAGGAGTTGAATTTTGAGTGACAATAAACCGATAACTTACAAAGATGCCGGTGTTGATATCGATGCGGGAAATCACTTTGTCGACCTGATCAAGCCCTTGGTCAAGGAAACATCCCGTCCCGAGGTTCTCACTGACATTGGTGGCTTCGGCGGCTTGTTTTCTCTCAATAGCAGCAAATATCAACGTCCAACGCTCGTTGCCGCAACCGATGGTGTCGGGACTAAACTAAAACTCGCCTTCATGCTCGACAAACATGACACCGTGGGAATTGATCTGGTTGCCATGTGCGTCAACGATATCATTGTCCAGGGGGCCGAACCGCTTTTCTTTCTCGACTATTTTGCAACAGCAAAACTGTCTCCTGAACAGGCGGTTGATGTCGTTAAAGGGATCGCAGAAGGTTGTAAGCAATCAAACTGTGCGCTGCTCGGCGGTGAAACCGCAGAAATGCCCGGTATGTACGCCGGAGGGGAATACGATCTCGCAGGGTTCTCTGTCGGTGTTGTCGATAACGATAAAATCATCGATGGGTCAACTATTACCAAGGGTGACAAAATCATTGGTATTGCATCAACAGGGCTCCACTCTAATGGTTTTTCCCTTGCCCGAAAAATTATCCTCGAGACTTTAGACCTCGATCTCAATACTCAGCCGGAGGGGTTCGACGCCCCTCTCGGAGAAACACTCCTGACCCCAACCCGGATCTACGTCAAAAGCATTCTCAACCTGATCCGCGATTTTGATATTAAGGGAATCGCCCATATTACCGGGGGTGGATTGCTTGAAAATATTCCGCGTGTCTTGCCGAAGCACTGTAAAGCAATGATTAACCGCGACAGCTGGGACAAACAGCCAATTTTTGAGTTGCTGCGTAATGGCGGAAATATTCCCGAAGACGAGATGTACCGGACCTTCAACTACGGAATCGGGATGATTCTCGTTGTTCCGGCCGATGAGACAGAAGACATCCTCAGCCGACTATCGGGCCTTGATGAAAAAGCATGGCTGATCGGCGAAATTGCTCAGGCCGAGACACCTGCTGTCGAACTGATCTAAGTCCCACACTGACGAGTTCATTCATATAAATGGCGACTAAAAAAATAAAACTGGCCGTCCTGGCATCAGGTGGCGGAACAAACCTGCAGTCAATTATCGATCAGTGCAGCCAAGGGTGTCTTGATGCAACCATAGAGCTGGTCATCAGTAATAATCCCGGAGCAGGAGCACTGGAGCGTGCTGAGCGTGCAGGTATTTCGACGGTCTGTATCGATCACCGCACCTTTGGGAAACGGGAGGATTTTGATCGGGCGGTTGTCGCGAAGCTGCAAAAGTCTGGAGCGGAGCTGATTGTCCTTGCCGGTTTTATGCGCATCATAACAGAACCTTTCTTAGAAGCTTTTCCACAGCGAATTATCAATATCCACCCTGCTCTGCTGCCGGCTTTTCCCGGACTTCATGTCCAGCAAAAAGCCATCGATTATGGAGCAAAATTTTCGGGATGTACCGTCCACTTTGTCGATGGCGGGGTTGATACCGGACCGATTATTGCCCAGGCTGTTGTGCCGGTTCTTGCTGATGATTCGGAAGATACCTTAGCCGCGCGAATTCTGGTTCAGGAACATAAAATTTATCCACAAGTCATCCAATGGTTTGCCGAAGGTCGCATTCATCTTGATCAACGACAAGTTAAAATTAAGGGTTGCAGCCGCGTCGAAACGGCACAAGTCAATCCACCATTGCAGTAGAAAGTAGTAACAACATGCGACCAATTCTTGTCAGCAGTTGCTTACTTGGCTTAAAAACTCGCTATGACGGAACCGACAATCGTTGTCAGAACGTGATCGACTACCTTCGTGACAACAAATTAATACCGGTTCCAGTCTGCCCGGAGCAGTTGGCAGGACTTCCAACACCCCGCCCAAAGTGTTGGTTTTCCCGTGGTGACGGTGATGCGGTCAGAGTATCAAAAGGACAACTGACCGATGAGCAGGGGCAGAATGTCACAAAGGAGTTTCTCCACGGTGCCCAGGAAACCCTTAAGGTTGCCCAACTCAGCGGCTGTACTCAAGCAATATTGCAGCAACGCAGTCCATCGTGTGGAACAGAAAAAATATATCGTAATGAAGCACTGGTTACTGGAATTGGGGTTACAACAGCAATACTACGGGAAAATGGGATAATTGTTTTCGGACACGATAATTTGCCCGATAAAAACAACTGAAAACATTTGCAACAATGAACAATATATGCTAGTAATGCGCGTTCGAAACTTTCAGGAGGATTGAAGAGATGTCAAGAATTTGTGAAATCTGCGGGAAGAAACCCGTTACCGGAAATAATGTCAGCCACGCACACAACAAAACTCGTACTGTATGGAAGCCGAATTTGCAAAAGATCCGGGCCATTCAGAACGGTTCGGTGAAAACCATAAAGGTCTGCACCCGCTGCATCCGCTCCAACAAAGTACAAAAAGTCGTCTGATTTAAAGACGGCAACAAACAATCTAACAAAAAGGGATGGTCATAATGACCATCCCTTTTTGTCGTCAAACTTCCCATCAAAAACAATCTGACCTCAACCAAAGCTAACCTAACCAGGCTACGGCATCAATTTCCACCAGTGCCCCTTTGGGCAACCCGGCAACCTCGACAGTCACCCGGGCCGGTGCAATATCAGTGCAGTATCCGGCGTAAATATCGTTAACAATTGCAAAATCACTTAGATCCGCAAGATAAATAGTTGTCTTCACCACAGTACTAAAATCGACTCCGGCAGCAGCCAGCACCTGACACAGATTATCAAGAGCCTGGACCGTCTGTTCAACAATACCACCCGGTACTAACTCTCCGGTTCCGGGAATCAACGGGATCTGTCCAGAGCAATAGAGAAAGCTACCAGCCTTTATTGCCTGAGAATATGGCCCTATTGCAGCGGGGGCACTTTCTGTCGCGACCTTTTCTATTTTCATTTCACTGTCTCCTGTTAATTCTATCGTCTCAAATCAGTTTCTGATCCGCTCAACCTTTGTGACACCTTTCACCTTCTTGATCTCACGAATCACCCGATTCAGGTGTTCGAGGTTCTCGACATCGATTTCAAAAAGATTTCGTCCCTTTTTATCACCACGAGCGTGAACACTGGCACTGACTATATTCGCATCGGCATCAGCGATCGCTCCGGAAATACCGACCAACATCCCTTTTACATCAGAACAAAGGACTTGTAACTTAACCGGGCGGGTGGTTTTACGTTGCATATCCCATTCAACATCAATGCGCCGATCAGGATCACTGGCCTGAACTTGCGGACAATCGACGGCATGAACAGCTAGCCCCCTACCGCGAGTGATAAAACCGGTAACCGGTTCACCCGGCAAGGGATTACAGCAATTGGCAAAACGGACCATGACATTATCTATTCCGCCAATCAGAATGGCACTTTGCGGCTTCCGACGAGTAATCTTCTTGAGAACTTTTCCCAGAGCACTTGCTTTTCCCGGCAGAGCCTTTTGTTCATCCTTAGGCAGAGCATGAGAAACAATCTGACCGGCAGAAAGCTTTCCATAGCCAATCGCAGCAAAAATATCATCTGCCGATTTAAATCCGAGTTCATCAACTGCCTGGGAAAAGCTCTTCAGTGCCATCGCCCGTTTTAAGCTGTATTGATGTTTTCGCAACTCTTTTTCAAGCAACTCGCGCCCCATCTCAATACTTCGTTCGCGCTGTTCTGTTTTTACCCAGTGGCGTATCTTATTCCGCGCCTTCGAGGTTTTGACAAATGAGAGCCAATCCTTACTTGGAGTCTGATGAGCAGACGTTAGAACCTCAACAATATCGCCATTCTTCAGTTCTGTTTTAATGGGACAAAGTTTGCCGTTAATCCTTGCTCCAACACACTGACTGCCAACGTCGGTGTGGATTGCATAGGCAAAATCGATAGGACACGCCCCTTGCGGGAGTTCTTTCACATCACCGTTCGGAGTAAAAACATAGACTTCTTCAGGAAAGAGATCGATGGATGAGACATCCGAAGAATTTCGTTCGGTACTTACATCACGCTGCCACTCGAGGACCTGCCGTAACCAGTTGAAACGTTGATCATCCCGACCCGTTACCGCAACAGCACCGTTTTCTTTATACTTCCAGTGAGCCGCGACACCTTCTTCAGCAATCCGATGCATCTCCCGGGTTCGGATCTGGATTTCCATACGCTTGGCATAAGGACCGATGACAGTCGTATGCAACGACTGATACATATTGGTCTTTGGCATAGCAATATAGTCTTTAAACCGACCGGGGATCGGCTTCCAGGTCGCATGAACCAACCCGAGGACCTCATAACATTCGCGTACAGAATCAACCAGCACCCGGAAAGCGGTCAGGTCATAAATTTGATCGAGACCAACCCCGGTACGCTCCATTTTCCGGTAGACAGAATAGAAGTGCTTAAAGCGTCCAGTGACCTCACCTTTTAAATTATTTTCTTCAAGCAGCGCACAAATCTTGTCGCGAACCGTCGCAACATATTCCCCCCGCTCTTCTTTGTGAGCAGAAATTTTCTGTGCTAAGGCCTCATACTTTTCAGGTTCAAGAACTTTCAGCGAAAGGTCTTCCAACTCACCCTTCAGCCAGCTAATCCCCAAACGGTTCGCAAGAGGAGCATAAATTTCAAGTGTCTCTCTGGCGTATGCCTGCTGATCCTGCTCACGGCGGTTTCCAATATTCCGCATATCACTTAAACGATCCGCAAGATAAACAAGGATAACCCGCAGATCTCGCGCCATCGCGACAAACATCTTGCGAAAACTCTCGACCTGCTGACGATTACTCTGGCGATAAGGAATGTTGCTGATTTTGTTTCCAGTTTCAACCAAGTGAAGGATTTCGTCACCAAACTCGTTGCGCAGTTCTTCTTTCGTTGCACGTCCTGCCAACAATGAATCGTGAAGAATTCCTACAATAAGAGTCGTTTCATCAACTTTCAAGCGAGTGAGAATAGAGGCTATTTCGAGGGAGTGCTGCAGATGGTCGCGACCGTCGGCAGTTTCCTGCCCGTGATGTGCTCGGGCACAGAAGTCAGCGGCACGTTTCAACAGGTCAGAGTCAACCTGTAGATTGTTATTTTGAATTTGTTCGTTGATTTGTTCGATTGTCATCATAGCTGCGGCCGGAGAAATCGGACTCAACGTGGGAGAACAGACAGACAAGGCCCTCCCCTTCACACGCTGTAAAGGGGGAAGCCATCATTAAATCTAACGTTTTTTTGTCGGGATATCAAACTCGACCTTGCCGGCTGCGATCTCACGAAGAGCAACAACAATTTTTTTATTGCCCGACTTGTTCTCGATCAAAGGCTCTGCACCTTTATAAAGTTGCTTAGAGCGCTTAGCAGCGACCATGGCGAGCAAAAAACGGTTAGGAATAACATCAAGACAATCTTCTACGGTAACACGTGCCATCTATTTATCTCCTTCAAACGTAAACTTATCTAACAAGTGGACATTGCGGTCGCTACGACAACGTTCCGCAGTCACTATTGCAATCAAACGATCTCTGGCAGCCTGAAAATTATCGTTGACGACAAGATAATCATACCACCGCGCCTCAGGTATCTCCTTCCGTGCATTCGCCAGACGTCGCTCAATCACGTCATCGGTCTCCGTACCACGATGGCGGAGCCGTTTTTCCAATTCTTCGTAATCAGGAGGGAGGATAAAAATAAACACCCCCTGCTGAAAGTTATTCTTGATCTGTGCCGCACCCTGACAATCGATATCAAGCAGTAAATCAATTCCACCTTTGGCAGCACCCTCAAGCGATTGCAACGATGTCCCGTAATAGTTACCGTGAACTTCAGCCCACTCGGCAAACTGCTTTTGATCGACCATGCTCCGGAATGTGTCGGAGTCTACAAAATGGTAATCAACTCCATCAGCTTCACCATGACGACGTTTTCGCGTTGCAAACGATATAGATTGACGTAAATCAGGAAAACTGTCAACCAATTCTCGGCACAGAGAGGTTTTTCCTGCGCCGGATGGGGCAGAAACAACAAAAAGGATTCCTTCTGCCGCTGATATTTTATTCAATATTCTGTACCTGTTCGCGTATTTTTTCCAACTCCGCTTTCAATGTCACAACGTGGCGAGTGAGAGTTGAATCGTTTGACTTCGATCCCATAGTATTTGCTTCCCGATTCAACTCCTGAACTAAAAAATCGAGTTGACGACCAACGGGCTCATCTCCCTGTAAAAGCTCACGAAACTGGCTAAGGTGGCTGTTAAAACGTGTCACCTCTTCACTGATATCACAGCGGTCGGCAAAAATAGCAATTTCCTGGGCTATCCGTTGCGGGTCACCATCATTTTCCAACAGGCGTCCCAACCGCTCCTGTAATTTTTTCTGCCATTCGATGGGGACCAGTGCAGCCAGTTTCTCAATTTCGAGCAGTGACTGGGCAAGAAAATCGAGACGATTCACAATATCAATCGCCGTCGCCTCTCCCTCTTTTTGACGCATGTCCTGAATTGCAGCAAGAGCATCGTCAATTGCGATATCCAGACACTCTCTCAGATCATCCTGCGAGAATTCGACATCCTTCATAACCATGACATCTTTTTGCCCGGCCAGAAATTCAAGACTTATTTCACCCGATAGTCCGCTCACCTGTTTTAAAGCCTGAAATGCTTCCACATACGCTTTTGCCGCCAGTTCATCGACAACCGGCCTGTTTGTCAACGTTGCGGTATGATTTTGAGTGATAAACAGATCTATCTTTCCCCGTTTTAAAACCTTCTGTACCCGTTTTTTAATCTCTGTTTCCAGAGAAGAAAGAAAACGTGGTGATTTGATACTGATATCAGCATAACGATGGTTGACCGTTTTTATTTCGACAGAAAATGACAAGTCATTGATTTCCGCCTGGCCACAACCGTAACCGGTCATACTTTTAATCATAAAATGACACTCCGTAAAATCATAAGGTCAACAGTTCCAAAACAAAAGTTCCGGTTCTTCATCAAGAAGCCGATATTTCTTACAAAGACTAAAAAACAGGTTTAAGCTTTTCAGATGATCGTTCTCTAGATGATAATCGATTGTTTGCCAGTAATCCACAATAGTCTCAGCGGTCAGACCAACCTTTCCGGCAACTGATGTCGCGATAGCGAGGCTCTGTTCATCGAGACGCGCACGTGCCCGGGTTAACTGTTCCCCCAGCAGAGCCAAATCATCAGAATGAGCACTGATGGATTTACGACAGATCATCCACAGGGCAAAAACAAACGGGAGACCGGTATTTTGATACCAGATTTCCCCGAGGTCGAATATTTTCGTCCCGGCGGGGCAATCAGCAGCTAACTGTAAAGCACGGTCACCAATCAAAAGTGCCGGTGTACCTTGGCAGATAAGTTGTTCAATCTTTTCATCCGGAACACTGTCAGAAACATCTTGAAGCTGATAAAACTCCCGGAGAATAACCCGCATCAAATTGATAGACGTCGCTGACTCGCCCGTTATCGCGATATTACGACCATCGAGCTCTTCCACATCTACGGGTGAAAACAACAGAACACTCTTGACCTGTTGCACCGAAGAAATCGAATGGTTAGGAAGAAGCAGATAATCTCGCCAGTGACGCGCATATTCGAAGGACGAGGAGGGGCTGACATCAAGCTGACCGCATTGTAACATCCGGTTAAGTTCCGCCGGCACACCCGAGACATAGGTTCCCTGAAATCCAGTTTCACGAAGAAAATGGAAGAAGGGAACGCAATTCAGATACGGGATATATCCTAAACGTAATTTTGCCGCTGCAACCATAAACAGAAAGTCTTATCCCAAACCAACAACAGGCGGGAAAAGTCCCACCTGCCATTGAATCAATCTCACCGAGAAAGGTTAAATTTTAACCCGCTCAAGAAAGTTGGTATCAAAGTTACCATCATTAAATTCTTTATTCGCCATCATCTTCTGATGGAATGGTATCGTCGTTTTAATCCCCTCAATGATATACTCATCAAGAGCACATGCCATTCTCTTAATCGCTTCTTCACGGGTATCGGCATGAACAATCAGTTTACCGATCATCGAATCGTAGTGCGGCAGGACAATATACTGATCGTACATAGCACTTTCAATCCGCACTCCCATACCACCAGGGGTATGATAACCGGTAATTTTACCCGGGAAGGGAGTAAATTTCTCAGGATCTTCGGCATTGATCCGACATTCGATTGCGTGACCGGAAATCGTAATATCTTCCTGCCTGTAACGTAGCGGTAGCCCTGCAGCAGAATTGATCTGCTCTTTGATAATATCAACGCCTGTGACCATTTCGGTCACCGGATGCTCAACCTGAACCCGGGTATTCATTTCCATGAAATAGAATTTACCGTCAGTATCTAGGAGATATTCAACTGTCCCGGCACTTGAGTAACCAACCGCCTTAGCTGCAGCAACCGCACAGGAACCCATTTCCTCGCGCAACTCGGGAGAAAGTACCGGACAGGGCGACTCTTCAATCAGTTTCTGATGACGACGCTGAATAGAGCAATCACGTTCACCCAAATGAATAACATTCCCATGCTTGTCACCAAGAATCTGAATTTCAACGTGACGGGGATGCTCACAGAACTTTTCGATGTAAACATCAGCCTTCCCAAAACCAGCTTGTGCCTCGGTACGGGCAGTTGCCAAAGCATTTCCAAGAGACGCCGGAGAATGGACAATCTTCATACCACGACCACCACCACCGGCAGAGGCTTTGATAATAACCGGATAACCGATCCCATCGGCTATTTCCTGAGCTTCCTCAACGGTCTCAATGCTTTTATTGGTTCCCGGAAGAATAGGAACGCCGGCATCGGTCACTGTTTGGCGGGCAGAAATTTTATCACCCATACGCCGCATATTATCGGCCGTTGGCCCAATAAAAGTAATGCCACACTGCTCACAGACTTCTGCAAACTCAGCATTTTCAGAGAGAAAACCATAGCCCGGGTGAATCGCATCAGCATCAGCAATTTCTGCAGCACTGATAATCGCTTTCATATTGAGATAACTGTCAGCACTTGCCGTCGGGCCGATACAGATACTCTCGTCTGCCAGACTGACGTGCAAAGCCTCTTGGTCTGCCTCAGAGTGAACAGCGACGGACTTAATTCCCATCTCTTTACAAGCACGGATAATCCGCAGAGCGATTTCACCGCGATTTGCTATAAGTATTTTATGAAACATATTTATCAACTCCTGACTTGCGCAATCCTGTTTTTAACGGAATGTAAATCGTGATCGGACAGGGGCTGTCCCCTTTCGAGGTCCGACAGACTACAGGCGCTCGACCAGAAAGAGAGTTTCTCCAAATTCAACCGGAGTCGCATCATCCTTAACAATTTCAATAATCTTGCATTTAAACTCTGCTTCAATTTCATTGAACAACTTCATTGCTTCAACCAAGCATAAGGTCTGACCCGCTTCGACGATATCACCCACTTTAACAAAGGGATCAGCCTCCGGGGACGGCTTACGATAAACAGTTCCAACCATCGGAGAAGGAACAACATCATATTTGTCGTTTGCAGCGGCTGCTTCAGCTGCCGGCGCCACAGCGGCAGGAGCAGCGGCAGGAGCAGCGGCAGGAGCAGCGGCAACTGCTGGAGCAGCAACATGGACAATTTCTTTATCTGGACCACGCTTGATATGAATATTTTCTTCCTGATTTTCCATATTGAACTCAGTGATATCAGTATCGGTAATCAGCTTGATCAAAGTTTTCAGATCTTTCAGTTCCATTATGTTTCCTCCTGTAATTTTTAATCTAATTGTCTGAATTGTTTTGGAATGGAAGTCAGAACTTCACATCCGTGGGCGGTGACAGCAACAGTATCCTCTATTCTGACACCACCAATTTCAGGCAGATAAATGCCTGGCTCAATTGTTATAACCATACCTTCAGATAATATGGCATCAGAGCGTGATGAAACGGTCGGATATTCGTGAACATTCAGTCCAACCCCATGCCCTAAACTATGGCCAAAATACCCTCCATACCCCTTTGATGCAATATAATTACGAGCGATTGCGTCAAGGTCACAGACAGCGAGACCCGCCTGAACCATGGACAATGCTGAATCATGAGCTTCTAACACAATATCAAAGATTTGTCGAAGGTTTCCATCAACGTTACCAACAGCAAAGGTAACAGTTTCATCCGAATGATAACCCGCGACCCGGGTGCCAAAATCAATTGTGACCAATTCACCAGAGTGAATAACCTTATCACTGGCAACACCGTGTGGTAATGCTCCACGAACTCCCGATGCAACAATAAAATCAAAAGAATTTTCTTCTCCACCAAGCCGTTTCAGTGAAAATTCAAGTTCAAGCGCAATCTCACGCTCCGTAATACCCGCTTTAATACGAGGTAAGATCGTATCAAAAGCCTGATGATTCAGAGTTGCAGCAGCTTTCAAATAATCGAGCTCAGACTGTTCTTTTAACCCGCGCAAAGGATCGAGCTGAGTACCAAGTTGAATCCAGTTAATTTTGTCACCAGTCAACGACGAAAGTTCATCAAATAGAGCAACGCTGATTGATGCGGCATCAAAACCAACATTTATGAAATGGCGACTTGCTAGGTTTTCTTCGACCCCCTTCAGTTTGTTTTTATAACAATCAATACACGTTGCTGTCACTTCATCTCGTGCCTGCTCAGTATATCGTGCGTCGGTTAAAAAAATAATTTCATCGGCACTAATAAGCAAAACGCCATCTGTGCCGGTAAATCCGCACAGATAGCGTATATTTGTCAGTCCGAATATCAGGACAGCGTCAAGGTTTTCGCTGACAAGCAGAGTCCTGATGTTATTTATACGTTGCCTAGTCACTCTTGCCCCGGCTACGTACATAATCTAACAATGCACGTAATGCTAATCCGTACCCGGCAGCACCGAAACCTGAAATTTGCCCGACAGCAACGGGAGCAATATAGGAATGGTGGCGAAAATCCTCGCGAGCATAGATATTGGAAAGATGAATTTCAACTGCAGGAATAGCCACGCCACTGATCGCATCACGCAATGCAATGCTGGTGTGGGTATACCCTCCGGGGTTGATGATAATACCAGCAATCTCTTCACTTGAGGCCTGATGAATTCGATCAATCAGGTCTCCCTCATGATTAGATTGATATGCCTCTAGAGAGCACCCGAGATCTGCCGCTTCTTCCTTCAAAGCAGTCATAATCTGATCAAGTGTTTGCGCACCATAGACTTCAGGTTCACGGGTTCCCAGTAGATTTAAATTTGGA
>Ga0256842_1001835_pt1 | contig 16277 bp, 14 predicted proteins | sample 4559240metaG_FD_185973 | JGI IMG/M metagenome (GOLD analysis project Ga0256842, IMG submission 185973) | Hydrothermal vent microbial communities from Guaymas Basin, Mexico - 4559-240 | ecosystem: Environmental > Aquatic > Marine > Hydrothermal vents | place: Mexico: Guaymas Basin | collected...
ACCGCTCTTTCCCTTGAAAAGGAGATCTCCGATCTTGAGAAATTGTATGTCGAATACAAAGGGAAAATCTCGGGAATAAGAGCGAGAATAGAGAGATTATATGACGAATTGAAATTGAAAAAAGAAAGTTTGCATGAACTTGAAGAGGAAACCCAAGGTTCATCGCAAGAGCTTCAGAAGTTCAGGCAAAAGCTAGATGACATTGGAAATAAGCTTATATCGAAGAAGATGGAACTTGGCGAACTTTCCCAGAAAACTCAAAATTACGAAAGAGAACTTGAGGATATAGAAGATAGAAGAAACCTTCTAAGAAAAAACCTTGCAGAACTTGAAAGAGAGAAAGAAATATTGGAAAAGGAAATCGATGAAAACAAAAATCAGCTTTCTCAGACTGAAGAAGAGCTCAGGACGATATCAAAGGAGCTTGAGGATATATTAAGCAGTATGGACGTCCATAGTGAAGATAAAACATCAATCCTTCGTGAAATGGAAGAGCTTGAGGGTCTAATGACGACGCTTAAGGAAAAAAGAGACACTTTAAATGAAGAGATCCATAGGTATGAGCTCACTTATCAAGATGTTGCGATGAGAATCCAAAGGTATAAGGAAGAAGTGGTGGATTACGAAGATGTTGAGATGGTTTCTGATGAGGAGCTAAGCAGGATAAAGAATGAAATAGAAGAACTTTCTGGAAAAATTAAGAGAATCGGTTCAGTCGATTTCGATGCAATCGAGGAGTACAAGCAGATAGAAAAAGAATATTCAGAGCTTTCAAAGCAAAAGGACGACCTTGAAAAAGCAAAGAACAAGCTGAACGAGATTATAAGGAAAACGGAAGAGGAAGCAAAGAGAAGATTCATGGAAGTGTACAACAAGGTGAATGAAGTTTTTTCAAAATACATTTCAGAGCTGTTCTTTGGTGGTGAGGGAAGGATAAGAATGTCCTCCGAGGATGTTTTAGAAGCTGACCTTGAAATCGTGGTTAAAAAACCAGGGAAAAGAATCCAAAAACTGCAGCTTCTATCTGGTGGTGAAAAGGCTCTCGTTGCTATTGCGCTTCTGTTCTCATTCCTTCAGGTTAATCCCAGTCCGTTTTATGTTTTAGATGAAGTGGATGGACCTCTTGACGATTACAACGCTGAAAGGTATGCACAATTCTTGAAAGAACTTTCAAAAGACACTCAATTTCTTGTTATAACCCATAACAAGCTTGTGATGGAAGCTGCCGATCTTCTCCATGGAGTGACAATGAGTGGAGGAGTATCTCTTGTCATACCGGTGGAAATGTTAAAAACAGGTTAAGGGGGATTGTTGTGAAAGTACTTGGTATTGAAACTTCCTGTGATGAAACCGCAGTTGCTGTTGTGGAAGATGGAGAGAGGATAATTGTTAACCTTGTAGCTTCTCAGATAGATGTTCATAAAAAATTTGGAGGTGTGGTGCCAGAGATCGCATCAAGGCAGCATGTTTCTAACATAAAGTACCTTCTCAAAGAAACTTTCGATATTGTTCCACCGCGGGAAATAGACCTTGTTGCGGTTACTCATGGACCTGGTCTTGTTGGAGCTTTGCTTGTGGGGATATCTGTTGCAAAGGGAATTGCTATGAGTATGGATTTACCAATAGTTGGTGTTAATCACCTTCTTGGACATATCCATTCGGTATTCTTCTCCAGCAAGGTTGAATTCCCATTCATAGCTCTTCTTGTGTCGGGTGGGCATACTGAAATAGTCTATGTTGAAGATGAAGTGACGGTCAAAGTATTGGGGAGAACCGTTGATGATGCAGCCGGAGAGGCTTTTGACAAAGTGGCAAGGGTTCTGAACCTCGACTATCCGGGAGGACCAGCTATTCAAAAAGCAGCAAAGGAAGGGAAGCCCAATTTTTACAAATTTCCAAGACCTCTTCTGAATTCCAAGGATTACAACTTTTCTTTCGCAGGGCTTAAAACCTCGGTTTTGTACTTCATGAGAGATAACCCAAAAGCTAATGTTTCTGATGTTGCGGCATCTTTTCAAGAAGCTGTTGTTGATGTTCTTGTGAAGAAGACTTTCAGAGCAGCTAGGGATCACGGAGTAAGGAATGTGGTCTTTGTCGGTGGTGTTTCTGCAAATAAAATGTTGAGAGAAAAAGCAAAGGATCAGGCTGAGAAGTGGAAATACAACGTATATTTTCCAGATATATCCTTTTGCACTGACAACGCTGCCATGATAGCAAGAGCTGGATATTTTTTACATAAAAAGGGATATACTTCCGATATGGAGCTTAACGCTATTCCCAACCTGACTTTGGATAAGGGGTGAGCGTGTGAGGAGGTCCAGAAAGAAGGGAAGCCTTTATGTGATTATCGTTGGATGTGGAAGAATGGGTTCAATTGTGGCCAACTATGCTTCTGCTGAAGGACATAATGTTGTTATAATTGATAAAGAAGAAGAAGCGTTCGATCTTTTATCTCCAGAATTTTCTGGATTCACCATACATGGAGACGCTACAGAAGTGGAAAATTTAAAAGCCGCAAAGATAGAAAAAGCCGATGTCTTCTTAGCATTAACGAATAACGATAATATAAACTTCATGGTTTCCATGATAGCAAAGAGAGTCTTTGGAGTAAGAAGGGTCATTGCAAGAGTATACGATCCCGACAATTTTGAGTTATTTAAAGAGTTTGGGATAAATGCGATTAGTCCCATCCTTTTAATGGGTGAAGCTCTTAAAGGAGTCCTAATTTCTTACATGGAGTGACTTTTATGTATAAAAGCGGAGAAATAATATTTAAAGAAGGGGATAAGCTTGATAAATCTTACATTGTTTTAAAAGGCCAAGTAAGGTTGACTTCCACTTTGGGATACTCGATAACTGCTGGTGAACCCTCCGTTATCGCAGAGTGGGCAATGTTAAATAATAAGACTTCTCCAGAAAGTGCCACAGCAAATTCCAACGTCGAGCTTGCCGATATAGATGAAATAGAGTTTACCTATGAGCTCCTTGAAAGAAGCTTCGATCGATTAAGCTATGTAAACAGAACCTTTTCGTCTGATCTAAAACCACCGGACAAGGTAAGAGAAATCATTAAAACAGTTACAAAAGGTGGCTGGCGGTTTTTTGGCGAGTTCGAAAGATCCAAATATTTTCTAGCAAGGAGGCAAATTGGTAGAGGTGAATTTGAAAAAGCTTATAAAAATCTTTCTCAGATCCCAAAGAGGATTTTTGGCGAGGAAATGGATGGAGAAATAGAAATCCTGAAAACTCTTTGCCTTCAATTCGTAGATCCAAAAGCAGCCGTAGAAAGATACAACCTTTTAAGGAGAAACGCTAATAAATACAAAAGGTACATATCGTACGCTCTTTTAATGGAGGTAACAACAAAGGGAATGGATAGCATAGATAGTATGTTAAAGATGTATTTGAAACATGGTATTTACATTCCACCGAAAACAGTTTTAATGGTTGAAGGTGAGCTTGGAAACGATGTACTCTTTATTTTAAGCGGGTACGTCAGAGTTGTAAGGTATTCCTCCGGAAAACCTATTCTTCTAACGTTTCTTGGACCTGCCGAAATTGTAGGTGAAGTCTCCACGCTGGGCGATCAACCAAGAACCGCTACCGTTGTTGCACATAAACCCATACAAGCTCTTTTGTTTTCTAAGGAGTCTTTGAGAAGCTCCTTGGAGTCGAATAAAAAGTTCGCCCTCGAAATTTTGAAAGCAAGTCTAAAAAGGATTCAGAATATGAAAAAGTTTAAAGAAACTGGTGAAAACATAGAAAATAGAATAAAATTTCTGAAGAATGAATGGGGAGTCAGAGAATTAAACAAAATGGGGATAAACTTGGACGAACTTGCAAGCTTCTTAAAGGTGGACAAGTGGAAAGTTATAGATTATCTTAATGAAAAGAAAATAGCATTGATAGGTTCAGATGGTACGGTGAAATTTAAAGAATGAGAACTATGAATGATATATTTGAAATTCCAGAAGTTGATTTAAAAGAATATCCAATCACATATTTTGCATACATAGGCGATGCTGTTTTATCGCTTTATTCTAGGTTGAAATACATGAACCTAAAAAAGCCCTCTGAAGTAGAAAAACATATAAAGGGTTTAGTGTCAAGATCAGGACAATCAAAAAATCTAGACAGGATATTTTCAACCCTCACAGAAGATGAAAAAGCTATAGTGAAAAGGGCGATGAACAGCAAAGCTGCCACAAGGCATGGAAATGATAGAGATTACCGAAACAGCACCGGGCTTGAAGCTTTGATAGGATACCTCTTCTTAAAAAAGGATTTTAATAGGCTAAAAAGCATCTTATCGGAAGTTGAATAAATGCATAGATCTTTATTTCTCATCTATCTCACCAAGAATTACAACAGCATCTATGGGATAATCAAGATACTTTCTGTTTTTTGCCATGGCAATCACTAACTTGTAATAATCTCTAATATCTTGAGAATAAGCACTCCACAGAAATATAAACTTTCTATGAGGATAAAGCTTGACAAGAAGACTCCTTATCTTATTATAAATGGAGGACTTTTTCGTCGTTATAAAAGCTACACTCCCATGATAGGACAATCCGATATCTTCCCATAGATATTCAACAGGGGTAAAACCAGCTATTTTCTTCCAACGTGCCTCTTCTATAGGTTGAAAAACCTTGGTTTTGCTTTTTTTACCATTCACCAACAATATCCTCGGTATTTGGTTTTCAGAGGAGATAGATAAAGTTCTAAGCTCTTTAATAAAAGTCTTTAACTTATGTTGATCAACGATCAAATTACCATTATCGAGAAGTTTTGTAGGAAACGTTGCAAAGGATAACTTAAAGTTCTTCCTAAAGCGAAGGGCAAGATAAACCAACTGATACATGTCAAAATTAGTCTCCATATTTCTCTTAAGATAACCAGCTATATCAAGCAGAGTTTTCATATCAACATATTTGATCCTTTTCATGAACTCCAACACAACCTCTTTCTCTCTCCTTATCCTGTCCAGATCCCCCAATCCACCTTTTCTGTACCTGATATATGCAAGAAGCTGAGGGCCATTCAATTTGTACACTCCTGGAGAGAAATCTATGTTCAAATTTTGGGCTTTATCGTAATACTTCATAGGGGTTTTAACAACAACTTCTATAGGTCCCAAAGCATCTCCAAGATACTTAAAGGTTCTATAGTCAACCACAAGGTAGTAATCCACAGGAATGCCACAAAGATTCGAAATTGCCTTGGAAAGTAAAGGTACCCCACCCTCTGCAAAGTAATAATTCATCTTCTTTCCATTGTGGAGCAAATCCCTTGGTACGTTTGTTAACACCACTTTTCCCTTCTCAATGTCCAGTGCTGCTATCATTATAACGTCAGAGCGTGTTGTCCTTTGTATAACTTCATCCCTACCAATTACAAGAACATATAATGGACTTGGTAGATCCACAGAGGTGATTTTGTTCACAGCCAATCTAAGCAGATATCCTGGAATGATAAACAATAGAAGAACACCTGCGACTATAGATCCTATTCCAAAATAAATCACCAGTTTCTTCAAATAGACACCTCTCTGCCTTCCTTGCTAGCAGACAACGCCAATTCCTTTATGAAATTCTCAGACCTTACAAGAACATCTAAATACATCCTATCATTTCCTTCAGAAATTCTTATCTTTTTGTCCTTTATTGTAATTGTTCTACCGTTTATCTTTAACTTCACATCCTTCTTTCCTTTAAACGCTATTACTTTATACTCGTCTTTTCCCAGCATATACCATATTGCTTTTCCTTCTTTCAAAAGGAGGCTATTGCTTTCAACAAGATTTATACCTTTATCAACAATTTCTTTTGATGAGATCTCCATATATCTGCCGTCTGGAACATAAATTTGTGAAAATTTCCTTCCATAAACTGGAGGAACGTATAGAAGAGAATCCCCAACGAAGAAATAATCCATTATATACCATGTGTTTTTATCGTTGTTGTGTAAGAAAAATATGGGGAAAACCGGAGGAACTTTCTTGGAATAAGCTTCCTTCATAGAACTTTCCATGAGTTTTCTATTATCAGAGATAAGCAACTTATCTGTTAAAAAGATTGGAGAGGAAATCTCACACGAGGCGTACAACCTCTTTTGCAATGAAGATAAAACCACCTTTTCGATCAAACCAAACTGACCACAATTTTTCTCTACTTTCCAAGCTCTTCTCACTTTTATACTGGCTTCCGAAAAAGATCCCGCAATCTCTTTTCTTACATTTTTGACTTTACCTATTAACTTATCATCCCTCTTTCTGAGATATACGCCATTTCCATTAAATGATGATATGTATTCTCCTCTCTCTTCCTCTCTTATGCGGAGAACATCCAAATACGTTCCTATAGTATCGGATGGAACTCTTATAACGCTACGAAGGGTCTTGACAGCTTCAAAGGGAGTGGGAGCATAGGATACATAGAAATCAATCGCAGGAGTTGATACATGGTAATTCTTTTCGACCCCATCAACATACATCTTAACAGATTTCGTGAAGTAAATCGCCAGCGCTTGATATTTATCAAAAAATACCGAGTAACTTCCGTTGATCTCTAAAGATTTGCTCCTTTCATATGGTGCATCATCATATACAAAAACTTCTGAAGGAAAAACTTTAAAAACAAAATGAGCCTTTTCAAGTGTGCCTTCAAGCAATAGAAAGCTTCCTTTTTTAAAAGAAACCTTTTTATCTTCGACTTTTACATCAAGCACTCCTTTTCTTACTGTACCTTTTCCTTTTATGTGTACCTTTGCTACGTTTTTTCTCATCCAAGTTACCTTCATCTTCTCTCCTCCATGGGAAATATACTCTTCCATCTTTAAGAACCGCCGTGTATTCTGGCCTGACGCTCCTAGTTTTCCCACACTTTGGACATTTTAGATAAATACCGAACTTTCCAGTGACTAACCTCATCTCACTACCACATTCGCATTTAAAATCCGTATCGTAATCTATCTTATAAAAAGTCTCTTTCGCTTTTTTCAAATCCTCATTAAAGCGCTTAAAAAATTCTCTAAGAACCTCTAAATGCTCCTTCTCACCTTTTTCAACAAGGTCAAGTTGTTGTTCCATCTTTGCTGTGAAAGATATGTCAACTATCTCTGGAAAATTCTTTTCAAGATAATCAAGCACAAGAAATCCTATCAGAGTTGGATAAAGCCTTCCCTTCTTTTTCACAACATATTTTCTTGAAAGCAACGTTGATATAGTAGGCGCATAGGTAGAAGGCCTGCCTATCCCTAATTTCTCCATTTCTTTTACAAGACTTCCTTCTGTGAATCTATCTGGTGGTTTGGTCTTTTCCTTCGAAACTTTCATATTATCTACATCTACTTTTTGCTTTTCTCTTAAATCTATAGGCTTTTTCTCCTCTCTTGGCAGCACCCTTTCAAATCCATCAAATATTATCTCTGTAAACTTAGCTTCAAATTCGTACTCTCCATCCTCTGTGGAAAGAACTACTTTAGTTTCTTTCCTCTCTGAAGGAGCCATCTGAGAAGCCAAAAATCTCTCCCAAACAAGTTTATAAAGTTTTGCATGATCCTTATCCAGAAGTTTTTCAGCTCTCTCTGGAGTCATGTAAAGGTCCACCGGTCTTATAGCCTCATGGGCATCTTGAACCTTACCTTTTTTAGCCTTTCTCTTTTTGGTCTTTCCGCCTAAATACTTTTCCCCAAATACTTCCCTTATGTAACCTGCTGTCATCTCCTTTGCTTCGTCAGATACTCTTGTTGAATCTGTTCGATGATAAGTAATGAAAGCTATATGACCTTCCTTGGTATCAAGACCTTCGTATAGCTGCTGAGCTAGCATCATAGTCTTTTTAACAGAGAATCCCAATTGCGATGCAGCAAGTTGCTGCATCGTGCTGGTTATCAAAGGATCCGGCGGATTCTTTTTCGTTCTTTTCTCTGATATTTCACTCACCAGAAGCTCTTTTTGGCCCTTTAGAAACTCTACATCTTTATCTTTTAAATCTTTGTCAACTTTCTTTCCATGGGCTCTAACAAGCTCGAAATCAACACCGAGTACATTCGCAACTACTCGCCAATATTCCTTTGGAACGAAGTCAAATATCTTCTTTTCTCTTTCACATATGATTTTAAGTGTAGCTGACTGAACTCTTCCTGCACTCAACGTATTTATCCTAAATATTCTCCACAAAAGGGGACTTATAAGATATCCAACTATTCTATCCAGGATTCTTCTGGCGAATTGGGAACTAACAAGGTTCATATCTATGTCCCTCACGTTTTTAATGGCTTCTTGAATAGTCTTGGGAGTTATAGCGGAAAACGTTATCCTAACTCCGTTTTTCGGTATATTGAGCACTTCAGAAACGTGCCATGCTATCGCTTCTCCCTCTCTGTCAAGGTCAGAAGCTAAAAGAACCTTTTTCCCCTTTACGGCTTCTTTAAGGTTCTCTATCACCTTTTCTTTCCCTGGAATTATCACAAATTCCGGATTGAAATCGCCAAGATCTACTCCGAACTTCTTTCGCGGTAGATCTCTAACATGCCCCTGAGAGGCTATAACTTTGTAACCCTTTCCTAATATCCTTTCTATTGTCTTGGCCTTTGCTGGAGATTCGACTATTATCACTGTGTCTTTTTTCCTACTCATCTTATCTTCTCCACCTCAACTTTATGGTATAGTGCATCCACATCTTCCTTTCTACAAAGCTGTGTTCCTGGAGTTAAAACTGTCGCTGCTCCGGAAGCTCCAGCATACCTAAGCGCCTCATCGTAATACACCCCTTCGGTCCTTTTAAGGACATACGCAGCCAAAAAGGCATCTCCTGCACCTACAGCACTCACGACTGGAAGTCTTGGAACTTTAACTCTCCACACACCTTCATTTGTATGGAGAACCGCTCCAGATCCTCCCAAAGATACTATTATTTCTTTCACCCTGTGATTGTCGTATATCTCCTTTGCAGCGTTTATCACCCCATCTATATCCTCTTCACTTATCTCCCTTCCAACAACCCTCGATAGCTCATGTATGTTTGGTTTTATCCCGTCAGGTTCTGCGATGAGTCCTGCCTTTAAGTTTTCTCCATCCGAATCAAAATAAACCGTAGCCCCCCACTGCTTAAGCATGAATATTATTCCTGTATAGAAATCAGGACTTACCCCTCTTGGAAGGCTACCTGAAATTACAACTACATCACCAGGTCTTACAAGAGCTTGTAGCGTTTCCCTGACTTTCTCCAATCTTGCTCTATCAACAGGCTGTCCGGGAAGAGACAACCTGTATTGGCTTTTTCCAACCTGGAGGATCACGTTTATCCGCGTTTCTGGCTCTACCCTTATTGCTGTGTATATAACACCTTCTTCATCCAGAAGCTCCTCTATCTTTCTTCCCGTTGCACCACCAAGCAATGTAACAGCAACGGATACACCACCGAGTTCTCTTATAACTCTTGAAACATCGATTCCCTTTCCAGCCGGATAATCAGAAAATCTCTTAACTCTAACCGTGTCATCTTCTTTAAGTTCATCTATGTAAAGGTATCTATCAAGACAAGGATTCATCGTAAGTGTAAATATCATCACACCACCTCCAAAGCCACCTTAACAAGCTGCGCAAATTTATCCTTCACCATGTTCGCCACTCTTATAACATCTTCATGCTTGAGTGGTTCCTCCAATATTCCCGCTGCCATGTTGGTTATACAGGAAAAACCTAAAACCTTCAATCCCGCATGAGCCGCAGCTATAACTTCGGGAACGGTAGACATCCCAACCATATCAGCTCCCAGTTTTCTAAAAGCTCTTATCTCAGCCGGGGTTTCATAACTTGGTCCAAGGCTCCAGATGTAAACTCCTTCATCTATCTCCTTTCCTTCTTCCCTTAACTTCTCTTTAACTTTCTTCATCCACTCCCTATCAAATGGTCTTGACATATCAGGAAACCTTACACCAAGCCTGTCATCATTTTGACCTCTAAGTGGGCTCTTAAGTGAGATATTTATCACATCTTTTATCAAAACTATATCCCCTGGCTTGTAATCCATATTTATTCCACCAGATGAATTTGTAAGGATCAATCTTTTCACACCAAGTTCCTTGAAAACATAAATTGGAAATATCACCTTCCATGCCTCATGTCCCTCATAAAAATGAAACCTTCCTTTCATCATAATTACCCGTTTTTCCCATAGGTCACCTATAACGAGTTTTCCTTCATGACCAGGAACTGTAGAGACAGGAAAATTGGGAATATCCTTGTAATCAATGACACAGGTATTTTCTGCCTTATCTGCCAAAAAACCTAAACCTGAACCAAGCACAACCGCTACATCGGGTATATTTTCACAGACAGACTTAATGTAATCGGCAGCTTCTCTCACCCTTTCGTAATTAACCATAACTAATCACCTCTCGCTCTATCCTTGTCTTTTTTACATAAACAAATAAGGCTGCACTGAGCAGCCAAAACTTTTCTTCTCAGATTAATTTAACTGTTATAACACTTTTAATATCCATACACCTTCTTCTTTTGACAGATCAACAACCTTACCATCGATATCAATAATAGGCTTCAGGAGTTTTTCACTTCTTCCGACAACGATTCCAACTCTGCCATCGCTTAATTGGACTTTCGTACCCGTTGGATAAATACCGACCATCCCGACAAAGGTAGAAACTATATCGGGATCAAAATACCTCTTTGAATTGGAAACGATCCACCTCATGGCGTAGTACGGTGGCATATGATTATCCAGATCCTCTGAAGTTAATGTGTCGTAAGCATCAGCAATAGCAATTATTCTAGCTATAGCCGGTATCCTTTTTCCCTTAAGTCCCATTGGAAATCCCTTTCCATCCCACCTTTCATGATGGAAAAGAACTGCATCTGTAACCTCTATCGGCATCCCGGAATCCCTAAGGTACTTTGCACCAACCGCAGGATGATTGGCAATTTCGCTGTCTAATTTTTCTATATCAGACTTTACATTCGCGTTTATTAAAGCAAGACCTATATCGTGGAGCATTCCCGCCTCTGTTATTCTAGTAGCCTCGTGTATCGGCATTCCCATTTCAACTGCAATCATTCCAGCTATTATACCTGTGTTAATCAAATGTTTATACAAAAAACCCTGTGCATGCTTTCTAATCAGATTCAAAACATTCCTTTGCTTCGCAAAAACTTCTGCAACAACCTTATTTGCAACATTTCTAACCTTATCTTTATCGAGTGTGTCGGTTTCAAAGAGCTTACTCACAACCTCTGTCATAGTTTCGATTGACTCATTGTAAAGTCTTTCACTTATCGTCGGTGGCGCAGAAGGAAGGGCGAAATCTTCCTTTTTAACAATTGTCTTTTCTCTAGATATCACCTCTTCCTCTTCAGGTCCTTCCTTGTATATGGGAACCCTTTTGACGTTCCTTTTTTTAAGGAGGTTTATCGTATCCTCAGTTAGAGTGTCCCCTTTTCTTGCTATAAGAGTGAAGCTAACTCCATCGAATACGTCATCTGCTAAAACTTCACCAGGCTTCACATCGTTTATGTTTTTCCATATGGTAGCCACAACATACACCCCCGCTTTTTATTTTACACTTTATTATTCTATTCATCTAAGTATCAATCCGCAACTTTTTGATATTGATATTCATTTCTCAATTTTAAACCATATGTCTACTGCTTACACTATAGCATATTTTATGAGCAGTGTTAAAATAGTTGAGGTTGATAGATTAATTTGGAGGAGGTGAAACTTACATGCCCGCTAAATACTTGGAGATCAGATGGCATGGTAGAGCAGGACAAGGAGCAAAAAGTGCTTCTCAGATGTTAGCTGAAAGTGCTCTTGAACAGGGTAAGTTTGTGCAAGCTTTCCCAGAGTACGGTGCAGAGAGAACCGGTGCACCAATGAAAGCTTTCACAAGGATCGGTGATACACCTATCCTGGTTAGAGCCGTTATCGAGAAACCCGATATCGTAATAGTCATTGACGATACACTATTATCTCCAGATATAGTCAGTGGACTTGATGAGAAAGAAGGAGTTCTCCTTGTAAACAGCGTTAGATCCTTTGATTGGATAAGAAACAAAACAGGTTTTAAAGGAAAGATATGTAAAGTTCCAGCTACTGATATAGCTCTTGAGGAAATTAAAAGAGGTGTACCAAATACCGTCATGCTTGGAGCGTTAGTCAAGATTACAGGAGTAGTTCCACTTGAGGCTATAGAAAGTAGAATCGAGAAAATGTTCCTCTCCAAATTTGGTGAAGAAGTAGTTAATGCAAACAAAAGAGCTTTAAAAAGAGGATTTGAAGAAGTTCAGTGCGAGGAGGTGTAAAGATGGCTCTTAAAGGCTGGAAAGAGATTCCAATAGGCGGCGTTATAGATGAACCAGGAAAATCAAGAGAATACCATACAGGAACATGGAGAGTATTGAGACCTATAGTTGATCTTGATAAATGTACACATTGTATGCTTTGTTGGCTCTACTGCCCCGATATGGCAATAGAGATAACCGTGAACGAGAAGAACAGGCCACAAATGGTTGGATTCATGTACGATTATTGTAAAGGTTGTGGACTTTGTGCGGATGTCTGTCCAGTTAACGCTATAGAAATGAAACCAGAAACCGAATTTTTAGAAGAATGAGGAGGTGAAATAGATATGATGAATATAGATCTTAAGAAATCAAAAGCTGTTACTGGTGCGGAAGCCGTAGCAAACGCTATGAGACAAATAGAACCCCATGTAGTAGCAGCTTACCCCATCACACCACAAACACCTATCGTTGAGTACTTTGCGAAATTCGTAGCTGATGGAGTTGTAAGAACAGAGATGATTCCCGTAGAATCTGAGCATAGCGCCATGAGCGCTGTTGTCGGTGCAGCCGCAGCAGGAGCAAGAGCGATGACTGCAACCAGTGCAAACGGACTTGCTCTCATGCACGAAATAGTTTATATTGCGGCATCATCAAGACTTCCAATAGTCATGCCGGTTGTTAACAGAGCACTTTCCGGACCAATTAATATTCATTGTGATCATTCGGACGCGATGGCAGAAAGGGATTCTGGATGGATTCAGCTCTTTGCAGAAACAAACCAGGAAGCTTATGATCTTACAATTCTTGCCATAAGACTGGCTGAACATGAAGATGTAAGGCTCCCTGTAATGGTAAACCTTGACGGATTCATCCTCTCTCATGGTGTAGAACCAGTTGAGTTTCTACCCGATGAAGTTGTAAAAGAGTTTGTTGGAAAACCAAAGAGGGTTTATCCGCTTCTTGATACGGAAAATCCTGTTACCTATGGTCCTCTCGATCTTTACGATTATTACTTCGAGCATAAAAGACAACAGGTGGAAGCTATGGAACACGCTAAAAAGTTATTCCCAAAGGTAGCAGAAGAGTTTGAAAAAATAAGCGGAAGAAAGTACGACTTTGTTGAACCATACAAACTTGATGATGCAGAATACGTTATGGTAGCACTTGGTTCGACAAATTCAACGATTAAATATGTTGTTGACTGGATGAGAGAAGAAGGGTTTAAAGTAGGAGCCCTTAAGATTTGGATGTTCAGGCCATTCCCAAAGGAAAAGATTCAATACTACCTCAACGGAAGAAAAGCAGTTGTAGTCCTTGATAGATCTGCTTCTTTTGGCGCAGAAGCTCCGCTTTATGAAGCTATTAAATCTGCACTGTATGAAGCTACTATCAGACCAAGAATCGGTTCTTACGTATATGGACTTGGTGGAAGGGACATTGTTCCTGAACACATCAGAAAAGCCTTTATGGATGCTATTGAAGGTAATCTCCTTGTTGATGAACAAAGATATCTGGGACTTAGAGAGTGAAAGGAGGGAGAAATATGCCAGTTAATTACATAGATATGGCAAGAACTTTTAAGAGCAACGCTGAGCAAGTAGGAATCGTACAGGGACATAGGCTCTGTCCAGGATGTGGAGCTCCAATTATCGCCAAATTTACTCTTATGACGGCAAAAAAACTCGGATTTGAACCAGTTGTTGGCCTTGCTACGGGATGCCTTGAAGTTTCTACGACCATTTACCCATATACAGCTTGGACGGTTCCATACATCCATAACGCCTTTGAGAACGTTGCTGCAACGATGAGTGGAGTAGAAACAGCAGCCAAATCTTTAAAGAAATTTGGAGAAATACCAGAAGACAGGAAATTCGCCTTTATAGCCTTTGCAGGAGACGGTGGAACTTATGATATAGGTCTTCAGTCTTTGTCTGGTATGGTCGAAAGAGGACATAAAGTACTTTACGTTCTTTACGATAACGAAGGTTACATGAACACCGGAAACCAAAGGTCTGGAGGAACTCCAACCGGTTCCAACACTACAACTGCTCCTGTTGGAAAGGTAATCCCTGGAAAAGTCCAGATAAAGAAAAGCATAGTAGATATAATAGGAGCTCATGAAGGAGTCTACGCAGCTACAGCATCTATAAGCGATCCTGCAGACTTTTTTGCAAAGGTAGAAAAAGCGCTTAACTTCGATGGTCCATCTTTCATTGCTGCTTTGTCTCCGTGTACAAGATTTTGGAGAATACCTGATAGTGCCACCAACTCTGTTTCTAAGCTCGCAGTAGAAACAAAATACTGGCCACTTTACGAGATAGATAGAGGAGTTTACAGAGTTACCAGAAAACCCAGGCAATTTAAACCACTTATAGAGTTCTTAAAGGCACAAGGAAGGTTCAAGCCACTACTTTCAAGACCAGATGCCGATGAAATAGTTAACAAGCTCCAAGAATATGTTGATAAAAGATGGGAGAGACTTCTCGCACTCGAGGAAGCAACCAAAGACAAGTATCTTAGGTAAGAAATATTCCACAAACTATTTACCCCTGCCACCGGCAGGGGTTTTTATGTTATATGAAGTTTAAAATGCGGTATACTTTAAGTGTCGAATCAAAGAACAGGAGGGAACCTATTTGAAAATGCGTAGTATTTTTGTGCTTTTGTCTTTTCTTATAACAATTGTTACATTCGGATTCAACGTAAGATATTGGTTTGAATCTTCATATCTAAATCTTGAAATCACTCCAACAGCATCGTATCTGGTGGAGACAGACGGAAGTTCTGTTAAATGTACGAATCAAGCAATTATAAAATGGAAACGAGGTAAAGTGGACTGGGTCTCCATCAAAGATCTTGAAACACAAGAAGTGAAAAAAATATTGGTTGTTGGAGTCCATGATTTTCCTCCAAAAATATCTATAAACTTCCCTGAGAAGGTAGGACTTGGGAAATACACTATAGATGTGTCTCTCTCAGATGATTGGGATTCTACAAACGCAATAGAGATAGAAATGGAACTGGATGGTAAAAAGATTTCGGATCCTGTGGTCAACACATTCTTTCTGTACTCTGGAAGTCATATAGTAAAAGTGAAAGCTGTTGACTCTTTTGGAAATGTTTCAGAAAAAGAAAAAAAATTCGAAGTTTACATCGGTTTTCCACCCATACCAAAAATGGTCTATAAAGAACCCGATTCCGTTATATTTCCTGGCAAACCCGACCTGCATTTCTTATATCCGCTGGGAATTGGCAGAGTAAATGAGGTTGGAATGGTTTCGAGAGATACTGCAAAAATTGCTAGAAGTATCGACGAATTTGGCAACATGGGAGAAGTGTTTGTAATACCACCTGTTCCAAGAAACATTACTCCAGTATCAAAAAAGCTAGTTCTTACTTCTATAAACAACAACTTACTCTTACTCTCCGGTGGTTCCCCTTTTCCAATAATCGGAAAGGTTATTCTCCCCGAAGACAGGCTCTTAGCAATCGGTGAAAAGACTCAAATCAATATGGCAACAGGCCAATTGATCGTCAAAGGTATTCTTATGAATATCTCTCCGAAATTCACAATAAATGGAGGAGGAATAAAGGTATCCGATGGTGGTCAACTTTACTTGAACGAAGGAATATTGAATTCCACCGTTGAAGCGAACAAAGCTGATGTGATATTCCTGAAAAACATCGATGGTGCAAAGCAGCTGAATGTGGTAAATAGCAAATACGTAATTTTAGAAAATATGGATCTAGATTCCTTTAAATGCAACAAATGCAAAGGCATCTACATAAAAAGTTCTACCATAGGTAAGATCCATATATCCAACTCAAACGAGGTTATATTGCAGGACTCAACTGCAGATTCTCTGTCGATTGAGGAATTTACGAAAGGCATGCTCATAAACTCGGATGCTACTTCTTTAACTTTAAATACTCTTTCCAAATTGTTCGTATATAGGTCAAAGATAGA
>Ga0256842_1001836_pt1 | contig 16274 bp, 17 predicted proteins | sample 4559240metaG_FD_185973 | JGI IMG/M metagenome (GOLD analysis project Ga0256842, IMG submission 185973) | Hydrothermal vent microbial communities from Guaymas Basin, Mexico - 4559-240 | ecosystem: Environmental > Aquatic > Marine > Hydrothermal vents | place: Mexico: Guaymas Basin | collected...
TCTTCCATCTAACCATAGAGCTAATTCCATAGCTTCTTCTATAGTTAAACTAAAATAAAGAGCTTGATCCCAGTTATAAACTTGTTGTCCTGCTCTAATTTGATTAGGTTTAATATTTGGATTTAATGTAGGTGCAAAACAAAATTCTAATTTACCCTTAGACATTACGAAAGACAATCTAAGAGCCCCAGTTTTACTTCTGTAAATGGTATACATTATAATTACCCCCTATAAAATAAAGTTTTATAAGATTTATTCTAATTCAAAAAGTTCCATATTTTTTATGTCTTTTAATTCAAGATCATGAGTAATTATAACTAATTGAACTTTATTGTTGATTTTCTCCAGAAATTCTTTAAGATATAGTATTCTTTCTTGATCTAGATATGCTGTTGGTTCATCTAATAACATAATTTGTTTACTTTTAGATTTACTAAACAGCTCTGTAAGTATGAATTTAACAGATAATGCTGATACTATTTTTTGGCCTCCACTATACTTATGGTAATCTTTGAAATTTAAAGATTCAAAATCTATTTCAGGAATAAAAGGGAAATTAAATAAAGAAAATAATTCTGGTAATTTTTGATTAATTATTTTTATGTATTCCTTTTTTAAGAATAATGGTAATTTGTTATTAGAAAATATTTCTTTTAATTCATCGAGAATTTCTCTTTTTTGTTTTTCTAAATTTAATTTATTTATTTCTTCTTCTATATTTTTTAATTTTTCAATAGCACTATTTTTATTTTTTATTATGTTTAATAGTTTAGGTTTTATTTCTTTTAATGATCTTAGTGAATAATTTAAATCTATTATTTCTTTTGACAAAAATTCTAATTCAGATTGTTTACTTAATATATCTTTATGTTTTTCTATTAAGAAGTTATATAAATCATATCTGTTATTTACATTAGAAATAAAAGTTTTCATTAGTTTAGTATTACTATCTATGATATTATTATAGTTATTTAGTAATTCATTATTAGATTCATATTCTCTTAATAAAGATTGATATGAATCTTTTTCCATCAGATATTTTGCGTACATAGAAATTAATTCTGATAATTCAGCTAAATTTATTTCTTTATTTTCCGGTTGAATAGTTGATAAATCAAAATAATTTTTTAGCTGATTTTCTAAATTATTTATTATCTGTACATTATAATTTTGTGTTATAGTTCTTTCTAACTCATTATATTGCTGAATTAATGTTTCTTTTTCTGGATAATTATCCAGTTGTTTTTGATAATTCATTAAATCTTCTTCCATTTTTTTTAATGCATTTCTTTCTATTTCTAATCTATTATATAATTTTGACAATTCATTATGTTTACTATCTTCTTCAGATAATATATTTTCAATGTTTTTTATTTCTTCATTTGCTTCTTGTAGTGATGACATAAATTTTTGATATTCATAAAGATATGTCATACATTCATCATTAATTATTTTTAAATGATTTTCATCAATTTTTTGTCTACATAAAGGGCATATTTGGTTTGTATCTATATTGTTATTTCTTTGAGGTATATTTGTTACTATCTTTTTAACTAACTTATAATTTTCTGGATACAATAAATTTATATTTTGTATTATGTAATTTTTATATTGATATAATTTGATTTGTATCTCTTCTTGTTTTCTTTTGATTTCGTTTATTTCGTTATGATATTTTCTTATGTCTTCTTTTTTTAGAGTAGTTATATTTTTAATTTCATTTACTATATCTTCTATTCTTAATTTTTCTTCTTCTATTTGTTTTTTATGATTATGTATAATAAATTCTAATTGATTGATATATTCAATATTCTTTCTTAATATTTCTAAATCATTTTCTAGCTCACTTTTCTTTTTAGTTATGTTATATTTAAGAAATAAGAAACCAGGTAAGTAATCATATATTTTTTGTATTTGTTGTTCTAAATAAAGTACCTTATTCTTTTTTTCTAAAAGCTCCTCTTTAATACTTTCTACTTTAGATACTAAGTTGAGATTATTAATTGATTCAATAGCATCATTTATTTGTCTATGTATTTCTGTTGCTTTATTATAAATTTCTAATTGATTTTTTATTTCTATTTTTAAATTTTCTTGTTTATTCATTTTCTGATTTATTATTTCAGAAACATTATTTATTTCTTCTTCTAAATCTTCTGGTGTAGAATAAGTATATGATTCTAAATCTTTATTTAATGTTTCTATGAAAGATTCTATATCTGATTTTCTTAATTCTATTGATTCTAATTTAGATTCTATATTTTTATAGTCATATTTTTTATAAAAATTTTGAATAGCAGTTCTTATTTTTTTAAATTTTTCTAATTGAAATAATTTGTTATATATTTCATATCTTTCAGAATCTCTAGTATCAAACATTTTTAATAAATCCATTTGTGCAGTATATAAAATATTTATAAAAACTTGTTCATTAATATTTATTGTTTTTTGTATAAAGTATAGAACATCTCTTGCTTTATTTGATATAAGTTTCCAACTATTTTCTGTTTTTTCTTTAATTGTACATTTATTCTTAGTTAATTCATGTTCTACTTTATATATTTTACCTGAAGCAGAAAAAGTTAATTCTATCTTTGATTCTGCTTTATAGTATTCTTTTCCATTTTTTTCATACTTAATAAAGTCACTAATTAGATATTTAGTATTTGGAACTAAAGTGCTTCTAAATAAGGCATAATATATTGATTCTAAAATTGTAGATTTACCTTGACCGTTTTTACCAAGAATTAAAAGTCCTTTTTTTGAAGAAAAATCTATAACTAGTTCTTTATGTTTTTTAATATTTTTTAAAACTAATCTTATTAATTGCATATATTATTCCCCCATATTATTGTATAAGTTTTTAAGTATTATGTTTTCTATTATGGAATCTATATCAGTTTGACTATATTCTGATGTTATATCTAATGATACTAATTCTTTAATTATTTTTTTAGCATCATTATTTGTTATATTTTTTATATAGTCATCAATAGAAGATGAAATATCATCTATTATCATTTTTTTATTATCATCATCTGTTTCCTGTAAGAAATTAATTTCTTTGTAGAAAACAATATCTATTACTTTATCTTGATCTAGTAAAGTTTCTAGTTCTTTTTTCTTAGCAATACTATTAGTATAGATAATAGTATCTTCTTCTATGTTACTAGGAAATGAATTTTCATCTTTAATAAATAATAGATTGGTTCTGGGTAACTCTATTGTTTCTACTGTATAAGAATATGTTTTTTCATCTATACTTATCATTTTATAACCAGGTGGGTGATCTAATAAATCTCTATAATTAGTAGGATATAAACAACCTGTATAGTATAAGTTATCTATACTATAGTTATTATTATGTAAATCACCAAGTATACAAAGGTCAAATTTATTACTACGATTTTGAAAATATTCCCACTTAACTTCAGCAAATGGTATGAAACAATCTAAAGAGAAATGACTTAGTAAAATTTTAAACCTATTGTTTTCAAAATTATCAAATAAATATTCATCTATATATGAATCAATAAGAGTTAGTTCTTTATCATCTTCTATTTTTTCAAAGAGTTTTCTATTATGAGGTATAGCTACTATATCTATATTTTTATAAGTTATTGTTTTCCAATCTTTAGATACAGATATTATCTTTTTAGAATCTATCTCCGATAAAAAATCTACAAAACTAATATCATAATACTTACTAATACTATCATGGTTTCCAGCTATAGCTATAATTAGTTTAGTATGTTTTTTTATAAAATTTAAAAAGTATGTAATTTGATTAATAGTATCTGGGGCAATAAGAGTATCTTTGTCAAATATATCTCCAGCTAAAAGTACTATATCTGGTTTTTCTTTTTTTATATTTTGAGAAACCAGATGCAGGTTTTTAAAAACCTGCATCCTATTCTTCTTCTTTCTACCTAGTGCTTTGCCAAGATGTAAATCTCCAAGTGCTATTATTTTTATATTTGACATTTTGTATTTGCCTCCCTTTATGTAATATAAAAATAGTAAGAACTAAATACATCAATAAAGAATAGATAATTAGTAAAAAATAACTCCCCTTTAAAGAAGTAAATTTTTTTAAAATAAAATCATGACCTCCGTATAATAAAGGCACAAACATTAAAGAATAAAAAATTGTTATTATACTATTTGCCATTAAAGTTGTAACAAATAATTTTAGATATAACATTTTATCTTTTATAATAAGTCCAATTATAAGATTAAAAAGAATGATAACAGCATTAAGAAATAATATGCCTAATTTATAATGATTAAGCATTGCTATATTAACTTTAGATTTGTTATCTATAATTCCAACTTTGTAGAAAAAATGAGCTATAATATATATAAGATAAAAAATTAAAAGAAAAATTAAAGAAATCATTAAATTATTTTTTTCCATTCTTATTTCTCCCTTCTTATTATTTTTTTTAATGTGTAAAATAAAGGCCCCCATTTTTTTGGAGGCCTTTATTTATTCTATCTAAATTTATAACTCTAAAATATAGCAAATTATTTTCCTGTACTGCCAAATCCTTCTGAACCTCTTGAGGTTTCATCTATGGTACTTGTTTCTGCTATATTTACTCTTTCTACTTGAGTAATCACTGCTTGAGCAATTCTATCTCCTTTATTAATATGCACCTTTTCATTTGATGTATTATAAAGAATAACTTTAATTTCTCCTCTATAATCTGCATCTATTGTACCTGGACTATTTAGTACAGTAAGTCCAGATTTAAGTGCTAAACCTGATCTTGGTCTAATTTGAATTTCTAAAGAAGGATCTAAATAAGCTAATTGTAATCCTGTACTAATTAGTTTTCTGCTAAATGGTTCTAAAGTAGTAGATTCTACAGAATGTAAATCGAAACCTGAGCTTAATTCAGTTTGATATTTAGGCATAATAGCTTCTGAATGAATTCTTTTAAATAACACTTTTTTATTAGACATCCTATACCTCCTTTGGTAGTGTGTCATTAACTACTCTAATAAATTCTGATGGAATTTCACCAAATTTATAATAAGTATCAGTTACTGAATTTGTTTCTTCTACGCCTCTATGTATCATACAAAGATGCTTACACCTCATAGCAACATATAATCCTTTTGGTTTTAATATATCTACTAAATATTGACCAATTTGGTTAGTTAATATTTCTTGTATTTGTGGTCTCCTAGAAAAATACTCTACAACTCTGGAGAATTTAGATAAACCAGTTAGATATTCTCCAGGGAAATAGAGAATTGATGCTTTTCCGAAAAATGGGACAAAATGATGAGCACAAGTACTTTTAACTGTAATATTAGATACCATAACTGGTGCTTCATTATTAGCACCTTCGTTAGAAAAAGTTACTATTTTAGGTGGGTTTTCATAGCATCCTTTAAATAATTCATTAATGAACATTTTAGCAATTCTTTTTGGTGTATCTTCTAGATGCTCTTGAGATACAACTTCATTAAGTTGTAATATGTTTAAAAGTTCAGAAATTTTTTTCTGACTTTCCTTAAGTAATAAATCTTTTTGGTTAGAATCAAGATTAAGGTTTTTCATCATTAATTTTACCTCCATAGAATTAAAGTAAAGGGGTTGGAAAATTTCCAACCCCTTGTTAGAAATTTATATTATCTTATATCTGTAAATTATTTAAAGCATCTAAATTTTTTTGAAGATTATCTAGTAAATCTTTTTCTTCTTGATTTTCTGGAAAAATAGCATGTTTTTGTGGTTCATTATTAGCAACTATTTCTGTAGGTTTTTCTGGAGGGGGTACTTGTTGTTTTTCATTATTATTTTGAGTATTATCTTGTGTTTCAGATGCTTTATTATTTGCATTACTATTAGTACCCGTATTGTTATTTTGAGTTGTTTCAGAAGTAGTTACTTTATTATCTTGCGCATTAATTTTAGTAGATTTCTTTTTCTTAGCTTCTTTTTGTCTAATGTTTTCATCAATTAGTTGACAAAGATTTGTCATCTTTAATTCAAATGCTTCCATTGTAACTAGAGATCTCCAAAGTTTATATTTAGTTAAGTAAGTTAATCTTTTATAAAAGAAATCTTTAGTTTTTACAGTATTTAAAAAGTTTAGAAAGTCTGTAACTTTTCCACTTTCTTTAAATGAATCATAAAAGACTTTATATTTTTGCTGTAAATATACTGTTACAGGTTCTGGCACTAAGGCATTTGCAACATCAATTTTAGCATCAAGATTTAAATCACTAGAGAATTCAATTGGTTTAGAGAAATCAATATTTCTTCCTTTAGCCATAGCAATAATAAGATCACTATTTGGATCTTTTAAAAAGTAGGTATTTTGTTTTTTCCCAGTTGCAACAATAATAGTATTTTTCCCATCTGTTAATTCAAGTATTTTTCCATTAGGACTATCGAAAATAACGTTACTTTTGATATTAGCATTATCCAAATTAATAACTTTTTTAGTCATGTTCTGACCCTCCCTTGAACATTTTTTTTATTTTTTTACTACTCTTCGTAGTAATTTTCTACTATATAATCAATATAATCAAGATCTAAATTTTTTATAGTTTCAATAGTTTTACTTAAATTAAGTTTCTTTTTAAGTTGACGAGAATGTTTTCCCTTATTTATCCTGGTCATAATTTCAGCAACCTGATCATGAAAACTAGCAAACTTAAAAAGATTATCATCAAAATCTAGATCTAAAGAATCAGCAAATTTTTGAGATACTTCTTCTATCATTTTATATAAGTAACCTATATACATTTTATAAAAGAAAACCTTCTCACGAATGAATTTACCATCTTTATATACCGGAAACTTCTTATAAAAAGTGAAGTATTCTGGTTTTTTCATTTTCTTTAGAAAATCCCAAATTGAGTCATCTAACATATCTAATGCTGTTTTATAGAAGCCGTATTTTTTATGTTGATAATTAGATATATTAGATTCCCTAAGATCCACATCGAGTATTATAGGTAGATTATCAACCATTTTAATAATGTTCATAAATCTAGCAATTTCTACTTGTTTGAAAGCTGCACTAGAATCAAAAGAGATATCTAAATTGATATCATGATATTTCTTTACTACTTTCTTAAAGATTTTGTAAGTGAAGACATCGGTAAATGCTGATCCACCTAGAAAATGCAATCTAACATTTTTTAAGTTTCTTTTCTTGGCAGCTAAAATAGTATAAACTATTGGTACAGTATAACTAAGTATAGGACTAGAATTATCATTTGATGTAGCTACTATACCCCCAGCAGAATAATAATCTGAAAATTCATTTTCAAAATCTTTAGAAATCTGCTTCCAAACCCTGTATAGTTTTTTAGTTCTAAAATGATAGATGAATAATAATTTATTTTTTCTTATAGATTCATCTATCTTAGTAAGTTCTTCAAAAGATTTCTGATTAATATAAAGCATTTCTTTTTCTGTAGAATATTTGCCTTCTAATAATAGAAGATCTAAAGTAAAGGCTCTAGTAAATAGATGATGGTAGTTTTCTATAAAGTATCTATATTCTTTAATAAAAAGGGGTAGTTCATCATCAGAAAGAAAACCCATAGTAGCTTGAAACCCACCTGAGTCTATAAATAGTTCTAATAGATTTTTTTCAATAAGAAACTTTGGAAAGTTCATAAAGGATTTAGAAAATAAAGTTTTAATAATACCTTTAGTATATTTTCCTAAAGTTCTTAATTTAGTATTATTTTTTCTATTAAGACCAGTACCATAAGTTATAAGATATTTATTAGTAATATTTTGAGAATAGGGTAGAAGAAATTTTTCTTTGCCATCAAAGTACTTATCGAAATTATCTTCTACTAAGTGGAAAAGGGTTTCACACCCAGCATATACATAAGGCATCTTTTATCCCCCTTATTTAGATGAAGTTATATAAGATATGTATTCTTGCAGTAATATTTAAAAAGTATTTAGCTGCTAAATCTATACAGGCTGAAGAATTTTCCATAATCTGAGACATATTAGTACCCATAGGCATTAAGAAAATTTTATTGGAGTATTTTATATGTAATTCATTTTTCCTCATAATCATTAAGAACTTATCAGTGAGTTCTTTGTTTTCTATTGATACTACTAATTTTACATTGATAAGATTAACTATTTGCATTTTTATTTTATCTAGTAAATCAATATAATTAACTAGACTAGATTCATCCCAAAATTTAGGACTAAGATTTATACTAATATAACAATCTGGATGTTTTTCTTTATAAGAAATTAGCATATCTCCTAATTGTCTTAAGTTTAAGCCATTAGTTTCTATTTCTAGATGGTTTAATTTAAAATTATCTAAAATCTCTTTTATTTGATTAAGATAAAGTCCTGGTTCTCCACCTGTAATGCAAAGAGAATAATTTGTGCTATTAAGTGCACTAAGAAGTTGCTCTTTAGTTACTTCAAATTCCGTATTCATTTTCATTTTTAATCTGGTGTCACAAAATGGACATAAAGTTTTATGAAAAGGCAACTTACATGCTTTAAACCTTAAGAAAGTGATAAATTTTCCTAAGTTTTGTCCTTCCCCTTGCCAACTATTAAATAATTCAATTGCTTTTACTGTATTCATTAACTTACCTCCTTTTATTTATTTTAACATTGCATTCTTGTTCTATTAAGATATATAAAGCTACTAAATCATAAAATTTATTAACTATTAAGTTTTTTTTTGCTTTTTCAATTTTCTTAGTTAAAATCTTATTTAGTTCGGCATCAGAAATTTTATATTCTTCTTGTATTCTAAATATAATATCTTTAATAACTAGAAGAACATCCAAAGCTTCTTCTAATAGGTCCTCTGGATGGAAATTTTTATTATAAGATTTATTTTCAATATCTTTAAGTACTATTAAAGCCTGAGCTAATTCTCCAGTTTCTTCCATCAATTTTAGAACTTTATAGTTTAGTGGAATATTTTCTAACTTTTTGAAAATTTCTTTAGTTATTTTTTCCATGTTTTATTTCCTCCTTTATATTATTATTAGTAAGATTTTCATATATTCTTTTTAGATAAGTAGATTTTTTAAGATAATAATACAGTTCATGATTCTTATCAATATATTTAATAGCTATTTCTGGTTCTAATGGTTTAAGAGTAGTAATGTTATTTGTATATTCACTTTCTTCAAAGAATAGATTTTTAAAGAAATAATCTATTATATTTTTACCATCCTTAGTAGTATATTTTAAAAGTTCTTCATCTATTAACATTTTTTTAGTTATTAAAAATCTTTCAGCTAACAGATGTCCTACTGTTATACCATTATAATCAGAAAGTGAAAGAATCTCTTTATCTTCAGAATCCCAAGGAAAACTTGGAAAATCTGAATCTAGAGAATTATTACTTGGCTTATAAGATAAGATATTTGTAAATATTTGTAAATTTTTCTGATAATTTATTATAGGGTTAACTATTACTGGAATGTTTTTAACTATTACATGAGCAACTGTTTCCCCTCTATGATTTCTAAGAAATAGTTTATTTCTGGGAATATGAATATAGATATCTTTTGTTTTTCTAGCTAAATAATGAGCAATTGTATTTCCTTCTGAATCTAATAAGTTATCAAATTTTTTAGAAAGAAGAAATTTAATCCTTCTTTTTGAAATATACTTTGCATGATTAAGATAATAATGAATAACTTTTTTTCCAGTACCTGGTACCACTAATTTTAAAAGATTTGGATCTTTAATAAAATGACCAGATTTAAATTGTACAGAGCAATATGGTTCTCCTGATTTTGTAATATAAGTAAGAACATTAGGATGTTCAATAAATCTACTTTTAGTTAAGAAAATATCTTTAATTTCTAAATTAGATGTAGTATCTAATTCTTCTTCTAAGAGAGTAGGATTTTTAGTAATTAATTCTTCCAAATCTAGAATTTTATTTATAATTTCAGTATTAGAGAGACGACCAGTTTTAGAGTCAAGTTTAATACATTGTACATTAATTAAATCTAATATTTTATCGAATTCATTAATCATTTATATCTCTCCCCTTTTTATAATAGTTAAAAAATTTATTAATTTTCTTTACATTTTGTTTAATAATTCGAATAAAGTATTCGTATAATATTAAATTTGAAGATGTATTTAAATAGTAAATTATATGCTTAGCTGATTCAAAATAGTAATCTGCTACTGTTTTTCCACCTACATCTTGTATCTTCATAATAGATTCATTTTCTAATTCTTCTTGTTCTAAAGATAAACCTAGTGCTAAATAATGAGCAACAGATATGCCATTATTATCTTGTACCTTTAAGATATCTGGTTCTATATTTTTTGACCAAGGTCTACTAACCCATAAATTATTATTGTTATAATAGTAATTAAAACTATTCATATAGAAAAAAATGATATTTTGGTATTTATTTTTAGAAAAAGAATGTGCAACAGTTTCTCCAAGGTTATTAGTTAGATAATATATATTATCTGGAAATCTTATAAGAGTATTTATTACTGCATAATGATAAACGGTGTCACCATTAGAGGTTTTTAAATCTTTAAATGGTTCTAAATCTATTATATCAGTTCCAGAGTATCTGTACTTTAAAAAATAGTGAATTAGATGTTCCTTTTTTTCTGGATCTATTATAACTCTTAAAAGATTCTTATTACTTGTAGCCCATTTATTAGAAGAAAGCAGTTGCTCTTTAGCATAATATTCTTTAGTAGTTTCTAGTTTATATTTAAGCACCTTTGGAGAATAGAAAAAAATAGAATGTCTAAGAAATTCTTTATAAAGTATCTTATTCGTATTAGGTATAGTTCTATCTAATAGTTCTGGGTTATATTCTATATCTTTCTTAATAGATTTTAATATTTTTCGTTGTTCTTTATCTGATAAATCTTTATAATTTTTTAGTACATCTAATAATTTTATTCCAGAAAGTATGGATCCGAAATCTTCATACATATTAATAAATCCTCCCAGTTTTCATACCAATATTCAGCTATTGTATGCATTCTATTTTCTCTAAAATATTCAAAAACTATTTCTTTAATCTTATCTATATCATCATTATCAGTCATATCAATATACATTTCATCAAAGAAATATTCAGCAACAGTTTTTCCAAAATTATCTTTAGTATATATGATTTCTTCCATTGCTAAAAAATTTAGAGGTAAAGCATTGCGCTTTGCTAAAACGTGAGCTACTGTTACTCCATTATTATCTTTAATTAGCAACTGTTCTTTATTAAAATTATAGAAAAATACATCTTCATTAAAAGAATGCCTATAATTTACTAAATTAATAGATTTTAGAAGATATCTAGCGCTATGAGCTAAAGAATGTAAAGGGGATTCTCCTTTTTTATTTTTAAGTTTTAACCAGGATTCTTTACATTGTATTCCTGGGACATATCTAAGTAAATAATGGGCTACAGTATTACCGTATCCATCAGCACATTCTATAATCCAATTATAGATAGTTTTATAAGTTTGAAGTTTTTCTATTTGATAATGTACTACTCTTTTTTGTTTCTCTTCATCTATTATATAAAGTAGAGTAGTAATATTTTCTGTTTCCCATTCAGCTTCTAATTGTAATTCTAAGAAATATTTATCGTCAAATTTCATAGATAGGATATCTAGTTGTTCAGTAAATAATTTATTAGTAATTAGATATTCGTATACTTTAGAATATTTGTTTATTTGTCTGTTCATTAAATATTCAGGAAACTTGTAAAGAATTGGTAAGAATTTTTGTTTGAATATTTTTTCTACTTTTGATGCTGAAATTTGATTATCTTTTAATAGTTTTTCTATTCCATAGATTTCGTTTATTAGAACAGCTTCTTCTAAATTTGTTTCTTCTTCATAGGTACATGGTTCATATTCTAATTTACTAATATCTTCCATGTTTGTTTCCCCCTTTTTATTTAAAAATAAAGAATTAAATTAATATCTGATTAGAAAATTTTCTTCTCTTAGATTTAAAATTTTCTAAATTATTAATTATTAATTGTATTTCAGATCCCTTTTCTAAAATAACAGATGTCACATTTTGAATAATATGATTACTACCATCAATCCAACAAAAAATGCTATGTCTGGAACTTACATTAATAGTAATCTTTTTTGGAGTTAAGATATACATTAAATTTTTAGTACATTTATCTGTTGTTAAAGCCCACTGATTAGTTTCAATGGGTAAAATGGGACCACCATTATTTCTATTAACTCCAGTTGAGCCTTGTGGGGTGGAAATAATAATACCGCCCCCTTTAAATTCTTCTTTTAGTTCATCTTGATCTAAGATGAAATTTATCCAGGAATTCATGTCTCCTCCGATCATTACTTCATTAAAAGACTCAACTGTAAACTGAGAATTATTTAAAGTTATTATTGTTGCCTTAATTAATTTTAATTTAATAATTTTAAAGCCTTTCTTGATGTATGGTTCTGGATTCATAAGAAAACTTCTAGTCCCAGATGCTTTACCAAAGTAAGGAAGGTTTAGATGTTTTAATAAATGCACTGATTTTAATAATGTACCATCTCCTCCTGTAACTTTAATATAAGGAAAAGGAAAATATTTACTCTTTTTATGTATTATTTCGATTTTTTTATTTTTATTATATGGATCAATAAATATATTCAATTCCATTCCCCCTTTCTAATTTAAAATATTTCAATCATATTATATGGTGGCTTTGTAGTGATGTGTTCCATTACTTTATCCCATAATTCCTGACCTTCTTGTTTCATCTCTGAATAGTTTATATTAATATTACCAAATACAGTAGAAAGTTCTGAATATTTTCCACGTATCTGTCCTATGATTCTTTTAATATATGCTAGACATAGATCCATTAAATATTGCTCTGCATAAGTTGGTATATGATTGAAGTTTACATGTTCTGCTTCGTAAATAACTAGTATATCCCCTGATTGATAAAATCTAGGGGGTCTTAATTCTATATAGTTAGGATATATTAGTTGATGAGTAGAGTTAAATGCAGAGTTACTCATAGTTAGTTGAGATTGAACTGCTCTCATAGCCCAATCTGGAATTGCTGAATAAGTTAATGTACCGTAAAAATCAACTGACCCAAAATACATAAGAGCAGAATAATCTCTAAGCACTGCAATAATTTCTATAATTCCAGCATTATCTGGATCTAAAATTTTAAATCTATTATCCACATCAGTTTTAACATCTGGATCATCTAAGCTCATTTTATGGAACTTAATTGCTGGGTAATAAGGACTAAAAAATTTTCTTAGTACTATATCTTTAGAATAATGTAGGATATCCTTATCTAGTAGTTCTATTTCTGTAAATGGATATCCTAAATTTCCTTTAATGTGTGATAAAAGTACATTATCAGTTAACATGCTTCTTTTCTAATAACTCCTTTTTAATTGAGATAAGTAACACTTGGATCTATAAGTTTTCTTTTTAATAACTCACTAAATACTTCTTCAATAGTTTTATCTTTTTTAGTGGACTCTAAATCTTTAATATATTTAATAGAGTTCTTTATTATAATATTTGATATGATTCTATAATCCATTAATCTAAGATTTTTAGAAATTCTTTCAGAACTAGATACAAAGGTTTGAAACTTTTTTAATCTTTTTAATTTGTCATTATACCATTCCATTGTAGATAAAAAGAATAATTCATTATCTTTATACTTAGTATCTGGATCAGTAACTATACTATATATTTCCTCCATATCTAAGAAGTAAGATTTTATTTCTGGAAATATCTTATTAAAAAATGTTTTTGGACCTATTCCTTTTACTCCTTGTATTCCATCTCCAGAATCTCCAAATATAGCTCTAATTAAGTTATAATACTTATGTACAATATTTCTTATTTCATGATCTAATTTTATATCTCTATATAAACGTTCAATATAGTTTTCTTTATTAATAAACATTCTTCCAGGATGCCATTTATTCTTAGTTGTCATTTTTTCTAATTGATATATGTATCTATCATCTAAAAGATGATGTAACTGATAATGGTCTTTATCAGATGACATAACTATATGTAAATCCATAGGATTAGTTTTTTCTTTTATAAAGTAGTATGGAATAAAATCAAATTCCATATATTTTCCAACATAGAACCAAACATTTTTTACAAAATTTAAAGAATTTTCCAAATATGATATTCCAGTCATTATTGCTTGTGTAGAGTAATATTTATCTGGTCTAAATATATCATCAGATATAAGTCTATTTTTCTTATACAATTGATCTATTCTTCTATGATACAGACTTTTTCCTGTTTCACAAAAAAATATAAAATGTAATTTATCTTTATCGTACTGATTTTTTTCAGTAAACCATTTAGTAATATAAGGAATAACTCTAAAAGTTGTAGTAACTAATTCAGACATATGTAAAAATACATTATCAGCTGTTACTTCATTATCTATAACATATAATCCATTCTTAAAATCAAAATAAAAGTATATATTTGGATCTTTTAAAGTGTTAGCAGCTTTTAATATAAATTCTAAATCTTCATATTTTGGAACGTAGTGAAAGTACATAAGATCCTCCTTACTAACATATTTTCGACAAAAAAGGTGGGTGGGAAATAATTCCCACCCTATTATAAAACTACACAACCACAGTAGGGAGAAACAAGGGTTAAGTAGTAGTAGTGGTTTTTATTGAAACTTTATCTATAAGAGTGACAGCATAATTATCAGAAGATAAATATAATTTTATAAAACAATCATCCCCAAGTGCATATACTTCCATTAAAGCATTTGTTTTATATAAAAAAGCATTTTCAAATATAGTAATTCCTGGGGATATAATATGTTTGTACCCTTGAAGTGAATTTTCATTTTTTAGTTCAATCATAGATTTTTGTTGCCCACCTAGAGTTTGTATTTTTATTTTTATTTTATCATCTTCTAAAAGTACAGAAAATTTAGAAGAATTAAATTTAGCTGATATTTTAGTAATTTTCTCTAAATCTGATGATGATAAATTTACTGATGCTATTTTATTTTCTTCTTTACATATCTGTTCTATATAATTATATTGTTCATCTGATATATAATTATTTTGAATAAATTTCTTATCTATTTTATAAAAAGAGAAAGTTAATCCATTTTCATTAAAAAAGAATAATTGTAAGTTTTCAACTTCTTTGATATGTATAACATCTGAATCTAAAAGAAGTAACTTTAATAAATCTATTTTTTCTTTAATAGAACCAATAGCTAAATCATATTGAAGTATTTTAGAAAAATCAACCAAGATACAGATTCTATTTTCGTACATATATCTAAGTTTACCAGCAACAGAATCTATATCTACTACTAATAGTTTATTTAAAAGATCAAGCCATTCAGAAAAAGCTTCTGATTTTATTACTATATGATTTTCATCTATTACTGTAAAATTATTTTCTTTTACTTTATTTGTGGTTTCTATTTCTTGTGTTTTTTCTTTTGATTCTGTTACTGTATCATTTAGTTCAGGTGTTGAAATTTTATTTTGATTTACGTTTAATTGATATTCTTGAAGTATATTATTTTGAATTTCATTATCTGGTGTTGTTGTTTCCATCACTTGTTCTTCATTATTATTAGTAACAGGTTCAATAATAGGTTCAGGTTGTTGCATATCTAGGTTAAAAAAATTTTCCATTATTCTTCCTCCTTATTATTATTTTCTTTTTCTGCTCTTAATCTTTTTAATTCTTCTCTTTCCTTTTTACTTCTAAAAATAGATTTTAGAGCAGAAACTATATCTGAATAATCTGTTATCTTATTTATTCTAATTAGCAGCTCAAGTTTTGGTTCTGGTCTAATTTCTAAAATATCTATATCTACAAAAAATATGTATAATAAATGATATAGATCTTTCAATAACTTATCAAGTTTTTGAGTTCTTTTGGTATTATTTAATGTAAAATAATATTCATTACCTTTTATTGCTTTACAAAAAAGATCTGATTTTCCAAAATTTACCTTTACAACTCTTTCATCTATAGCCACGTTGTTTTCTGATTTTAAGTTTTTACTTATATGTTTTACCATGTCTAATAGTTCTTTATAGTCATCTAATTTAGTGATAAAAGAGTTCCTCTTTAACATACTGATTAATTGATTTTTTTCTGTTACCATTTTTAGTTAATACCTCCTAATATATTTTTTTTTAAGTAGTTAGATGAATTGAGGAACTAACCCTTCTGAAATTTCTCCATAATCTTTTGAATTTTTATTTATTAAGAAACTATTAGACATAATGTATA
>Ga0256842_1001837_pt1 | contig 16273 bp, 16 predicted proteins | sample 4559240metaG_FD_185973 | JGI IMG/M metagenome (GOLD analysis project Ga0256842, IMG submission 185973) | Hydrothermal vent microbial communities from Guaymas Basin, Mexico - 4559-240 | ecosystem: Environmental > Aquatic > Marine > Hydrothermal vents | place: Mexico: Guaymas Basin | collected...
CCTTGCAACTTTTGCTTCTTTATCGACAGTCTCAAGAATCGGGTTGGAAATGACTTTGTCAAAAACAACACTCTCTATTCCAGCATAAGAAAAAAGTTGAATTACTCTATCTAATATGCCAGAAGCTTTGGTACTTCTTCTTCCTGTAACTATCAATGCTTTTTTGCCAAGACCTTTAACAAACTTTGGAAGTTCATTAACTTTACCAACCCCCAAAGATGATTTTGATAGGAAGGTAGGAAAAAATTTCGAACATGACATCGTCCCCTTCATGTTTATAATACTATCAAATACATAAAAGGAGAAATTAAAATGAAAATAACTGTGGTAAAACGGAAAGTAAGAAATGCTCGAGTGGAGGTCATAGGAGAAGATGTAAAAGTCATAATTCCAATTTGGGCAAATGAGAAAGTCATATTGAGAAAGGTAATGCCCTGGATAGAAAGAGCTGTTAAGCGGCAGAAAGAAATGAGGAAAAAGGCAGAGAATTTAGTTTTGAAAGACATTTCAATGGAAGAATTTAAAGAATATGTTCAAAAGAAAGTGGAGGAGTATTCCATAGAACTTGGTGTAAAAGTCACTGAAATAGCTTTCCGAAAGATGAAGAGAAAATGGGGAAGTTGTTCGTCAAAAGGCAAAATAACCATAAACAAACTGTGTAGGTATCTTCCAGAAGAGATATTAGATTATATAATTTTTCATGAAGTTCTCCATAGAAGATACATGAATCATGGGAATAACTTCAAAGAGGTTATAAGAAACAAGTTTACTGATTGGAGAGAATATGAGGAAAAGCTGAAGCTGTATTCCATAAAAATAATCAATCTTATATATGGGGATATATAAAAGGCTTTCAGGGATTAAATAATTTTAACACTTGACAAAGTTTCTTTTGAAAGATATTATTGCACAAAAGTTTATACAGGGACCCGGCGGAGGCGCTCCCGAGATGAGTACCCTATCTCATCAAGAGGGAATTGGGGATAGGGGAAAGGCGAGGGAGCCGAAGGGTGGAAGGGATCCCTCTACCTTCCATACCTGGGGGCACAGGGAATACCTGTGTCACTGTCACGGAAAGAGTAGCCCTTTCCGTGGAGAGCCGTCCGGGGCTGGTTGCGGATAATCAGCTCGGGGCGCTTTCTACGGAGGCGCCCCGAAATTTTTTTATAAGGAGGGATTGGGTATGAGAAGGTTCGTGGTTTTCACACTGGTTTTGGTCATTTCTCTTTTTGCATTCGCTGATCTTATTGACGAGATCAGAGCTAGGGGAGTATTGAGGGTGGGGCAAGACGCAGGTTACATGCCTCTCTATGGGACCGATGAGAAAGGAAATAGAATAGGATTCGAAGTTGATCTCGCCAAAAAAATGGCAGAAATTCTTGGAGTTAAATTGGAATTTGTAGTAGTTAATTGGGATGGAATCATTCCCGCTCTTATATCCGGAAAATTTGACATAATATTCTCTGGAATGACAATAACCCCGGAAAGGGCTTTAAAGGTAGATTTCACTGATCCGTATCTCACCGTTGGACAGACAGTTCTCTACAACACGAAAAAATTCTCATCTTCACCAATGTACAGCGAGTTAAAGAATGTAAAGGGCCTTAAAATTGCTGTCCAGCTTGGCACAACTGGTGATGAAGCTGCAAGAAGACTTTTCCCTAACGCTAAGATATTTGCTTTTGACACTATGGACGAAGCTGCCTATCAAGTTGCAAGTGGAAGAGCTGATATCATGGTTGTTGATTCAATCTTCGCTCAGTTTATGGCTAAGAAATACAATGTTCTTGCAGTAAGTGAGGAACTTTTAACAAAAGAAAATCTTGGAATAGCCATCAAAAGAGGAAACCTCGAATTTCTCCATTGGTTGAACACATTCATAAGATGGGCAAAAACAACAGGATTAGTAGATAAGCTCAAGGATAAATGGGGAATTTCTGCCGAATAAGACGGGGTGATCAAAATGAGAGCCCTTGAAATGAGAGGAGAGAACATCTCTTTGAGTAGAAAGCAGTTTAAGATGAATCAAAATGTCAAAAGAATTGTCAGGAAAATTTTCACAGCGGCGGGGATAGTCCTCCTCGCTGCAATATTTTATCTCGCGATAGCAAAGGTTTATCCGTTCAATTGGGGGGTTGTAGCAAGATACAAGTCTATGTTTTTAAAGGGTCTTCTTATAACATTCCAGGTGAGCGCTGTTTCTATACTCATATCCTTTGGTCTTGGGCTTATATTCTCCATAATGAAAACTTCAAAGATTGAATTTTTCAAAGATATCGCTTCTATCTATGTGTGGATATTCAGAAACACCCCTCTGCTCGTTGTTATACTTTTAACATACTACGGCGTTGGAACCATATTCAATCTGAATAGATTTTGGGCAGCTGTCTTAGCACTCTCTTTGTTCGAAGGTGCATATATGACGGAAATAATAAGATCAGGTATTGAAGCCGTCGACCCCGGAGAAATTGAAGCAGCCCACTCCTTAGGAATGACTAATTCTCAAATATTTTTATCCATAGTATTTCCACAAGCAATTAGAATCTCTCTTCCTCCACTCATCGGGCAAATGATAAGTCTTGTAAAGGATAGTTCTCTCGCCTCCGTCATTGCTCTTGGAGAATTAACGATGATGGGAAGGCAAGTAGGTACAAGCTCATTTGCAACCTTCGAAAGTTACATCGTAGTTGCCTTTATATACATCATGCTTACATCCGTTCTTTCTATTCTTGGAAGATACCTAGAAAGGAGGATGAGCTTAGCATGAGCACAATCGTCTCTTTAAGAAATGTAAGGAAAGAGTTCAAGGGTTTCGAAGCCTTAAAGGGCGTTGATTTAGATGTGGAAAGTGGGGAAATTCTAGTTGTTCTTGGCCCATCAGGTGCAGGAAAATCCACAATGCTAAGAACTATAAATTATTTAGTTAAACCTGATGATGGAGAGGTTTATTTCGAAGGTCAAAGGTTATCAACTGCTACGCTTAAAGAACTTAGAAAGGTTAGGTCTAAGATAGGTTTTGTCTTTCAGCACTTTAATTTATTCAGCCACTTAAACGCTTTGGATAATGTGGCCATTGGCAGAGTAAAAGTGAAGGGTGAAAGTTGGGAAAGTGCAAGAAAGCAGGCTATGAAGTACTTAGAAAAAGTTGGGCTGACTGATAAAGCATATAACTACCCAGCGCAGCTTTCTGGAGGGCAAAAACAAAGGGTTGCAATAGCAAGAGCCCTTGCAATGGAACCTGATGTGCTTCTCTTTGACGAACCCACATCAGCTCTCGATCCTTCTCTCGTCGGAGAGGTTTTGAAAGTTATGAAAAGCTTAGCACTTGAGGGAAGAACTATGATTGTAGTTACCCATGAAATGGGTTTTGCGAAGAGTGTTGCAACAAGGATAGTTTATATGGAAAACGGGCAGGTTGTAGAGGAATCCTCCCCACAACAATTCTTCACATTTCCAGAATCTGATGGTGCAAGGAGGTTCATAAACTCAATTCTGGAGAGAGTTTAAAAGATGATGTAAAATGCCTTTGGGGAGGGTAAGGTTTGAATTTTTTGCTAAGGACTTTCGCACAAAAAGGTTTGTAACGAAGGAAATAAAGGATAAAGTGCTTTATACATTCAATCAATACTGATGAGATCTACAAAACTTCAACTGTCAGTTACAGTGTGCTGAATAGGGAACACTGCAATATTTTGAAATTTTGAAAAGTTACGAAGTAGATAAAACCAAAATGTATTTTTCAAAGCATTCTGAGTCATAGCCTTATATCCTATCTTGCCACAATGTTTATCCAAAAAGTCAACGTAATTGCTGAGAGTATAGTGGATAATGCTATCTCTGAGCTCACAACTTCAGGTTTTTCATTAAGAGCAGAAGCGATAACACTTGCGTTCATAGCGGTAGGCATGGCTGATTCTATTACAAAAACTGAATAGAACAACCCTCTCATTCCTATTAATTTTGCAGCAAAGAGAGCTATAGTTGGAATGATGAGAATTTTATGTAAGGAAGCAAATAATATCGTGTATAGATTTTTCCTTTCAAATTGTATTTTAGAAATCATCACACCAAGAAAGACGGTTATGACAGGAATTGCTGCATCGTTCAACATTTTAATGGTCTTATAAATTGGGGTAGGAAAATTTGTCCATACGATGCCTGAATAACCCAAAATAAGTCCCAATGTAACAGCATATACAAACGGTAATTTAATCAGATTCTTTACACTATTTTTTATACTTCTAGTCATAAGAGCAATTCCGAAGGTATTTACAATTATCATGGCCACCACAGAATAGATAACGCCATAGCTAATAGCCTCTTCACCGATGGCAAGCCCCAAAACGGGATATCCTAAATAGCCTGTATTTCCAAATATAGATGTGAGAAAATACACATTTGACATCTCGTGCTTCCTCAAGAAAACCTTAAAAACCACTATATTGTAAGTAAACATAACAAAAAAAGCTGTAGCATATAGCATGATATCCTTAGCCTTTGGGGGATGAGAATTGACAAAAGAAAAAGTTAAAACATTTGCAAAAAGCCACAAAGTGACTTTTGAAAATACCACAACATCACCTTTATATAATTTTCCTATGACATATCCAAGAAATATCAACAGCATCAAGGGTAAGATTGCTTGGTTAAAAACCTCCACAAAATCGCCTCCTCTGCTGGTAAAATACCAATAGATTTTAACAGATATTATGATAAAATCATCCGGGAGGTGATATGAAAATGAAGATAGCAGTTCCTTCAAATGGAGAAACACTTGATTCCATGGTAGCAGATAGGTTTGCAAGAGCAGAGTATTTTATTATCTATGACGATACAACAGGAGAGTATTCTGCAATTCCCAACGGGGGCGTTGGAGCTCACGGTGCAGGACCAAGGGTTGTTCAAATGCTTGCTAGAGAAGGCGCCGATGTTTTAATCGTTCCAGGAATGGGACAAAACGCCTTTGGAGCCACTTTAGCAGCAGGTATAAGACCGTTCTTAGCAAGACCTGGAACGGTGAGGCAGAACATAGAGTGGTTCAAGCAAGGAGCTCTCGAGGAACTTACATCCCCGACTAGAATGTAAAAACTGTTTTGAGGAGAGTGGTCGGTATGAAGAAATTTGGCATTTTTATGTTTGTAACTCTGTTAGTTATCACATCTTTTGCAGCATTCAAAGATGTTCCAAAAGGGCACTGGGCTTATGATGCAGTTACAGAATTAACCAAAATAGGAGTTCTAACAGGCTATCCAGACGGTACCTTTAAAGGTGGTTCTAGTGTAAACAGATATCAACTGGCCGTAGCATTATATAGAACAATAGAGTATATAAAGCAGATATACAAAACCCCTTCTGGCGGTACCTCAACTGCTTCCGCAGCTTCATCGGGTGACAAGTACGACGTATTATTAAGAAGAGTGGCAAAGAATGAAATAAACATCGCAAATCTGGAGAAGATCGTATCCGATCTGAGAAGAAAACTAGAGGATTTAACCTACTCGCAAACTTCAAAACCATCCAGTTCAGAATCCGACCAGAGTGAGCTTGCATTCCAACTTGCGGAAAATTCTGCTAGGTTGGCGAAGCAAAACTCCGGAAAGATTAGAGCAATCGAATCAACCATTGAAGCTCTTGAAAACCAATTTAACACCAACTCTAATGAAATAAAATCGCTTAAGCTTGCATTAACTAACCTCGAAAAGACTGTAAAGGACCTTGAAGCTTTGAAAAACCTCGATGTAACCGTAAGTACAAACAGAAACGAGATAGATAGCTTGAAGATGAAGCTACAAAATCTTGACAAGCTTTCTAAACAGATAGATACACTATCAAATACTGTAATAGCCTTGAAAAGCGAATTACTTGATCTATCAAGCTTGAAAGACAATGTTAATGCATTAACTGATAAGTATGGGGAACTTTCAAATAAGTATGTAAAATTGAACGAAAAAGTCTCAAGTATAGAATCAAAGCTTTCAGAATTTGATGGGATCAACAGCACAGTTTCAGATTTGAAAGCTTCCATAGCCAGTTCAAATAAAAGGTTCGAGGATATAGACAATAGACTCTCAAATATAGAAAAGGAATTTAAAACAAACAAGAACACATTATCGAATATAAATGCAAGAGTTTCCCTCTTGGAAGGAAAAATAGCCAAAATTGAAAAAAGCGGTTCTGGAGCTTCAACATGGCTCTCTGTTTTTGCACTGTTGCTCTCATTGGGCGCCATTGCAGCTGTTTTTCTAATTAAGCAGTAATTAGGTATTTAGGGAAGAGGGATTATATGGAAAGGTTTGCTAAAGCAGTTGAAAACATATTGAAGAGATTTGAGGAAAAAGGACTTGAAGTAGTCGATATATATGATATATGGATCGAGTCGTCAATACCCATTGATCTAATAGAAGAAGTTATAGAGAAGGACATGGTACATGTTCCCCCTAGCATAAAAGAAGTTAAAGTGAGGGGTAAAAACTTCTGGAGGAGGCGAAATTAATGAATAAGTGGGCGAAAATCATCGCCCTGTTTTTTTTAACAATTTTCACCCTAACATTTCCGGCAAAATTTAAAGATGTTCCTCTGAATCATTGGGCTTATGATGCGGTTATGTATGTATCTAACCTTGGCATAATATCGGGCTATCCTGATGGCACATTTAGAGGGATGGATTATGTAAGCAGGTATCAACTAGCTGTCGCTATATACAGAACAATAGAGTACATAAGAAAAAACGTCTCAGGTTCTTCAACCGTTGTAACTTCAAAACCAGAAGTTTCTCCTGCAGAAATAGCAAAACTGAGACAGGATATAGAAGAGCAACTCAAAAAACTTAACACGGACTTCGAGCAACATAAATCATATATAGAAGGAAAAATAGACAACGTAACCCAGAAACTAATACAGCTTAGTGTTGATCTGGCAAATTCAGCTAACAAATATACAGAGCTTAAGGGAGGATTAACAAATATAGAACTAAAATTACTTACTCAAGAGGCAACTATAGAAAATCTTTATAAATTATTAGCAAATGATAAAAAAAACATAGAAGAAATTAACACCAACATTGAAAAACTGGAAGAATATATACGGTCTGTTGACAACAACCTTAATGATCTAAAATCGAGTATAGTTGAAAGCAACTTTGAGCTCTCCTCAAAGATAAAGATACTTGAAAATGATATAAAAAATCTTGTTTCCGCTCAAAATAAGTTATCTGAAAAGTTAGAAGCTCTATATACAACAGTTTCTACAAACACGGATAACATAGCCAAAACCCGCTCCATAACCCTTAAGAATGAAAAAGACATTTCAAAATTAGAAAAAGAAATATCTGGAATAAAAAGCCAAATCGAAAATTTAGATGGAAAATTAACAGAAAAAATCTTATCTACAAACGAAAAAATCTCCAACATAGAAGGAAACATAACGATCCTTGAAAAGAATTTACGAGATTTGTCAAAGAAAACAGAATACCTTGCCAGCCAAGAAGAGATAGTAAAACTCAAAAATGAAATAGAAAAGCAGAAATCCCAAATTAACACTCAAAAATGGTTGAATATTCTATCGCTTCTGGGACTATTGGGACTGGGTATTTATGTGTTTCTTGCCGGAGGTGTGAAATGAATGAATTTTTCAAAATTGCTTGTAACAATAATAATTATTGTAGCTTTAAATTCCGCATTATACGCAGGATACTTTAAAGATGTCCCGACAAACCATTGGGCTTATAAACCCGCTGTTGCATTAAGCAAACTCGGGATATTAAAAGGATATCCTGACGGAACATTTAGAGGGGAACAGCAAGTTACAAGATATCAGCTGGCCGTTGCCCTTTACAACATGGTTCTATATGTACAAGAATATGTCACTGATAAAACCAAAAACCTCGTAAGTGTAAATTCAATTTACTCATTGAGAACCGAGATTTCTAAAATAGCTGATATGGCATCAAAAGCCTATAAATGGTCATCAGAAAATGTGAAACTTATTCAGGAACTTCAAAAATCCTTAAACGCATCTAAAGTACACTCCGGAGGAAGCTCTTCACAAGATATAAACGAAATCCTGAATGAGATAATATCCCTTAAAACCGAATTCGATGATAAGTTGCAACGATTTGATGTAAAATACGGAAACAAAATTAGTGATCTTCAAAGCAAAGTAGATGAACTTGAAAGCAAAGTAGATGGTATATCAAATTTAGCTATCAACAATCGTGGTAAAGATGGAGAAAAATGTCCGGATTATTCTAGAGAAATAAACTCACTAAAAATAAAATATAGAAATCTTGAAGCAAAGCTTGCCAATCTAGACAAAAAAATAAGTGAAAAGGATAACAGCTCTTTAACTCTTGATATTTATTCAATTCGAAAGAGTATTGTGGAACTAAATGAAAAATATTTATCATTGGAAAATAACATTAAAAACCTTTCTGATAAAATAGAAAAAATAACGAAATCCCACAAAGAAACCCAAAATCAGCCTACATATGAAAAACCTGAGATAGAATCCATGAAGAAAGATCTGGAAAATTTGGAGGGAGATGTATCCACACTAAAGCAAAACGTAAAAGGTATACTTTCTTCCATAAAAGTTATAGAAGGTGATTTAAACTCTTATAAGATACAATATTCTGAAAAAACTGAAGATCTGGAAAACGAAGTAGAAAACATCAAATTGCAACTAGACACTATAGAAGTTAAGATCCAAAACCTTGAAGAAAAAATTCAAAGTATCAAACCTAGTAGTTCCAATACTCTTGCTATTTATTCTTACGTATTCTCAATTGTTCTATTTGCGGCGGGAGTAGCCCTTATATTCTATGTCAGATGAGTTCGCATTCTAATATGATGAAAAGTTGAAGGAAAAATTGTCCTATAGTAAAATACCATCGCAGGATGCCGAGGTGGCGGAATTGGCAGACGCGCTTGACTCAGGATCAAGTGGGGTTTTCCCGTGCGGGTTCGAGTCCCGCCCTCGGCACCAAAGCCGGCAAAAAGCCGGCGATATTTTTTATAAATAATCTTTCAAGGAGGCTTCGAATGGAGCTTTTTGAGGTAAAGATATTGGAGCTACCTAAAGAAGAGATCCTCCATACAATCGTTACAAGGATTGAAAATGAAGAGAAGACTTTCCTCGTTACCGCAAATGCACTTATCATGCTTCGAGCTGCAAAAGATGATGCTTATAAAAGCGTTATTAAAAGTGCTGATTACGTTGTTCCTGACGGATTTGGAATCCATCTCGTTGGAAAGATTAAGCTTAGAAGAGATATTCCCAGATATCCAGGTATAGACATGGTAAAAGATCTTATAGAAATCGGAAAAAACAGAAACTGGAAATTTTATTTCTTGGGGGCAGAGGAGAAAGTAGTCAATAAAATGTATGAAATATACAAAGATATGATAAATGTAGTAGGGTACCACCATGGTTATTTTACAGGAGATGGACCTGTTGAAGAAATTCGTTCTCTAAAACCTGATATTATATTTGTAGCGATGGGTGCTCCAAAACAAGAGTTCTGGATTTGGAGAAATATAAATAAGTTTGAAAAAGGATTGTTTATGGGTGTGGGTGGAAGCTTTGATGTCCTATCTGGAATGAAAAAAAGAGCTCCTGAATGGATGGTAAATATGGGGCTCGAATGGGCTTATAGATTCATTCAATCGCCTTCAAAAAGGTGGAAAGTACCTTTTCAAATTACAGAATTTCTGTTTAGAGCACTTTTTTACAAAGGAGAAAACAAGCGATGAAAAAGGATAAGGTATACGTAATAGGTCATAAAAAACCTGATACAGACAGCATAGCATCAGCAATAGCTTATTCCCATCTGAAAAATGAAATAGATCCATCAAAAGACTACGTACCTTCTATGCTGGATGATATAAATCCAGAAACTGTTTTTGTATTATCATTCTTTGGTGTTGAAAAACCCCAAAGAATTTTTCATGTATATCCCACAGTTGAAGATTCCATGACAAAGAGAGTTTTAACAGCAAACATCAAAAGTACGGTTTATGAAGTGGGAAATTTAATAATAGATTCAGGAATAAGAACTATACCACTTACAGATGAGAAAGGATTTTTTCATGGACTTGTAACTGAAAGAAGAATTGCACGACATTTTTTGAGAGAGTTCAATAATATATCATTCGATGAATATCCAATTAGAATAGAAAATCTAATCAAATTAATAAACGCAGAAGTTGTAAATAAAGGCTCTCATAATTACATGCGAGGCCTCCCACTAATTGGAACCATATCGTTGGAAGATTTAAAAGATTGCGACTGTAAAAGCAAGATACTGATAGTGGGAGACAGGGAAGATATTTTAATCGAGGGTATCAAACGCGGGATTAAATATGTCATAGTCACTGATGGGGCTGGTATAAAAGATGAAGTTAAAAAATTGGCAAGAGAAAATAACGTCTTAATTCTAAGAACAGATTTGTCTTCTTTTGAGATCATACGTCTCCTAAGGTTGAGTCTTCCTGGAGAGGTCATAGCAAAGAAAAATCCTCTTGTTGTATCACCATCTGTTTTGCTAAAAGATTTTGCGGAAGATCTAATGGAAAGTAAAGACGGTGTTGCCGTAGTTTTAGATGATAAGGGTCAGGTAGAAGGAATAATAACACGTCATGATCTTATAAACCCCAAAAGAAAAAAGGTGATATTAGTTGATCATTCAGAAAAAGTTCAGGCTGTGGAAGGTATAGAAGAAGCGGAAATAGTTGAAATTATTGATCATCATAGGCTAGGAGGACTTGAGACTGCTCACCCTATTAAGGTTTTAATAAAGCCGGTGGGAGCAACTTCAACGATTATATACGATCAATACATATCTTACGGTATTAAAATCGAAAAAGAAATAGCAGGACTTATGCTTAGTGCTATAATCTCTGATACTTTAATACTTAGATCCCCAACAACAACCAACGAAGACAGAAATGCCGTCGAGAAACTCTCAAAGATAACCGGAGTAGATCCAATGAAATTCGGATTAGAAATGTTCAGGAAAAAACTAGATATTTCTCATATAACCATAAAGGAAATATTGACTATGGACATGAAAGAGTTCAGGACATCAAAAGGCACATTTGCTGTTTCTCAAGTAGAAGCTGTTGAACCTAACGTGATAATTTCTAGAAAAGATGAATATCTAAAAGAGATGAAAAATATATTGCTTGAAAGGAAATATCTATTCTACCTGTTTATGGTAACTGATGTTATGAATGAGTCTTCCTATATAATTGCTGCTGGGGATTTGAGGCCGGTAGAAAAAGCCTTTGGAAAAAATTTTGAAAATGGTATTCTCTACCTTCAAGGTGTCGTTTCGAGAAAAAAGCAAGTTATACCTGTGATTTTAAATGTATTGTGAGGGTGATAGTAATGAGCGAATTTGAGCACTATTATACAAAGGAACCTAAATCTAAGTTAAAGATAAGGGAAGCAACCCTTAAACTAAAAAACGGTCATGAGTATAAATTCAAAACGGTAAGTGGGGTTTATTCATTCAAAAAGATAGATAAAGCAACAAAGATATTTCTCGATAACATGGATGTTCACGGAAAAAGCGTTTTAGACCTCGGATGCGGCTATGGCGTAATTGGGATAACCATCAAAAAAGAACATCCGCATATGGAAGTATTCATGAGCGATATAAACAAAAGAGCTATAGAGTTTGCAAAAATAAACGCAAAGGATAATAACGTGAAAGTTGATATAAGGTGGGGCGATATATTTGAGCCATGGGAAGGGAAAAAATTCGATATGATTGTAATAAACCCCCCTATAGCTGCTGGTAAAAAAGTTTGGATGAAGATGATTGAAGAAGCTCCTAAATACCTTAACGATGGAGGAACATTACAGGTTGTAGCCTTTCATAATAAAGGAGGAAGAAGGATAAAGGATTTCATGAAGAAAGTTTTTGGAAATGTAGAAGACATATGGAAAGAAGGAGGAATCAGAATATACAAATCCGTTTGGAAAAAGTAAGCTATATAGAATCTGGTAAAACCATATTAGACAATGTATCTTTAACCATAGAAGAACATAGAACATACCTCCTGGTTGGAAGAAATGGTTCTGGGAAAAGTACCCTTCTTAAACTTCTTTCAGGTATAATCCAACCCACCAATGGAAAAATTTATTCAAACGGCAACGAAATAGCAGACTCGTGGCAGTTAAGGGAAAAGGTGGGAATAGTCTTCCAAAATCCACTAACGCAAATAATAGGAGCTACTGTTGAAGAAGACATTGCCTTCGGCTTGGAAAATCTTGGAATAGATCCTATGGACATAGAAAAGAGGATAGAGGAAACATTAAGGATAGTTGGAATGGAAGATCTTAGGGATAAAGACCCTATAGAACTTTCTGGGGGACTTCTTCAAAGGTTAGCAATAGCTTCTATAATAACTTTACAACCAGAAATCCTTCTTTTAGATGAACCACTATCAATGCTGGATAAAAAAGCCAAGAGAGACATAGCAAATCTTTTAAAAACATTCCATGGAAAAAAAACTATGGTGATAGCTACACATGAATACAATTATTTTCCATTCGCCGACAAAGTCATTTACATGGAAAAGGGCCAAGCTTATATCGACGATTTCCACAAATTTTTTGAAAATATTTTAAAGGATCTTCCTATACTGAAGTGGATTTAAAAAAGCCCCGTTTTGGGGCTTAAAAATCCTCTATTATTTTATCTAGTGTATATTTTTCCGTACCTCTGTAAATCCTCATAGCATTCTCTACTATATCCTCCCTTTTATCTATTGCTGTAAACTCAACCCTTATATATGCTGCAAGGTCTATCAAGGAAAAAACAAGCGTCCAGAAGAAAAGGAACATTACAAATGTTTTCAAGTTAAGATGAAGCATAAGATCAAAAAGCCCTGTAAGTATCACTCCAACAAGGAGATTATCAACAAAGTTTTTCAAGAAAAACTGAAAAGCATAGCTTTTTAGAATTTTTGACTTATTCTCGTTTCCAAGTGTGTTTATTATTTTTGTGAACTCCTGTTCTTTAACCCCTCTTTCTTTCAACGTGTATATCCTTCTCAGTATTATCGCTTGCCAAAATTTTTCGTCCTTTGTCACCAATTTCCATAGGTATATACCATGCTTTACAATAGGAATCCTTATAAGTCTTTCCATCTCAATCCCCCTTCAGTTATCCGTGCAAGCTGTCCATCCGCAGGAATTACACTGAGCACAACCTTCCTTCATTACAAGCTCTGCTCCACACACAGGACATCTTGGCCGCCCCTCTTCATCTATATAATACCCCTTTGGCGTCAATGTCCAATGAGATTTTACCTCTTCAAGATTTATAAGAAGCTTCTTTTTCTGTCCTTTTGCCTTTAAAAATTCCACAAGCTCCTCTACAACATCCGCCATCACTCTTGTAATTGGCGAGTAGTTGTTCTGCCAATCTTTTACCTTCCTAAGCTGCCTTGTAGTTTCGTAAACATCCACTCCAAGTCTCATAGCAACGCTCATGAGTCGGCCTGCAGTATTGAAAAGTTCGGAATATTCCTTGGTACTCGTTCCAGCCCTAAAGAATACTTCAAAGGGTTCATCATCGTCTGTGTATCCAAGTTCAACATACATCTTTTTCTTTTCTCCATTTATGGTAAATTTAACCTCTTTCTTAAGTGATGGTATTATTGCTGGGCGCTCTTTAGGAACGAGGTGCCTTGTTTTTGTATCCATCGCTATCTTAAGACCACCAAGATCAAAAATCGCAACATCTTTTTTCTTCTCTTCCTTCTTCTTTCTTTTGAGTTTAAGTATAGGTGTTCTTGTAGCTTCAACGTATATTGTAGTTCCTTTTATGTTGAGTAAGAGCGACATCAAATAAAAATCGCTCACAGCCTGTATTGTTCTAATTGCTTTGTTATATTCTTCCCGTGATTTTATCCTTTCCATTATATCTGAAGGCGTAGTTATACCCTCTTCAAGATCGAGAATCATATCTCTGAACTCTTCAGCAGTTGAACGAGATATCGTTGGATCCATACTTATGAAATGAAGAAAAGCTTTCATATGATGTATGTTCGTAAGAAGATCTTTTTCTATGTATTCTTTTACATCAAAACGATATTTAAGGAACTTATCAAGCGCTTTTTTCAAAAATGGTTCATCATAATCCACCAACTTTTCTATATCACCAAGTTCTGTGTCCCTTTGAATATTAAAGGTAGTGGATGTGTTCATATCTATATACAGGTTGGAAAGCATCAATATCGCTATTTTTTCCGGGACTCCTATCTGTGATGTGGTTACAAGAACTTCGTTTTGTTCAATTTCTTCTGGTATATCAAATTTGGCTATTTTATTGATTATATCTGAAATCTCTTTTTCATCTTTTTTCATGTAATACCTTAAGTAATCCTCAAGAGATGAATCATAAACTACAACAGAGTATTCTGATGGCAGATCTGGATTTATTCTTCTCACATAAGCCAGTGAAAACATCGGTTCGACTCCAGAAGAAACTTGGCATATATAAGATATGGAACCTGTCGGTGCTATCGCCATCAATCTTGCGTTTGCTATTTTCTTCCCTTGCGGAAGTTCAACCACAGCATCAGGGTTGTCTGTGTTCCATACATAGTAGGTTTTGCTATCATCGAATTTGTATCCATCTGGATGCCATTTGAACATTTCTTTTAACTCTTTTCCGCTCTTAACAAACCTGTTCTTATCATAATTAGCATGAGGTCCTATAAGATCAGCTATATCCATGCTTGACTGAACAACAGAATGGGAAAATTCTTTCATTATCTTTCTAAATGTTTCAAAAGACTCTTTTGATCCATACTTTTGATTCAACATTACAAAGGTTGAAGCAAGACCCATGTAACCGATCCCTGTGTTTCTATACATTCTCGTCTTTTCTGTTAAAACCTTTAAAGGATACTCATTGGCGGCACCAGCTAAAGTCAAAAACAGATGAAGGGATTTCGTTGCAGCCTTTAGCCCCTCAAAATCAAATTCAATTTTTCCATTGTTCTCGACTAACATGGAATAAAGGTTGACAGAACCAAGAACACATACAGACTTGTCAAAACCGGTAAACTCCGCACAGGGGTTGACAGAAGTTATGGGTTCTATATCAAAAATTGGGTTATCTTTATTTATTGCTGACAGGTTCAAAAGACCAGGTTCTGCATGGAGAGTGGCATTGAAAACCAAATTTGACCATATTTTTCTTGAAGGAATACTCTCGGTTATTGTAGGGTCATGGGGATCAACCGTTTGCCAATCTTTACCTTCAAGAAGGGTGTCTATGAACTTATCATTGACGGCAACACTTATGTTGGCATATTTTATGTTCTGGTAGTTTTTCTCAAAGTCTGTCTTCATATTTATGAAATCAAGGATTTCAGGGTGTTCCGCGTTCATAAGGAACATGTTTGCTCCTCTTTTCGTGTTGGCGTGAAGAGCTATTATATATGTAACCTCATTGAAGAGCCTCATAAACATCAAAGGTCCTGATGATCTTCCCTTTATTGTTGACACCCATGCGTACTTGCTTCTTAGTTTTCCGAAATTGACTCCAAAACCTCCAGCGTGGCGGAAGACTTCAGCCTGATAGTAGAGCATATCAAAAATTGACTTTATATCATCTTCGATTGTACCCATAGCGTAGCATGATCCATAGGCCGGATCTTTCATTTTGGAAATCAACTTGTAATCTTCGTAGGTCATATCCTCATAATCTTTGTAAAGGATTTCAAGAAGCTCTGGATCATCGAGTGCATATCTACCAGCGTTCATCATAAATGGCGATGAAGGAAGCCATATCTTGTGATATATAGCAAATTCGAACATTCTCGCTGTTTCGTTAAGAAGCTGCAATTTCTCATTCTTTGAAGCCTTTTTCATGAAACGAGACAGCTCAAAATTATCTGGCTTTCCTTCATATACTAAGGAAGAAATATTTATAAGACCAGAAGCTATCTTTTTAGCAACTCTTCTTGCAAGAGCTTTGAAGCTTTCCGTGAATATTTTCTCTCCATCTTCAACATCGTAATAACAAACTTCAAATTTCATACCGGAATTTTCATCTTCTTTCCACTCAACCTTCATTGTGTGCTCTTCATAAAGCTCGCTTGGCATCTTTTCAACAACTTCTACGGGCAGCTTAAAATAGTATCTTTCAAGAAGAAGCCTTTTTACATGGGGATGCTTTTCATGGGTAAGACCGTTGTAAATCCTCCTGTACACCAAATTCTTTAGGGTGTCAAATGGGGTTATTATGCTCTGA
>Ga0256842_1001838_pt1 | contig 16264 bp, 12 predicted proteins | sample 4559240metaG_FD_185973 | JGI IMG/M metagenome (GOLD analysis project Ga0256842, IMG submission 185973) | Hydrothermal vent microbial communities from Guaymas Basin, Mexico - 4559-240 | ecosystem: Environmental > Aquatic > Marine > Hydrothermal vents | place: Mexico: Guaymas Basin | collected...
TTAATACAATTTTCCCCTAAACCTTCAATATCGTCCTTTTTCCCATACTTTGCGAAAAATAAATATCATTTTTCTTGTATTATCCCATAAATCCTAACTTCTCAAACTCACCGAGAATTGCTGGCCGATATACTTTAATTAAAAAGGATTTTCATATTCAACTGTTCAAAAAATTTAGAATGTGTTCTTTAAAAAGTGGTCAAAAAAATATTACTGCTTATTTTAAAGATAATGTATCCTCTTTTTCCACACTTCTAAACAGACCATTGCCCATAGCATCTTAGCCCTTTTTTCTTGAGAAATACTTATTTTCTTATTTAACAAATCATTAATAAAACTTCTTTTTATGAAATTTTCCGAATAACATCCTTTCTGTAAATAATCAAAAATAAACTCTTTCAATTCTCCGTTTACCCAATCCTTTAGCGGGACTTCAAACCCCCTTTTTGGCTGATTTATCAAATCTACGGGTAAATATTTTTTTGCTAATTGCCTTAAAATATACTTTGTTGTTAGTTTTTTTATTTTTAAATTATCCTCAATTTTGGGAGCAAATTCTAGCATATATTTGCTCAAAAAAGGACTGCGCCCTTCTAAAGAGTTTGCCATTGTTGCAATATCCATTTTTACAAGCAAATCAGAAAAAAGTATCAACTCAAAGTCAAGATATAACATTTTTGAAAGACTTGTTAACTCTTTGTCGTTTAATATATTTTGGATGTATTCATTTAAACTTTCTATTAAATCGTTTTTATCAAAAGTGTATATATCTTCAAAAATATCATTTGTTGCAGAAAGGTAAAAGTAGACGCCGTTTTTTGAGCTCATACTTAGAAGCCTGTATAGGTAATTGTAATATGATTTTTTATTATTTGGCTTTGGTAATATTTTTGTTAAAAAAGAGAAATTTTTGGCTATGTTTATTATATTATTGGCTATAGGCACATATCTTCTGTATCCTGCAAACAACTCATCTGCACCATCACCATTTAATATTACTGTCAAATATTTTTTTGCTTCCCTGCTCACATAAAAACTTGGTACTGCGCTTGAATCAAAAAAAGGCATACCGTAGTTAGTTAAAATCTTTTCTATATCGTTTTTTAAATCCATTGTTATTTCTATTTCATGATGATCGGTTGCATACTTTTCTACAGTCAACCTTGCAAGATGAGATTCATCGTAACTGCCTTTAAATTTAACTGTAAATGTCTTTAATTTATTAACATATCTTGAAGCAATAGCCACAATTAAAGAGCTATCTATCCCACCACTTAAAAAAGCTCCAACTTCCAGATCAGAAGACAACAACCTATCTCTAATACTGATGTTTAACTTATATTCAAGGCTATCTATTGTTTTGTTTTTTTCTGAGATTTTTGGAACTTTGTAATAATCTAAAATATTAAAGAATCTGCGTTCTTTTATCTTTCTTTTTTCGATATCATATATTGCATAATACCCATTTCTTAATTTATGAACATTTTTATAACATGTGGTTTGAAAGGGGAATAAACCGCATCTTAAATAAGTTGCAACTGATTGTTCATTTATTTCTAAGTCTTTTAAAAATAAAAATGAATTTAACTCACTTGCAAAAAAAAACATATTATCTTTATAATAAAAATATAAAGGTTTTTTTCCTGCTCTATCTCTTGCTAAAAATAAAATTTTCTCTTTATTATCATAAATTGCAAAGGCAAACATTCCATCTATTTTGTCAAATATCTTCTCCCTAAATTTTATGTAAAGATAAAGAAGAGTTTCAGTATCAGAGTCTGTTAGAAAATTAAAATCTTTTAAATATGCATTTCTTAACTCTCGGTGATTGTAAATCTCCCCATTAAATATAATGGTCCAGTGTTTAAAAGAAAAAGGTTGTTTTCCTTTTTTAATATCCTGGATCGCAAGGCGGGTATGGAATAGAAATAAATTGTCTTTTTTAAAAATACCAGAGTCGTCTGGTCCACGATGTTTTAAGCTATTATACAAAAACTCAAAATCAACATTTACATCAATTCCACCTGCTATTCCACACATATTTTAATTCACTACTTCTATCGTTTTATTTCTGACCATATAAACCTTCTCACAGATTTTTAAAGTCGAGTGTCTATGAGCTACTATTAAAAGGGTCCTGTCTTTACTGATTTCATATATTTCGTCCATGATCTCTTTTTCTGTCTCATAATCTAAAGCACTTGTTGCTTCATCAAGCACCAAGACTTCAGGATCACCATAAATTGCCCTTGCTATGGCCACTCTCTGTTTTTGTCCACCACTTAACATTATCCCACCTTCACCGACTTTTGTATCAAGACCATTTTTTTGTTCAAAAAAATTCCATATCTTTGCCTTTTTCAGTGCCTCTATTATCTTATCTTTATCATATTTCCTACCAAAGGCAACATTTTCCCCAACTGTTCCATCAAACAGATAGATTTGTTGTGGGATGTAGCCAATCTTTTTTCTCCAAGAACGGACATTAGAGTCATTTAATTCTTTCTTGTCTATGTATATTTTCCCTTTTGTTGGTTTATATATTCCAATTATAAGGTCAACCAGCGTTGTTTTGCCTACACCGCTTACTCCAATAAATGCAACATTTTCACCTTTTTTTATTGTGAGATTTATGTTTTTTAAGACTTCGTGATTATTATAAGAAAAACAGATATTTTTTAGTTCAATTTTATCATGAAAATCCAATTTTTCGTCACCCAAATTTTCTATACTATACAGAAGATCACTATGGATTATGTCTAATGATTTTTTATAAAACATTATTTGATTATATGAAGATAAAATCCTATTTACTGAGGGCAAAAGACGATACATAGCAAGGACAAACATAGAAAGCATGCCCAAAACTGGTTTTATGTCCTGATTATACTTCCATATAAGATAAACAACGATAAAGGATACTATACTAAATCCTAAGGCTTCTAAAAATAATCTTGGAAACTGTCCAAGAGTATTATTTCTTATATTTGCCAAAGCAAAGCCATAGCTTGCTTTTGCAAATTTATCAAGAATCTGTTTTTCTATGCTGGAAAGTTTAATAAACTTAAAATTTCCAAATGTGCTACCTATTACTTGGTAAAACCTTTTCTGAAATTCAACACGCTTTTCACCTTCTTCCTTTATTTTCTTGATTACTGTTTTAATTAAAAATATTGCGTTTATGCTCAAAAAAACTGTAAGAAGAAATGTCATTTTCCAGTTCACATAAAGCATAAGGGAATAGAGAAAAATAACTATAGAAATCTCGGATAGCATAAACAGCAGATGTGATATAAGTAGAGTCAAGTTATTAGCTTCGTTAACTATGTTTTTTGTTAGTGTTGATGTATTTTTGGATACAAAGTCCTTATAAGAGAAGCTGACATAATTTTGAAAGAGCTTATACGCAATTAAATGATATCTGCTAAATGAAAACCTAGCCAAAAAATAAAAATAGCTCAAGTTTATTGCGCTTCTAAAAATGTAAAACACAATAAGTGTTATACCAAAGGTTATAACGAATTCATTGGGCGAAGTAAAATGCAACATATTATATATAAAATGTAAGTATTTATTGCTAAAAATTCGTGAAAAATCTGTAGCAACAGCAATAAAAGGCATAATTATTGAGACTCCGACGGTCTCTATTAGAGCTATTATTATTGAAAATAGTAACAAAAATAGTAAAAATAGCTTATCTCTTCTTGAGAGAAGCAAGCGTAGTTTTTTTAGCATGGCAAAAACTTCTTTTAAATTTTGGATTTTGAATTATAAATTATAAATTTTGAATTATAAATTTTGAATTTTGGATTATGAATTTTGAATTGTGGATTATGAATTTTGAATTGTGGTTATTGATTTAGTTATTTATTTTTTTCGCCTTTCTTGAAGAGTTTTAATTATTTTTGTCAAAATATTTATGATGGATTTTATCTCTTTGAGAAGAAGGCCTGTATTTTTATAGCCATCAAGAATTTTACTATCATCTAATAATCTTAACCAATATAATGTTTCTCTTGCTTCCTTATTTGCAATACTCAACTTTGATATAAAATCTTTAGTTGACTGAGCAGCTTGTGCTTCTTCAATATTTGCTCCAATAGAAGTTCCACTTCTTAGCACTTGTTTTGCTATTACAAACTCCTTTTTATCAAAATTTAGAAATTTATACAACTTTATGATCTCTAACGCAAAATTATAACTCTTTTCTCTTATTAAATTCTTTTCCTTCATTTTCTAAAATCCATAATCCAAAATTCATAATCCAAAATCTATAATCCAAAATCCAAAATCTATAATAAATCTTTTATCTCCTTTTCCCACTCTTTTATAATGTTTTTCACATCAAAGTCTTTTGCCCTTTCAATAGCCTTTTGCATGTATTTTTCCCTAAGTTTGTTATCATTATAAATGATCTTCATAGCTTTAGCCATCTTTTCTGTATCATTTACAGGAACCAAAATTCCATATTCTGCTAATTCAATCTCATTTGTCTGATATCTAAAATCTGTATTAGGAGCCAGTATCTCTCGGGGCCCAGAACGACAATCAGTGGAGATAATGGGTAAACCGCAAGTCAGAGCCTCAGGTAATACATTTGGAAAACCTTCATGCTTGCTGCTAAATACAAAGCAATCTGCTTGATTTAAAAAACTAAAAACATCATTCTGTCTGCCGAGAAATTTTATCTGTTCTCTTAAATTTATCGCTTCTACATACTGTTTTAATCGTCTTTTTAGTTCTCCTGTTCCGATTATGTCTAACTTTGCATTCAGATTTGCCAGTTTAAACGCATCTATTAACATTTTATGGTTTTTACCGTTATCAAGCCTTCCCACTGTGATAAAAGTAAAAGTATTTTGTTTTTTCTTTTTCATGTAATGGCAAGGCTTTATAGGATTGTAGATAACCTTTACATCAGTGAGGTTAAAATTTTTTTCTAAATCATAAGCACTTCCAAAAGAATTAGCAATTACCCTATCGGCTTTTTTATATAATTTTTTTATTAAAACTCTATTAATAAACCCTTGAAAACCATATCTGTGTTGCAGGGTTGGATTTGCCCTTTCAGAAATAATAGTTTTTGCACTTTTTTTTGCCAGCACATTTATATAATTTGGTCTATTCATAAAACTAATACTTATATCTATTTTTTCTTTCTCTAAATATTTGGTGTATCTTTTAGCCAAAAAAGGTATTTTGATAAGTTTTTTTATTCCGTATTCATTAGGTAGGGATTTTTCCAAAAAGTGTATCTTTACATTTTTGGGCACTTCATAAAAGATGGTGTCATTCATTAAGACAAGATGTGTTTTATATTTTTTGCTGAAGTGCTCCAGTAAGATGGACACTACTCTTTCTGCTCCGCCAGGCGCCAAAGAGTAAATAAGAAAAGCTATCTTTTTCATCGGCTAATAATATCTTTCTTTCCACATTTTGTAAACCAATACAAACCAGAGTTTATTTACATTTACTGGCTTTCCTGCCTTGAAATGATTAAACATCGTTCTAACATAATCCATATTCACAAACTCGTCATCTTCTTTAAAGTAATTCTCAAACAAATCAATAAAATCCTTTCTAAACCACTCAAAAATAGGAATACCAAAACCCATCTTTTTTCTATAGATTAGTTCTTTTGGCAAATATTTCTCAAGTAATTTTTTTAAAATATATTTACCTTCATTGTTTTTATATTTGTATTCAAAAGGAATAGTCAAAACATATTCTATAATAGTGTTATCAAGCATTGGTTCTCTTCCTTCAATTGAATTATGCATCGTTGCTCTATCGACTTTTACTAAGATGTCGTCAGGTAAATAGTTAAAATAATCCCACAACATCATTCCTTGCATTGGGTGAATTTTCTCTCCAAGGTCGAAATAATCTTTTTTTTTAAAGTTCAGTTCAAGACCAATAAGTTCTTTTAATTCATAATCTCTATAATTGGAGATAAAAGTTTCATACATCTGCTGCCAAGTTTTATCTTTTAACACTCTAACCAAAAAATTGTATTTATGCTCAATATTGTGTATAGGAATTTTTAATCCAATTGGTTTTAATATTTCAAAAAGAAATGAAAAAGTATTTCTAAAGAAATATGGCATTTTCTTTAGTCTTTTACCTAAATTGTAACTCCACCAATATCTATCATAGCCACAAAATATTTCATCTCCTCCATCTGCACTTAAAACAACTTTAACTCCGTTTTCTTTCGCAACTTTAGATACCAAATAGGTTGGTATGCCACTTGAGTCACCAAAAGGCTCATCGTATATCTCAACAAAATCTTTTAAAATATTTTTAGCTTCTTCTGCACTCAAGTATTTTTCTTCGTGTTTTGTGCCAATATGTTTTGCCACTTTTTTAGCATAATTTGCTTCATTGTATTTTGCTTCCTTAAACCCTATGGTGAAGGTTCGAATATTTCCATAGTGCTTTTGCAACATAGCCGAAACTATGGAACTATCTGTTCCGCCACTTAAAAACACTCCGACTGGCACATCGCTAACCATTCTATATTTAAAAGATTCAATTAGTATCTCTTCCAATCTTTCAAGAATTTCGTTTTCACTTTTGTTTTCTTCTATTTTTAAATAATCTAACGTGTTATAATATTGCCTAATTGATATTACTTTTTTTTGTAAATCAAAAATAAGATAACAACCAGGAGAGATCTTATAGACATTTTCAAAAATAGACAACTTATCCCCAATATATCCAAATTGAAAAAATTTATATAAGGCAATAGGATTTATGTTAAGTTTCTTTATAGTTCTTATAGCACGAATTTCGCTAGAAAAGATAAAGTGATTTCCGTCAAAATAGTAATATAGAGGCTTTACTCCAAATCTATCTCTTATAAGAAAAATTTTCTGATTTTTATTATCATAAATTCCAAAAGCAAACATTCCTCTGAATTTATATAGACAATCAACGCCCCATTTGTGAAACGCTTTTAAAACTACCTCAGTATCTGTATCTGAATTAAAAATATAACCTAAGCCTTCAAGCTCTTTTCTGATTTCTTTAAAATTATAGACTTCACCATTGAAAACTATTGTTAAATTTTTGTAACTCATTGGTTGGCGACCGCGAGAGGATAAATCTAAAATGGAAAGTCTTACATGTCCCAAAGTGCAATTATGGTTTTCAAAAATGCCTTCATCATCAGGTCCACGATATTTTATGACATTCAACATTTGTTGAGCTTTATCTCTATTCTTAAAATTGAAGCCAACTATTCCACACATTTATAATTTTCCTTCGCCCAATCTGGAATTTTGTCTTCATTTTTCCAATTTTTAACTTTTAATATAACATATTTATCATTTTCATAAATTTTATCAAATAATTTCTGATTAACTTTTTCGAAAAATTCTGGCCAATAATTTTTTTGTAAAAAAACTCCACCTAAATTCCAATCTTGAATTGCATCTTCAACCTTAACTTTAAAAACTGGAAAATACGGTTCTAACCATTTAAAACCTAAACCATGAGCTCCCCAAAAAACTTTTTTAGCAGTTTTATAAGCTATTTCGTCAGGCAATTGAAATGGGATTACTAATATTCTATCAATATCTTTATATTTTTTTAAAAAATCAATAGCTTGCTCTAATAATATATCTTTTTGTTTACTTTTTTGTTTTAAACCATTGTAAAATTTTAAAATATTTATTGATGTTAATAAGAAGGTTAAAAATAACAAAAATATATTTTCACAAGTATGATAATCAATTCTTGTATAAACTATATATAAAATAGAAAAAGAAACAAGATTATATGTATAAAGGGCCCCCATTCCAAGACAATACAAAAATGGAACAAAGCTCGTTAAAAAAATAAATAATAATGTAAAAAAAATTATTAATCCAAAATAATTAAATTTTAAATTAAATATTAGAAAAATCATAAAAGGAAACATTCCAATTATTAATGCTATTTTTTTTAGCCATAGTTTTAAGTTCTTACCATGTATTCTATTCTTATATACAAAATTTTTTTTTCCATATATAGGAGACTCATAAAATTGATGAGCTCCAAGTTTATATTTATTTCTATGCCAAAAAGTTACAATATCAATATGTGCTAAAAGATATTTCTTATAATTAAAAAAAAGAAAAGAAATTATTATGGCTATAGAATAAATTCCAATAGGGATAATTGTCTTATAGTAAATTGAAAGACCTATCAATATGAACAAATATAACTGATGACACATTTTATGGGTATAAATTAAAAATATTGTCAAAATTATAATTGGAATTAATAGAGAAATATATAAAAATTGGAAATAAAAATAAAAAAGCAATATCAAAATGTCAAGTATTATTGCTCCAAGAATTCTTGAATTAATTTGATTATCGTAATATACTAAAATCGGAGATGTTAAATAGATAATTATTCCTAAAAAAATTTCAAAAGAAAAACTTTTTTTTATATAAAAGAAAAAAATAATTATTATAGTCAATCTAATTAATGATAAAATTTGTGTTAAAATAATAGAATGTTTAAAAATTCTATCTGGTAATTTAGATAAAAAATATCCAAATAAAGGTGGATACCATTGTTTTACATCTAAAATGTAAATTGGTATTTTGGGAGGAAACATTTTTTGTTGATTAACACTATTTCTATAATTGAGCCAATAAAATTGGTCAACTGCTTGTAATGAACAATTTTTTAACAGTTTTAGTCTTATAAATAAAATAAAAATTAAAATAAAAATTAACAATAAACTCATTTGTTACATTGTATTTGCTTTTCCTTGTTTTTTAATCCAAGGATTAATCCTGCGCATTGAGAAGGAAAAACTTTAAGCATCGATTTCAAAAAATGTTGTCCTATACGATATTTTCTTAAAAGATAAGTCAATCTATCATGAGGAAGAAAAAAACCTTCTCTATACACATCAGTAATTTTGTTTAATGCTTGCTAAAGTATAAAAATGGACATGATCTGTATACTTCAAAATTTTCCTCTGAAATAAATGATTTCTTAGCGTAGCCAACAAACATCCCTCATTTGGAATTCCTAAAATTAATAATCCTTCAACATCTAAGGCTTTACTCAGGTTTTTCAGTGCCTTTTCATCATTTTTAATGTGTTCTAGTACATGATTAAAAACAATTAAATCAAATTTTTCTGTTGTGATTGTTTCATGAGTAATATCAATTTGTTCTAAATCAACACAAGGAAATATTTTTTTAACCCTTTCTAATCGTATAACATTAATGTCTATAGCTTTAATAGTATAATTCAAGTTAAGCTCTTTTAAAATAATTTTTAGACCTAAAATATTAATACCATCACCACAACCAGCATCTAAAATACTTATTTGTTTTTTGTTTATATGTTTTTTTATAAGCTTCTTAAAAATATTCCACCTACTTGCTATCAATTTTTTTTGAAACTCATTAGAAAACTGATTTTTGAATTGATCATCTTTGTACCAAAGTAGTTCTTTTTTATTCATCAAGAATCCTTTTATAAATATTTTGTTTTATTTTTATTACTGCATCCCAATTATGTCTTTTAAATGCCAATTCTTTTGCATTTTTACCTAATTTATCAGCTAATTTATTATTATTAAAAAGTAAATCTATCTTTTTTACTACATCATCAATATTACCCTCTTTTATCAAATACCCAGTTTTATCATTTTTAATCAATTCATAGTGCCATTCCACATCATAAGCAATTACTGGCCTCCCAGCTGCACAAGCTTCAATTAAACTGAATCCGCCCATCAAACATAGTGATATATAACTTTGTTTTCTTATATTGATTACTATTTGTTTTTCTTGAAAACCAGTAAAAATAATATTATCCTCTATTTTTTTATTTAAAACAATTTTTTTTAAGTTCTCTGCTTCTACTCCATCTCCAACAATTAAGAAGATAAAATCTTTTCTTATTTTTGTTAATTTTTCAATAATTTTTATAATATCATAAACATAATTTTCTCTTGTCAATCTTCCTACAAAACTAATAATCTTTTTATCTATACTAATGTTAAATTTTTTATAAATATTTATAAATTTTTCTTTTTCAAATTTGTCAAAATCTAAACTATGAGGAAAAACCTCTACTTTATTTTCTGGTAATTTATATTCATTTAATATTCTTTTTTTTAAATAATTCCTAATCGGCAAGATTTTATCTGCTTTTTTATAAACAAAACTTTCTAATTTTTTTGCTAATTTTCTAGAGCCAAATATTGTAAAAGATCCTCTGGGACCATCCAAATTAAATCTTTTATCATAGTCAGAATGTATTGATACAACTAAAGGAATTTTAAGTATTTTAGAATAAAATACCCCTAATAAGCCCATTAAATAAGGATCAGTTGCTCTGATAATGTCTATTTTTTCTTTTTTTAATATCCTGGGAAAAATAAAAAATAACTTAAATAATATTATTACTGTTCCAATGATTTTGGTAATTTTATATTTATCTAAAGCATTTATACCTGTTTTCCAGCCATATTGTATTATTAAATTATCTTTTCTAATATTGTATTGTAAATTTGTTCTACCGAAAGGAATTAGAGTTAGACAGAAATCAAAAAAACCACCCTCATTTCTATCTAAAATTAAATCTTGCACACCCTTTGATACTATATCTGTGATATCAGAGGGAGTGATGTATAATATTTTTCTCATTTTTCAAACTCCTAGATCTTAGATAAAATTCTTGTTAAACAATTTAAAATTAATTCGTTTATTTTAGATATAAACATCCAACTGATTCTTTTATAACCACTAGCGATGTATTCTTTGTATAAAGAAGAAACGGCGAACATTGTAAATATTATTACCACTTTTTTAGCTTTAGAAATCCACGGCATATTGATTTTTTTGCCCGAATACGGATTTTGTTCGACATATTCGAAAATGTTTGTGGGTAATTTAAAGTTTGGATATTTTTTCTTGATTTCATAATACATTTTTGTATTAGGATATGGCTAAAAAGTTGATACGTTATGCTAAACTTAGAGTAAAATCTCTTTATGTCAAAAATAAATTTAGCTGTATTAATAATATCTTTTATTGTTTCTTCAGGTGTTCCTACTATGAATGATATTGCTATCTCAAAGTTGTATTTTTTTGCGAGTCTAACTAAATTCCATAGATCATCGTTTGTTATACCTACTTTACCTAATTTGTTTCTCACTTCCTTATTGTAATTTTCAAACCCTACACCTAGCCAATAACAATTTTTCATTATAGTTTTTAGTGTTTCATTGGGTATATTTTTTAAGTATATAAGAGAACCCTGGGCAGCCCATTTAAATTTATAGTTCTTTTTAATTATGTGTTGAAAAATAGCTTCGTAAAGTGTTTTATTTGCAAACAAATTATCATCTTGGAACCAAATTAAGTCTAAATTATATTTACTATTTAAATAATCAATAGCATTTATTATATCTTCTATCTTTGCTGGTCTGTAAGGAACATTTTGAGATGAATTAATACAAAATGTACATCTAAAAGGACAACCATCGCCCGTTATGATAGGAACAACTTTTTTAAGTTTGTTTTTGTCATCAGATATTTCTAAAGCTGTTCTATATATATACTTTTCCATATCAACAAGAGTGTAATCAGGATAATAAATTGTTTTTTCTAATTTTGTGTTGCCTAAAATTTTTTTGTTGTTTTTCCAAAAAGATATACCAACTTTTTTATTGTCTATACTATTCAAATATTCTATATATTTATTTTTTATAATTGATTCAACCAAATTAATAGTATCATTAGTGTTATAACATTCTGCAAATACACCTGTTACATCCAAGGCAAAACCGGGAAAGCTGTTTGTAAATTTTCCAAAGAAACCTCTTCCATAACTACCCCAAATTACTTTAGCTGTCTTATTGAAATGAATGATTTTTTTTGTGGTTTCTATGGCAGATTTAACAGAATTAAAATCTACTGATATTATAAAAATATTGTTGCTTACGATTTCATTATCTTTTATCGGATCGCTCAATTGATCTCTAATTATTATACTAATACCTCTTTTTATTAGTTCAGAACCTAGCCCTAAAAGCCCTAAATTTAAGTTGATTGGCCATTGCCTTATATCTCTTGCATTGCCAAACCATTCTGTTTTTGCGTTAATTAAAACCACCATACAATTAGTTCCCCTTTATTTGTCTGTTTTTTATTTCAACCAAGGTATGCCATATCCACTACACAACCTGCAAATAGATATTTCCTTTTGGTTTGTGTGAATTTTTTCTCTAAATTTTCTAAATTTTTCACCCAGATTAAAATTTCCCCTTCCCCCTAGGGGGAAGGATGATAAGATTAAAGCTCAAGAAAAGAACTCCTTTCTTATCTCACTAAGGCGATATCTTTCCTGAGGCATAGGGCAAATAAAATTTTTCATCGTCTCTATACATGCAGAAAAACTGTAAAACACTATTACATCTATTTTTTTATGCTGTATTGGGAGGACATTGTTATCTTAAAATCTCCTCCTATATCCCTTTTCCTTGTGAGTTCTATTTCAACGACATTACTACATCAAATTACATCTTGACAAAAGAGCCATTTCTTATCGCACTAAAGATTATATATAAGATCGCTCTCATTTTTTCTTTCCTATTAATAAATGTAAAGGTTCTTTACCTTTTGGAATATATCTTTTTAATACTTTGTCTAACCATGACTTTTCATAAAAATAAAAATTATCAAATTCACATTTTGGAGTTAAAAAACTCCTTAACCAACCAAAAAATCTGGGAAAATATTTTGTATCTATACCAAATGTCTTTTCTTCTATTATTTCAAAATTATTTTGGGCTAATAAATTTAAAATTCTCTCTCTTTTATGAATATATGGACAATATCTGTTTGCTAAATAGTGTTTAGGATTTATCATAAATTCATTTCTATCTTCAAAAATGAAATAGCCATTTCTTTTTAAAATTCTTGAAATATTAAAAATATGTTCTTCTAATTGTGAGTCGTTTAGGTACATCCTAACTTGAATAGAAAATACTACATCAAAAACATTATCTTTGTAAGGATAAAATTTATTGCATTTAATTGGAGTTATCACAAAATTAGCATTATAATATTCCCATTTTTTAAAAAAATATATATCCTGCCCAATTATATTTTTAAAACCTAATTGATTCAATAGACCTATTATTCTTCCTTCTCCACAGCCAAAATCTAAAATATCCCAATTTTTTTTTGGATTAATTTTCTCCATATAAAATTTGTAAAAATTATCTGCAAGTTTTTTATCTTTAAAAATTCTGTAATTATAATAATAATTTCTTTTATATTTTATATATGCATTCCAGGGCAAATAAGGATTTCCATAAAAATCAAAAATAATTTTAAATTTTTCAATATTAGAAAGAGAAGGAATAGTAGGTTTGTTGTCATTCTGACTATTTTCACATCTTATTTCAATAACATTTTCTGTTAATTTAGAATATAAAATATCATTTTTTAAAAATTGAGTTAAATCAATCATGAAATTTCATTCTTTAAAAAATTGTAATAATTTACAAATTTAATATTGAACTTTTCTTTCATTTTAAATAAATATTTTAAAGTTTCAATTTGACCATTTTCATTAAAATTTTTTGTATTGGAATGAGCTGGATGTAATCCTATAGTAAATAAATTTTTTTTGATTCCTTTTATTCTCTTTGAAAAAATTTTTGTTAATAATTCTATATCTGGTTCCATAATATGACATTGTTCATATATATTAACAATATTTTGTGTAATTGGATTATAAACTTTAAATACCCACCAAAAGGGGCTCCCAACATCAGGCTCAAAATGGAAGTAACCATTATTTGATCTATTAGCACATTTTAAATTATGGTATAACACTGTTGCTCTAAAAAATGAACTGCTTCCAATTATCTCAGGAAACATTGAAGAAATTTTTTCTAATTCATCTATAAATTCTGGATACTTAATAAAAGAACAATGTCTATGGATAGTGAAAGGAATTTTATTTGTTTTACTAATAAATTTTTTAATTTGTTTCCATAATGGCTTTTTATTCCAGTCTATTGGTAAATTTTCTATTTTAAAATTAGTTTTGAAAAACTTATTCAAAATAATTTTTAAATAATCAAAATTATTTATTTCATTTGTCATAAAATGAAAAGCTACTTCTATATTTTTTTTGTTTTCTAATGCATTTAGCCAATAATATAAATTTTTGTCCAAAAGTAAGGCGTAAGTTGCAGGAATACTATTTTTTACTTCAAAGTTTAGATATGTTAAATCCCTACTTTCATCCACATCATGTCTTAAAATTACATAATTTATTAATTGTGATTTATTTACAACTGCATAACCTTCAACGTTTTCAGGAGAAATTTTATGTATCAGACCTAATAAAAAACTTGAAAGTTCATCTAACCAAAACATCCTATCATACCAGTTAAAATATGGAACAATTGGATATTCAAATTGAAGCCATTTCTGAAAATTAGTAAATGGAGTTGCATTAAACCATAATTGATTCTTTTTTAATATTACAGCTGGTATCCCTAATCTTTTAATCTCTGAGTAATTAAGGTCTTGGAAATTACCTTTTATTTCAACCAACTCACCTATTTTTTTACCAGTTGGTAAATTTTTTACCTTGAATCCAGAACGAGCAGGTGCAATCAGATAGACTTTATCATCTATCAAATAACCTAAAGCTCCAATAGATATAGAATCACATTCCAATTCTTTTATATTTTTTATTTTAATATCAAATCTTTCTTCGATATTTTTAATAGCAGCTTTAAAATAACTCATCTTAGCCATGGTATACCATACCCACCACAAAGTCTGCAAATAGATATTTCCTTCTGGTTTGTGTGAATTTTTTCTCTAAATTTTCTAAATTTTTCACCATTCCAAATCTCATCAAAATCTTGCTTCAAGATATTTCCCATAACAAACTTACCTAAAGGATCATGGCAACAAGGAACCACATCTCCATTTGCCATTATAACCATTGAGTAATAAATCCATGGACAATCATTTTTAGGCTGAACCTTCCTTTTAAGCAGTCCCTTTTCAAAAGCATTCCTATCATAAATCCAATATTTGTTATTTTTTGGTAAAAATAGTTTTCCCTGTTCAACGGTTCTCACTGCAGGGCTAATAATATTGAAGCTATCTACTCCTATTTTTCTTGCAAAATTAATGAATTTTTCTATTTCATGCTCATTATGTTTCATTACAATAAAACCTACTTCAATATGAACTTTTGAGTTTGTTCTTTTCTTAATCTCTATCGTATCTATAAGATTTTTTATTACTCTTTCTAAATTTGAACCAACACGATAAATTTGGTGGGTCCCTTGAGTCATTCCAGCTATTTGAAAAGATACAAAATCGATACCAGATTCAATTATATCTTTAGGGTTAGCATAATCTCCATTAGTACAAGTCTCTATCCATGGAATACCTTTTTCTTTAGCATACCTTACTTCCTTTACCCAGTTTTTATTTAAAAAAGGCTCTCCCATAAAATAATACATAATTGTATTTGTAAATTTATATATTTTATCAATAATGATTTTAAAATCATTATATTTTAAATACTGAGGTCTTCTTTTTAAAATTCCTGCCCCTGTTTCACATACAGGGCATTTTAAATTGCATATATTAGTCGGTTCTATTGTAATAATAATTGGTTTTCCTTTTACTTGTCCCGTCTTTTGAATTAAAGATAGAGTGGATTTTATGTGCTCCATTGAACCTTTTTTATTTAAAAGAAATCCCTTCAACCCTTTTCCCAATCCATAAATATTTCTTACAACTCTATATAAATTATAATTCAATTTAATATTTTCTTTCAATTTATAAAAACTACTCAACTATAAACTCTCCTTCTTTCCAGTAACATTTATTAAATTTTTTTTCTTTAATCCTTTGCAAAACCTTTTTTAATTGTGAACTTCGAGCATGGATCGAATGAAGTTCCCACACCATGTTCTGCCCGTCTGTAGCAATTTTTTGATATTGTCCTTCATTTTTGCTTGTCTTGGTTCAGCGTGAAATGGAATTTTCCCAGATAAAAATAAGCTATTTTTAATTTACAATAAGGTCTATAAAAGACAGATGTCCTTATAACACACATCAAAGGGTTGTCAAGGATAAGCCTTTCAGGTCAGCAATTCTCGGTGAAGGACAAATTAGATCAATTTAGGTATTTTCATACCTATATTTCAAATTAAACAAAGCAACTTCTATTAAAAATTAAACAAAATTTCATATAG
>Ga0256842_1001839_pt1 | contig 16261 bp, 16 predicted proteins | sample 4559240metaG_FD_185973 | JGI IMG/M metagenome (GOLD analysis project Ga0256842, IMG submission 185973) | Hydrothermal vent microbial communities from Guaymas Basin, Mexico - 4559-240 | ecosystem: Environmental > Aquatic > Marine > Hydrothermal vents | place: Mexico: Guaymas Basin | collected...
CTTTAAGTTCAAAAGAGAAGTCTAATTCATTCTTTTCTTCAAAAACTTTCTTCTGTTTGTCCTCAATCAATGCATATGCCATTTCTTCAACATCATTGGCTGTGAGCACAGGAAGGTTTAAAGCACGCAGCTCTTTGTCTATTCTAATCTGCGGTTCACTGCCGACAACGAGATGTAAATCGGAAGACTTAAATGCCAAAACACTCTTTAACAGTTTTTTTATATCCATTTTTTGAGACGAACTTTGTGTCGCTACTTCTTCACTCATAAGAAACTCCTTTGATATAGTTCTTCATTAAATCCTATAATAACATTATCATCATGCTCAATTACGGGACGTTTTATGAGTAGATTTTCTTTACAGAGCCACTCTTGCTGCTGCTTTTCATTAAGGTTTAATTCTTTTAGTTTTAGATTTCTATAGGTAGTACTTCTGGCATTAAAAAGAGGTTTAATACCGACTTTTAAAATCCACTCTTGTATTTTTTCACAAGGAAGCTCTCTGGTTTTAAAGTCAAAAAGTTCATATTCTATATTATGCTTTTTAAAAAAAGTGAGAGCTTTTTTGACACTGTCACAATTTTTAATGCCATAAACTTTTATCATATTGTTACTCTATAATTTTTGGAACAATGAAAAAGTTGTCTGCACTGTTTGGAGCATGTTTTAAAATTTCTTCACTAATGGATGAGTCGCAGTGAGGAGTGTCTTCTCTGAGCGGGGTTGCTTTGTCACTCATAGCAAAAGTATCATCAACGCCATCTGTATTGAGTTCACTTAAATTGTCTACAAAACTTACGATTTCTGAGAGTTGTGATATAATTTCTTCGCGTTTGTCATCGTTTACATGTAAATAGGAGAGTTTTTCTAATCGTGTTAACAGTGCATCATCTACTTGCATTTTTTATCCTGTAAATATTTTATTTTTTAAATTTTATCATAGAAAACTTAGGTTTACTCCGATATTTGATAAAACTTTAACTTATTTGTGGGTAATATTAGATACTTTATAAAATATAAGGAATAATTTTTGAGCTTAAAAGATAATATTGAAATGGTAAAAGAGGAACTGACTTCAGAAGAGAAGTTCTTTGAAAAAGCAGTAGTTACAGAGAAATTTGTAAAGAAATATAAAAAAGTGATGATTGGTTCTGTTGTAGCTATAGCGCTTTTTGTAGCAGGTAATATTGCTTATAATATTAATAAAGAGCATACACTTAAAGCTGCAAATGAAGCACTCTTGAAATTGGAAGCAAATCCTCAGGATAAGGCAACATTGACTACATTGGCCTCTTTGAGTCCTGCTTTACATGATGTATGGATTTACTCTCAGGCAGTTGTTGCAAAAAATGTAAAAGAGTTGGAAAAACTTCAAAGTTCAAAAGCTTTCTTAATAGATGACCTGTCAAGCTATGAAGCTGCGCAAAATTTGCAGGATGTAGATAAACTTGAAAATTACAGCGAAAAACAAAATGCTATTTATAGAGATTTAGCACAGGTTCAGGTTGCAATTATCTTAATGAAAGAAAATAAACTGGATGAAGCACACTCCAAATTAAGCATGATTAGTACTAGCTCTCCATTGGCACAGGTTTCTCGTGCTTTAATGCATTATGGAGTAAAGTAAATTTTGAAAACATATATATTTCTTGCATCAGTGCTAATGGTATTGTTGAGTGGTTGTAGTACAAAAAAAGTCTTTGAACCAAAACAGGTTGCTAATGATTGGGAAAAATATGCAGACCTTAAAGGTGAAATAGTTGATATTTCATCAAATGCAGCTCTTTTGGATAATGGTAAAGTTTTAAACAAAGATGGTAAAATAGGCATACAGATAGAGAGTGAACACAAGAGAGTATTAGGCGAGAGTGACGGCTGGATTTTGTCCTCTGCAATTGATGGGAATTTAACTGTTACCTCACAAAAAAATCCTCAACTGATTAAAAATTTTAATCTTAAAAATACAATAGCAACTGCAGGAATCAAAGACAATATTTTAGCAGTTTTGTTTGCTAACAATGAAATAGCTCTTTATGATATGAATTCAAAAGAATTGCTTTTAAAAGAGCGTAGCGCAAAGGCACTTGCAAATGATATTAGAATAGTGCAACCGTATTTTATGAATGATTTAGTTATTTTTTCTACTTTAGACGGTAAAATTATTATTGTTAACTCTAAAATGAAAAAAAGATTGAGAACTGTTATAGTTTCCTCTGATGATTATTTTAACAATATTATCTATTTTAGCATTTTTGGTGATAAAATTATTGCAGCAAGTGATTCTAAGGTTTTAGCACTTTCGCAAAAAGAAGTACGTGCTAAATTTGAGGTGCGTAATATTGCCCATGATGAAAAAAATATCTATATAACTACAAAACAGGGTGAAGTCATCTCTTTAACACCTTCTTTACAGGTGGAATCAAAAGTTAAATTTCCTTTTGCACACTTTTTGGGAATGATTAGTGACGGCGACAATTTATATGTTTTGGAAAAAGAAGGGTATATGATAGTTGTAAATAAGAAAACTTTTGACTATACTATACATGAAGTAGATCTGGATGACGGGCTCGTCTTTGTCGGAGATAAAGCTTTTTATGTTAATAATGAGAAAATTCTTATAAAATAAATGTCCAATGAATTAGAAGCTTTTTTAGAGTATATAACTGTAACAAGAGCTTTAAGTAAAAAAAGTGTAGAAGCGTATAAAAGTGATTTATGCTCACTGGAAGAAACTCTACACAAACCTCTTATTTTGCTTGATACGCAAAAACTTATGAGTGTTTTGTCTTTGTATAAAAACAAACGTACACTCAACAGAAAACTCTCTTCAGTAAATGCTTTTTTTGCATTTTGTTATAAACAGCATTTTAGCAATGAAAAAAGCAAATTGAAATTTGCAAAAATTCCCAAACTTCTTCCGAAATTTTTATCGTATGAAGATATTTTAAAAGGATTAGAGTTAATAGATACTTCTAGTTGGATAGGAAAACGTGACTATGCTCTTATACTTTTTTTATATGCGAGCGGTACTCGAATAAGTGAATGTTTAGAACTTATGCTGGGTGATATCGAAGAGGGATGGTTACATGTAAGGCATGCAAAGGGAGAAAAAGAGAGAATAGTGCCCTTGGCAAAAATTGCAAAAAGAGCAATAGATGATTATATGTCAGAAAGTGGGATGCATAAAGAATATGTCTGGTGCAATTATAAGGGAGGGAAACTCAGCCGCATATCTGCTTATAAAATAACGCAAAAGTACCTTGGAGTTTCTCCCCATGTCTTGCGTCATTCGTATGCGACTTCACTGATTCGAGGCGGAGCTGATTTACGTGTGGTTCAGGAACTTCTAGGACATGCCTCATTACTTACAACACAAATATATACCCATATTCAAAAACAGGATTTAAAAGATACTGTAGAAGTTTGTCATCCTATGGCGAAGGAATATCTATGAATATAACAAATAATAAAATATTTTCATATCCTTTTTTAGATTCTCTCTTTTTTACACAAAACAAGTGGCATCAGCACGGAGTACTTTTGCATACATTACGTGTTACCTATAATGCGCTAAAAGCAGGGGATTTTAAATTTTTTGCAGCAGGACTTCTTCATGATATAGGAAAGCCTTTTACTGCTTTTAAAAAAGATGAAGAAGATTATGAATTTAATGAGTGGAGTTTTACCGACCATGAAGAGAAAAGTTATCAGATTATAAAAAACTGGCCGTTTATCAGTGAATATACAAAAAAAATTGTGCGATATCATTATCTCATTCGAGATATTAAAAAGTCTAAAAAAGAAGATTTAAAAAGATATGCCCAAAAAAAAGAAATTTGGGATTCTCTTGATGAAGATTTACAAGAAGACTTACGAAAGTTTTTGCATTATGATGATTTGGGTAAGGGTAAAAAAAGAAGAGATTAATGCAACTGTAACAATTAAGTTATATAATGTCATCTTAGGATTCATCACTTAATAAGGTTTTAAAAATATGAAAAAATTTATGCCAATTATACTTATTGGAGTCATTGTTATTATAATAGTTGTGCTTTTCCTCTCTTTGGCAAAAACACAGAAAATGGTTGTTATCAAAGAAGGAAATTTTAAGCAGTTACCTCTAAAGATGGAATTACATAAGTATCAAGACAGCGACTGTGGTATGGTGATAGATGATTTGGCCTATGCTTCACAAGTTGTTGCACCCGATGGTAAGACATGGTTTTTTCACGATCATGGTGGTTTTATACATTGGCTTAGTGATAAAAAATTTAAAGATTCTGCGGTAATCTGGGTTATGAGTCGAGATACGCATAGATGGATAAATGGAAGAAAAGCTTACTATTCATTAAATGAAATTACACCGATGGGATATGGTTTTGGTGCATATGAGCATAAAAAAGAAGGCACTGTGGATTTTGATACTATGCGCTTAAAAATGCTTCGAGGTGAGACGATGAGAGATCCGAAAATCAGAAAACAGTTATTAGGTAGGTAATGGATAGTGTAAATTTATTAACAATTGCTACTATTGCTTTTTTAGGCTCTTTTGGACATTGTATAGGTATGTGTGGTGGTATTGTTCTGGCATATTCAACTATTAAAATAGAACCTGCCAGTTCAAAAGTTTCTAAAACTGTAGCACATTTGCTTTATAATTTTGGCCGAGTATTGACATATACAATTTTGGGAGCGCTTTTTGGAGCGATTGGTGGGGTTGCGACATTTAGTAATACTGCAAATGGTACCTTGCTTATTGTTGCCGGAATTGTTATGATTTTGGCAGGTTTCTCCCTTATGGGTAAAATAAAATTTTTAACATTGATAGAACACTCTATATCTTCTTCAAATTTTTACAAAAAATCATTTCAGGCAATTTTGCATTCAAAGTCCAATGCAAGTTTTTTCATTCTTGGAATGCTAAATGGTCTTTTACCCTGTGGTTTTGTCTACTTTTTTGCCATCACTGCAGCAAGTACGGCAAGCCCTTTATATGGTGCTTTAGTGATGTTTATATTTGGTGTCAGCACTATTCCGGCAATGTTTTCTTTAGGCTTTTTGTCATCTTTAGCCTCTGCAACAAGTTTTAGAAATATGATGATGAGCCTTTCTTCTGTAGCTGTAATACTTTATGGGGCTTTTACCATTTATAATGGTTATGACTATTTGACGAATCCTTTAAGAACATTACTACAGTGCCATTAGTGTTTTGCAAATCTGGGATGTGTTTTTTTTAATTTAGCTAATTCTTTTTCAAGTCTCTGGCTTATTCCCTCTTTTTTTTCTTTGAGTTCCTGTAAAAATTTAATTCGGCGCTCAACAAAATAAAAGTACAAAAGTCCACTGATTGCTGCGGCATATAAACACCATAAAGAAGTAAATCCGTATGGTCTTAATAAATATATTACAGTAAGTCCAATAAGGTTTAAAAACCCAAAAAGCTGGATGGAAATACTGCTACTGAGCATTAAAGAACCACAGGTTGTCAGTATATATATACTTGCATCATAAATATTGTCAGTCCATGGATTTCTATAATAAAGTGTATTGTTTACAACACTGACGCTTGTTGGAATTGTTGCAAGTCCATACATGGTATAGACAGCAAGTCCAAGTCCTAAAAGTGTCAGTATGCCGACAAGTTTTCTTTTATAACTCTCTTTTTCTATAAGCCAAATAGCCAAAGGTACTAAAAACGGAAGTAATCCCTGTGCATAGTAAATAAAAATACCAGCTGCAATCTCTAAAGCACGCATATTGATATGTCCACCTATACCAAGCCAAACAAAACCTTCATCGAACTGGTGTAGCGCAAAAAGCAAAGGTAAAAGAGCAAAAAGAATTTCATTTGGCGTACTCACTTTTCTAAGAGTAAGTATGCCTATAAGTCCAATAGCACCCGAGAGAGTGAAATTTAAAACTGCGAAATAAATATCCATCTATTACTGCCTTTGTGTGATATTTAACTATATAGCGGGTTGCCTTGTTCTTTGTGCCAGGAAAGAATATGTCCCCATGCCTCTTGTGCATTATCTGCAAATTTAAAAATATCTAAATCCTGTGGAGCAATAACACCTTCATCTTTAAGAAATTCAAAATCAATAGCTTTTTTCCAGTAACTTTCTCCGACAAGAACAACCGGTATTGTTTGTGATTTTCTTGTCTGAATAAGTGTTAATGTTTCAAACAGTTCATCAAAAGTTCCAAAACCTCCGGGGTAAATTACCAAAGCTTTTGCACGATTTAAAAAGTGCAGTTTTCTAATGGCAAAATAACGAAATAAAAAACATAAATCAGGAGTAATGTAAGGATTTGGATACTGCTCATGTGGAAGTTTAATATTTAAGCCTATACTTTTAGCGCCTACATCATAGGCTCCACGATTTGCCGCTTCCATAATCCCGGGACCTCCTCCGGTCATTACCGTGACACGGCAGTCTTGTGCATTTGTTCCGCTTTTTCCGATAAGTTGCCCAAGTTTTCTGGCATCATCATAGTAAATACTCTTTCCTACCATACGCTCTGCAACATAAAGTTCATGTAAAATATCTCTATTGTTTGGTTTTTTTTGTAGCATTTCTTGTATCGTGGTAAGTCGTTTCATCGCCGTCTCTTTTTCAACAATGCGCGCACTTCCAAAGACAACAATCGTATGTTCAATACCATGCTCTTTCATTTTAAGCTCAGGTTTTAAATAATCAAGCTCAAGTCGTATACCTCTGGCTTCATAAGAATTTAAAAATTCCATATCCTGCTCAGCCATTGCATAAGTCGGGCTTTTCATAATGGTTTTAATGAGTTTTAAAGAGTCTGGATCTTCTTCTTGTAGTTTAGGATGTTCCCAAGGTAAAATAGTTTTATGCATAAATTAGCTCCTTTTTGTAGCAGATATCATCAAAAAGACATACAACGTCACGGTTAAATTGTAAGCATTTTTCGTTTTTATCTTTATAATTAACCTGAGATAAAAAATGTTTTATTGCATTGATACGGGCTGTTTTTTTATCATCACTGTGAATTATATACCAAGGTGCAAATACAAAAGAGGTTTTATTAAACATTTCATCTCTAGCTTCTGAGTATTCTTTCCAGTATTTTTGTGCCTGTTCGTCTATCGGGCTGAGTTTCCACTGTTTTAGCGGGTCTTTTTTTCTATCCTGTAGTCTTTTGGCTTGTTCCTCTTTGGAAATATCAAGGTAATATTTTATAAAAATCATTTCTGCATTCACTAAAAGATGCTCAAAATTTCCCACCTCTTTCATGAAGTTGTTATACTCTTTTTGAGTACAAAAATTCATAACTTTTTCTACTCCGGCTCTGTTGTACCAGCTACGGTTAAAAAACACCATTTCCCCTCCGATCGGGAGCTTTGGGACATATCGTTGAAAATACCATGATTTCTTATCTGTGTCACTGGGCTTTCCAAGTGCAACGGTTCTTGCATCTCTCGGGCTTAAATGTTCGGTAAAACGTTTGATCATGCCGTCTTTGCCTGCAGTATCACGACCTTCAAAAACAATGCATACTTTTAAATCTTTTGCGATTACTTCTTTTTGAAATTTTACGAGTTCAACTTGCAAAGTGTATAGTTCTTCTTTGTATTCTTTCTTTGTCATTACAGCATTCCTTTCTTTTTTGTATTCTTTCTTTGTCATTATAGCATTCCTCTCATCATTAGGGAAAAATAAGCTTTTCTCATTACATGTAAGTCTAATTCCCACCATATCCATCTCGGTTTGTATGGATTTAGCCAAAAAGTCGGGAGAGCTTCTTTTTCATTAAACTCTGCTAGTAAAACCTCACCGAAATTCATTTTTATGGGTGCTACCGTATAGCCGTTATATTCTATAGGCAGAGGCTTGTTTTCTATAGCCGCAGCTAAATTATCTTGAATGACGACAGCTTGTTCTTGTGCCGAGCCACCTGTCTTTGCAAGGTTTATACCCAGTATATCTCCGAGTCCAAATACATTTTTATACTGTTTGTGTCGTAATGTTTTTTCATCTACATCCATATATCCGCGATATTTACCGTGTTGGAGTGCGAGCGGAGAATCTCTAAAAACTTTAGGGGCTTGCATAGGCGGTACTACATGTAAAAAATCATAGGCTATATCTACTTTTTTATCATTTGAGAAAAAAGTAGCAATTTTCTTTTTGACATCTACGGCTTGCAGCTGATGTTCATATAAAGGTGTAATATTTTTTTCTTGTTTTATCTTTTTTTCTATAACGGTATTAAACTTTTCAAAAGGAAACAGGGTGTCGTCGGCTTTGGAAAAATTCCATTGTATGTTTTTGATAACATTACGTTTACTAAAAGGAGCTTTTCCTCTAAAAATATCATTGCCTAAAAAAAGAATATTTAAACTTGTCCCCACTCCTTTAATCGGTGTATTGGGTTCTGTACATAAGATTTTTGTTTTTTTCTCTGCGGCATGGCGTTGAATTTTTTTCAGCCATTGATGTGTTATATCTCCTCCTTGAGCAGTGCCGTTTTTTGTGTCATTTAAATAGACACTGGCAATACCGTTTTTTCCTATTATCTCTTTACTTAATCCTTCAATAGCTTCATAATTATATTCTACCCCCAGAGCAACGACAAGATAGTCATAAGAAATATTACCACTTTTGTCTGTTGTAACAAAATTATTTTTTGGATGAAAAGCAATAACACTCTCTTGCAACCACTCTACTCTATCTTCTAAAAGTTCGGCAGTTTTACGCTCATTGTCATCTTGTATATATAAACCGGCAGCTACAAACGTTTGACCGGGTTGGTATAAATGCGTAGTGTTTGGAGAAATTACCGTAATGTCAGCATTAGGCGCAGACCTTCTCAAACGTGCGGCAGCTATCATTCCGCCTGTTCCTCCTCCTGCAATGACGATTTTTACTTTTTTATGACTTGCGGGCTGGGAGAGCTTTGTTTTTGCCTGTGTTGAAGTTGAGAGAAAAAGAGAGGCACTGCCTATGCCCATCGCTTTTATAGCGTCTCTCCTGCTGAGTTTATTTCGTGTTTTCATTGCCGGCTCCTTATATAATATCTTCATTGTATTTTTTTCTGTAGTATTTCAAAACACCCATTTTAACAACATCATTAAATACAAACCAAATTAAGGCATACGCCCACATCCACATACCCCATTCCCATCCAATAGGTTCCATAAGTCCAAAACCATAAACAGCGATAATAGTTCCTACTACACGACTTGAAAAAGTTGCACCAAAAAGTGTCCAAGATGGCCATGGACGCTTCCAAAACCAGTCATCAATACGAGTATTATAAATAGTTCCATGCCCCGCAATCACAAGTTTAGCAAAAAAGGCACTCTGCACAAAATCAAGTGGTAAGTGCATCAAAGAGATTAAAATCCAAAAAAGCATAAAAGAGGAGATAACTCCAGCAATTCCAAGCCATGATGATAATACAAAAACTTCTTTCATGTCCCATCGTACAGGGCTTTCACGCAGTTTTGTATTGTCATAGGCTATGGTCATAATAGGAATGTCATTGAGAAGTGCCAGTATAATAATCATCAGTGCTGTAATAGGATAAAAATCATAAATAACAATTGCGAGTGTCATAAATATAATAACGCGAATAGTTTCAGCAATACGAAAAATTGTATAACTTTTCATACGCTCAAAAATTTGACGAGACTGTTTTATAGCATCAACAATGACTGTTAAACCCGGCGCCATCAGTACGATGTCCGCTGCTGCACGCGCTGCATCCGTCGCACCGCTTACCGCAATGCCGCAGTCTGCTTTTTTAAGAGCAGGAGCATCATTGACACCGTCTCCTGTCATTCCTACTATATGGTCGGCTTTTTGCAGTTCATCTACTATAAAGTATTTATCTTCAGGGAAAACCTGTGCAAAACCGTCGGCTTCTTCAATTAAAGCGATAATCTCAGACTCATGTTTTTTGACACTCCCTTTTGGCAATGGCATATTGTAAAGTTCTTTTTGTACTTTTTGCATGATTTTGTTAACTATTTCTTCAATTTCATCTTTAGAAGCATCCGGGTGCGTTGACTCGGCAATAGCTTTTGAGAGCACTTTTGAGAGATAAATATACTCTTCAACCGATTCCCCTTTAAGCGTATGGATATCCTGAATTTTTTCACCAATTTTTAATAAAGAGGCAATATATTTTGCAACGGCGATATTATCACCCGTTACCATTTTGACACTCACCCCTTTTGCTTTAGCTTCACTGATAGCCTTTATAGAATCTTCACGAGGTGGATCAAAAAGAGGAATCAGACCGACAAAGTGATATAAATCTTCTTCACATTTTCTAAAGGCTACGCCTAAGGTTCTAAAACCTTTTGAAGCAAACTGCTCTACCTGTTTATAGGCTTGTTCTTTGTCAAATTCTTTATCACTACTTTGTTCTATAATAACCTGAGGCGCACCTTTTGTGTAAATCAGTTCACAATCTTCACCCTCGTATATGCCTTCTGTTCTTTTATGAACAGGGTCAAAAGGGAGAAACTTTTTCAGTTTTTGCAGCGGCAATTTGTCTTCTAATTTATTTTGGTGGATATAATCAAATAGAGGTTTTTCTATAGGATCATGATTTTCTTCTTTACTGGCTAGTGCCGCAAATATCATAAGTTCCTGTGTTGTATAACTGTTTGCTACATAAGGCTCTGCCAGACTCATACGGTTTTGCGTCAGTGTCCCTGTTTTGTCGGAACACAGCACATCCATACCGGCAACTTCTTCGATGGCTGCAAGTCGACTGACAATTGCCTGTTTTGCTGCCAAAGCCTGTGCGCCGATAGCCATTGTAACGGTAAGTACGGCAGGCATTGCCACAGGTATAGCAGATATGGTTAAGACAAGGGCAAAAACCAAAAGTTCTATGGTAGGCTGGTCAGTTTTAATACCATGATAAACAATAATCGCAATCATAGCAAGAGTAAGTAGAATTAAAAAATTACCGACTTTAATAACCATTTTTTGAAAATGACTGACTTCTTCATTTTGTGCTTTTGCAACAAGCCCTACAGTTTTACCAAAATAGGTATTTTTTGCCGTTGCAGTAACCACGGCAATCATTTCACCCTGTTTTATGATGGCATTTGCATATAAGTCATCACCTATTTTTTTGTGAACGGGCAGGGACTCTCCTGTAAGTGCCGATTGGTCAACAAGTAAAAAATCTCCGCCGCTAAGCAGTTTGACATCGGCAGGCACAATATCGCCGATTTTGATTTTTATGATGTCATCAGGGACAATTTCTTTCGCATCTATTTCCTGCCATTTTCCATCACGTAAAACAACAGCTTTTCGAGCAAGTTTCTTTTTAAGAACGGCGATGGCATTGAGTGCTTTTGATTCTTGATAAAAATCTACGAAAGCATTGACAAAAAGTAAAATTGTAATAATAGTAAAATCTTCCCATCTGTGGGCAAGAGCCGAAAGAACGGCGGCTGCCTCTATCATCCACGGAATGGGTCCCCAAAATCTTCTAAAGAGGCGATGAACCCAACTCTCTTCTTTTTCATTGAGTTCGTTCAAACCATATTTTTTTAAATGTTCTTGTACCTCTTCTTGTGTTAAACCGGTTAAATTATTATCATATGTTTTCATGTTAATTACCTTGTTCTGTGTACTTTCAAAACATTTTAGCACAATATGCTATAATAAGAGAAAAAATGAAAGGCTTATTTGATGAAAAGCTCAATTACTGAGAGTATTAAATCGCTTCCTCCGCTTTCAAAAACTATTATAGATATTAATCGTGTATATGCAGATGAAGAGGCTGGAATTGGTGATCTGGTAAAAGTTATAGAAGGTGATCCTATGATAGTTGCCAATTTGCTTAAAAATGCTAATTCTGCATTATATGGTTTTGGCAGAGAAATCAGAAATGTGTCACAGGCTGTTTCATTGTTTGGAAAAAGTGTGACACGTTCTATTGCACTTGGGAATTCTGTTCGTAAACTTTTAAATGTAGATATGCAGCCTTATGGTATTACAAGTGAAAAATTTGCCGAAGTATCGGCAATGCAGGCAACATTTATTCGTAAATGGTATTCTAAAATAGATAAAGAAAAAGCCGACAAACTATATTTAGCAGCATTCCTGCAAGAAACCGGGAAAATATTAATTGCAAGTGATATTATTCAAGAAGATGAAGAGGTGAGTTTTAAATCAGAAGTACAATATTCAAATAATTTGGCACAACTAGAAAAATCTTATGTAGATGTTACGAGTGCAGAAGTTACGGCAGAAGTGTTTCAGCACTGGGGATTTGATAAAGAGTTTGTAGAGATGATTCAGTATGCAGATAATCCGTCTGCTGCACCGGATGAAATAAAAGAGTATGCGACGGCTCTTAACATAGTAAAAGCACTTATTCCTGTCAATAATCCATTATCCGAACAGGTAATCAATTTTGGACTTAGACGTGCTACTGAAGCAGGTTATGATGAAAATTTACTCAAAGAGACTATAGATGATATGTTGGATATGCTTAAGGTGTCTGAATGAGTAAAACGGTTACAGTTATAGATACTTTCGGCTTTTTCTTTCGTAGCTTTTATGCACTTCCCCAACATCTTCGGACAAAAGACGGTTTTCCAACCGGGCTTTTAACGGGTTTTACAAATTTTATTTCTACTTTACAAAAAGAGCATGACAGTGATTATATTATATTTGCCATAGATTCCAAGGGTGATACTTTTAGAAATGAAATAGATGTCAATTATAAAGCAAATCGAAGTGCTCCGCCGCCGGAACTTACACAACAACTTCCTGTTGCCATAGAATGGATTAATAAAATGGGCTATAAAACACTTGGCAAAGTCGGTTTTGAAGCGGATGATATTATTGCTACGGTTGTGAAGTGTGCAAAAGAGAAAGGGTATAAAGTCAGAGTTGTTTCACACGATAAAGATTTGTATCAACTCATAGATGATGACAAAGTCGTCATCGTCGATGCTATAAAACGCAGGTATGTCAATGAAAAAGCGTGTTATGAGAAGTATGGTGTTACACCGAAACAATTTATAGACTATCAGGCAATACTTGGTGACAGTGCAGATAATGTTCCGGGTGTCAAAGGTATAGGAAAAGTTGGTGCCGAGAAGCTTCTAAAAGAGTATGGAACATTAGACAATATATATGCTCATATAGGTGAAATGAAAGGTGCTACGCAAAAGAAACTCATAGAGTCCAAAGAGCAGGCGTACATGTCAAAAGAGCTGGTAACCTTGCATCCTGATGTTTTTGAGTGTAAAGATTTTAACTTTGAAGAGTATAAAATGGATGTAGAAAATCCGTTTTTAAATATATATGATGAATTGGTTAAATATGAGCAAAATGCAATACTCAGAACGCTACATGCAAAAAATATGGTAACTCCTGAGCGTCAGGAAAGCGCAAAAAAATTACAAGAGTCTTGTGAAGAAAAAGCTTCAAAACTGGATTTTAAAGCAACACTGCTTACGGATAAAAAAGAACTCAACAAGATTTTAGACAAACTTGATGAAAACAGTGTAGTCGCTTTTGATACCGAAACAACGGGACTTGATTATATTAACAACAAACTTGTAGGTTTTAGTTTCTCTTTTAATGATGAAGAGGCTTATTACGTGCCGTTTGGACATTTTTATTTGGGTGTGGCTGATCAGGTGAGTAAAGATGTTGCAAAGGCTGCGATGCGGCGTATTTTTAAGTCTCGTGTCGTCGGGCATAATATAAAATTTGACCTGCATTTTGTTTTGCGCTTTTTAGAAGAAGAGTATCTGCCGGTATATTGTGACAGTATGATTTTGGCATGGCTGATTAATCCCGAATCTGCGCTCAGTCTTGATAAACTCTCAGAAAAACTCTTAGGGCATGAAATGGTTCATTTTAAAGATACGGTCAAAAAAGGTGAGAACTTTTCAACCGTAGAACTTGATGATGCCTGTGTATATGCTGCTGAGGATGCTTTTATAACAAGAAAACTCTATAAACTCTTTTTGCAAAAATTAGAGCTTCAGGATGCAACCCATTTGATAGAAGAAGCCAAGACGGTGGAAATTCCCTTTATTCAAACACTCCTGCAAATGGAAGAAGACGGTATTGAAGTGGATACGGGCTTTTTGGAACAGTTTCTTGTTGAGGTAAAAAAAACTTTGGAACATTTAACAAAAAGTATTTACGAGCTTGCCGGTAGTGAATTTAATATTAACTCAACACAACAACTAGGCAAAATACTTTTTGAAAAACTTGGACTGCCTGTAGGAAAGAAAACAAAAACAGGCTACTCTACGAATGAAAAAGTGCTAAGTTCATTAAAAGACAAACATCCTATAATTCCCAAACTTTTGGAATACCGTGAAGTACACAAGTTGTACTCCACATATATAGATCCGCTTTTAAAACTGGCAAATGAAGACGAATATCACAGAATTCACACTTCTTTTGTGCAGACGGGAACGGCAACAGGAAGACTCAGTTCAAAAAATCCGAATTTGCAAAATATTCCGACAAGAACACCGCTTGGCGCGAAGATTCGACGAGCGTTTATTGCAGGTGAGGGCAAAAAACTTATAGGCATTGACTACTCGCAAATGGAACTGCGTCTGTTGGCACATTTTTCACAAGATCCTGTTTTGGTTGATGCGTTTATGCACGATAAAGATATTCACCTTCAAACTGCGATAGTATTGTTTGGTGAAGAAGAGGCAAAAGCAAAAAGAAATATCGCAAAAACAGTTAATTTTGGACTTTTATACGGAATGGGTCCAAAAAAACTCTCAGATACATTAGGCATAACGACAAAAGAGGCAAAAGAGATTATAGAGAAGTATTTTGAATCATTTGCAACGGTAAAAGCATATTTTCGCTCTATTGTCGAGAGTTCAAAAGAGAAAGGTTATGTTGAAACTCTGCTCAAGCGAAGACGTTATTTTGATTATGAAAATGCGACGCCTATGTATAGAGCAGCCTATGAAAGAGAATCGGTCAATACTGTTTTTCAAGGCAGTGTAAGTGACATTATTAAGTTAAGTATGAATAAAATTTACACGATTATAAAAGAGGAAAAACTTCAGGCAAAAATGCTACTGCAAATTCATGATGAACTGATTTTTGAAGTGGATGAAGATGTAGCTGATACTCTTGGTGAGCGATTTAGAGATATTATGGACACTATTGTAAGCTTACATGTACCCTTAAAAGCAAGTCTGAATATTGGTGACAATTGGGGAGAATTAAAGTAATTGATTATTCTTTTTTTGTAATTGAATATATAAAACTGAAAACTTCGGCAATAGCTTTATACATTTGCGGTGGTACCTCTTTGTCAAGTTCAACTTTTGACAATAGTTCTACCAAATCTTCATCTTTTTTGAGGGGTATGCCGTTCTCTTTTGCTATTTGAATAATTTTTTGTGCAGTTTTACCTTCTCCTTTTGCTCTGACAACAGGCGCCTGATTTTTCTCTTTGTCATATTTTAAGGCTACAGCTTTCTCTTTCATGCTTTTACCTCGAAACCCATTTTTAGATCATCATTTATATCTTTTTCGTAGTTGTTTTTTTCTTTGTCTATAAAATGAATGCTATATGGAATAATGTTTACATGTAAGAGCTGTTTTTTCAGATTTTGAATATTATTTTGAAGAAGAGAGTTCAGTTTATTATTGTTTGTCTGTATATTTATACTGAGTTGGTTGTTTTCAAACAGTGCCAGTCTTAAATCAAGTTCGCCATAGATTTTTAGTGTTAAATGTATGTCACAAAAAAATTTATCATTTTTAGCTTTTTTTATAGAAATATTGCCGTCTTGGAGTGCATCCCATCTATAGGGTATGTAAAGTGATGAGGCGTTTGAGAGATGTGAAACGAGCTGGTTATAATCTATTTGCAGTAAAAGTTTGTCTATATGTTTGAGTATCTCTTGTTTATTTGTTTGTGAAGAATTGCTCAATTCATCATGTGCTTTGAGTAAAACAGCTTTGATGTCAGAGTTGAAAAGCTCTTTTGGATTTTGCATATTTTTTATATTTGCTTCTAAAAAAACACCGGAATTTTGGAGTTTGGTTTTCAGTTCTTTTGGATTAATTTCTTTTATATTTGTAAGAAAATTTTCAAGTGTTTTTTCTAAAGGCAGGGGGTTTTTTTGTTGTTGTAATGTTTGAATAAGTTCTTTAATCGTTATATTTGCATTTGAAAGACTTTTAAGTGTGGGATTGTTTTTTAATAAATCAAGCAACAATTTGTCTTGAGTTGTATCAGAGTTGAGGGACTGTTT
>Ga0256842_1001840_pt1 | contig 16256 bp, 9 predicted proteins | sample 4559240metaG_FD_185973 | JGI IMG/M metagenome (GOLD analysis project Ga0256842, IMG submission 185973) | Hydrothermal vent microbial communities from Guaymas Basin, Mexico - 4559-240 | ecosystem: Environmental > Aquatic > Marine > Hydrothermal vents | place: Mexico: Guaymas Basin | collected...
AAAAATTATAAAACGTTAAACAATGCCGTTGACACGCTTTATAAAAAAGAAAAATACAAAAAACTGCTAAATATTTACAAACAAATAAAGAAATTTAAGTTGGAAAACAAACTTACCGAAGAAAATAAAGTTAAAATTGCAAGAGTAGCCATGTGGGAAGGGGATTATCCCCTTTCATTAAATATTCTTAAATCCTTAAAAAATAAAAAAACTCTAGATTATTATGAAATCAAGGCATATGATTTATATTACATGGGAAAATATAAAGAGGCAAAACGATATTTCCAAACACTGTTCCACACAACAGGAAAAACGGAATACGCTGAAAAACTGTTAAATATTTATTTTTATTTAGGTGACACGGATTCAGCGGAAAAGCTTCTTTTATCCCTCAAAAGAACACATCCGAAATTAGCACAAAAATACGAACAGAAAATTTTGGAATTAAAACAGCGTCAATTAAAAGAGTTGGAAGCGAAATACAGACAAAACCCTTCATTTGAAAATTTACAATCATTGACATATCTTCTTTTTCAAACATCCCCTCAAGAAGCCATTGATTTGGTTAAAAATCATATTAAGCTGAACCCGTCAGATAAAAAGGCAAAAATTTTTCTGGCAAAACTTTTAAGCTGGAGCGGCAATAATGAAGAAGCCTTAAAATATTTAAACGAATTTCAAAACAGCAACGACATGGAAGCAAAACTGCTTTTCGGTAAAATACTCGCATGGCAGGGGGATTATGACAAAGCATCGCTTTTTTTAAGCGACGTTTACGAGCATGGAAATAAAAAACAGAAATACGAAGCAAAAAAAATGCTTGGCTTTATAGCAATGTGGCAGGGTAAAAACATTAAAGCAAAACAAATATTTACCTCTCTTTTAAAACAAAACCCCAAAGATGAAGAAATAATTGAAGCGTTAATGGTTCTGAATAAAAACGTAAAACCACTTATAAAAAAATATGAAAAACTTTTAAAGAAAAACCCTAATAACGAAGAGTATATTCTAAAACTTGCGGATTATAATTATATAATTAAAAATTACGACAAATCAGCATATTATTACGAAAAATATTTAAAAATTCATCCCGAAAAAACTGAAGTTTATAAAACGCTCGGCGATATATATCTACAACTCAAAAACTATTATAAAGGTTTCGGGAATTTAGAATATTACGCAAGTTACAAAAACACAAAAGAAGGATATCTTGACCTTGCATACAGATATTATTGGAACGGATTTAATAAAGAAGCTCTTAAAGTATTGGACGACCTTTTAAAAAAATACCCAAACTATCAGGACGCACTTATATTAAAAGCAAAAATATTAAAAATAAACCCGAGATTTGTCAATTCAAGCACCGCAGCGACAATTGACGAATATTACGCCAAAAGAAGTGAAAAAATATTGGCATTGGGAGACAGGGCGTATTTTGCAAACCTATACAAAAGTGCAGCTGATTATTACAAAGATTACCTGTTTTTAAAACCTAACGACTATGACGTAAGAGAAAAATACGCATACGCCCTCGAAGCTTCCAAAGAATACGCAAAAGCCGCCGGGGAATTTTATCTTTTGATGTGGTATAAAAAAACACCTCTTATAGAATATCATTACGCTTTTAACCTTCAAAAATCAGGTCATTTGGAAAAAGCTAAAAAAATATATCAAAAACTGTTGCAAAACGTGCCGAAACCTTTGCCAGAGTTTTTACAAAAATTCTTAGACAGCTGGAAACAGGCATGGGAAAGTATGAATTTTGAAAAATACGCCTCTTTTTACGATAAATCGATTTCTGACAAATTATATTGGAGGCTGAAAAAACAGTCAATATTCAAAAAAGCATCATTTATAAGCGTAGGGATTTACGACCCTGTTTTAATAGAAAAAAAAGACAATGTTTATAAAGTAAAATTTTTTCAGGTGTATGCGTCTAAAATTAAAAAAGACAAAGGTTATAAAACACTTGAAATCAAATGCATTCAAAACAATTGTAAAATCATAAAAGAATCTTGGACACCGGGCACTTACACACCATACAATCCCAACAATTCACTTGAAAAATATATAAAAGACAATTTAAACGAAATTAATAAACCAAAACCAGAAATTAAATTAATTTCAAAAAAAATTTTTAACAATAAAACCGCCGCAGGACGCGATATTAAAAAAAAAGACATTATATTATCGGCTGATTTAAAACTTGAACCACAAAGCGAAAAAACTGCACTTGATTATTTATATTTAAAAAAAGAAAAAGCCACAAAACACAACGTCGTTCAGCAGGATTTGAAAGAAAATTCCCTGCCGGGTTATAACTGGGAACTTTTCGGATACATAAACTATTTTAAAGACAATCAAAACACCAAAATGTGGACACGGTACGTTTCGATAACGAAAAGAGAGGGAATGTTTTACCCTTTTTTGTTTTATAAAGATTATTCATTATCCCAGACATCAAATAAAAAAGGCTTTTTATACGGTATCGGTATGAAAAAAAAACCTTTTTTATTTGATGTTTTTTTAGATAAAAGCGGTGTCAATACTTTAGGGTGGGATATAGAATATCTCCCTTATTTTTTAAAAGGAATAACATTAAGATTAAACAAACACAATATGGTATATTCCCGAAGGACCGTTTGCAGTGCAAAACATACCAAGATAAAACTTGAAGCCACAGGATATAAAGTAATTGAAAACCCAAGAGAATTATGGTGGTCTTTGGCTTTCGAAAAAGTTGACGACGGAAACAGTGTAATCACACCCCAGCTTGAATATGACATTAAAAATTTTTCATACAAAAATACCCCCTTTATATTATATTTTTCAGGATGGTATCAGTTTAATTCCAAACAAACGGATTGTTATTATTCACCGGATAAAACCGATACAAACATCATCGGTCTTAAAATTATAAAACCTTTTAAAAATATTAATTTAAAATTCAAAGGGGGAATCGGTTACAGCTTTTTCGATAAAACATACGTATATATATTAGGCTTATGGGGTAATACAATAAATATAAACAATTTGGAAGCGAATCTCGGCTGTGAATACAGCAACACCTCTTCAATAAACAAGGCTTCAAATTACAAAAGTTTTGAATGCGAGCTTTCGGCAAGGAAAAGATGGTGAGAACATTATCAATTATAGCTGTCAGCCTTTTTTTAATTACTCTTTTAGGATATATATTATACAACTTTTATATGGATTTTTTTGATATAGAAAACGTATTTGTAAAAGCGGGTTCGGGACTAATACTTTTTTTTACAACGATTATAATTCTAAGATATATGTTTTTATTATTTTTTTCCATATTAAAATTAATTTTCAAATCTTCCAGAAACATTGATTTAAAAAAAATTTCGACAAACCGGAAAATCACTATTATCGTCCCGGCATATAACGAAGAAGTGGTAATTGAAACATCAATAAAATCCCTGTTGGAACAGACATACCCGAACCTGGAAATATTAATAGTTGACGACGGATCAAACGATCAGACTTATATCAAAGCAAAAAAATATGAATTCGATAACGGAAACAGAAGCTTAAAAGTATTGACAAAACCAAATGCTGGAAAAGCAAAAGCGATAAATCACGGGATTTTAAATTCAAACGGCTCATTAATAATGGTTGTTGACGCAGATTCAAAATTAGACAAAAACGCAGCCCTTTTAATGAGCCGGTATTTTGACGATGAAGAAACAGCCGCCGTGGCGGGGTCGGTATATGTAAGCAACCAAAACAACATCTGGACAAAACTTCAGGCCCTCGAATATATTGAAGGGCTGAATATGGTCCGCAACGGTCAGGCGTTTTTAAAACTCGTCAACATAATTCCGGGTCCCATAGGAATGTTTAGAAAAAAATCATTATACGATGTAGGACTTTATGACAGTGACACGTTTGCGGAAGACTGTGATGTAACGCTAAAACTTATAGCAAAAGGGTATAAAATCGATTTCGAGCCGGAAGCCGTCGCATATACAGAAGCGCCTGAAAATTTACTGGACCTTATAAAACAGCGGTACAGATGGACAAGAGGGATTTTGCAAGCCATTAAAAAGCATAAATCCCTGCTTTGGCATTTTAAAATAAACCCTGCCGCATCTTTTACAATGTGGTATATGCTTTTTGAAGCGGTCTTCTGGCCTTTTATGGATATTTGGACGAATATGTTTATAATATATGTGGCTCTTTCTTCCGGATTTAGTATATTGATTTTTTACTGGTGGAGTATGTTTACGATACTGGATATAACGGGTGCATTGTATTGTGTACTTGTAACAGGCGAGAGAATTTCGTTAATATTTTATGCGATATATTACAGACTGTTTTTTATTCAGATAATAAATATAGCTAAAATCCTTTCAACATTCGAAGAATGGTTCGGTGTTGAAATGAGCTGGGGTAAACTCGAAAGGAAAGGAAACCTATGAATATTTTATCTTTTTTGGCGATGATGATACTTATTATTACAATAATAACCCTTGTGTTCGGATTAATTGCGTACTTTTTATATAAAAGCAGGGAATCACACAAAAAGAAATATGACAAAAAACTACATTATGAAGAGGTGTTAAATGAAACAGGCGATAAATACATATTCTTTGAAGAAGAATAAAGTCAATCTGCTTCAGGTAATTATTGCTTTTTTGACAATAATCCTGATTTCCGGATATATTTTTTATCAGTTAATCCCTAAAAATGAGAATAACTTTTTATTTTTTACAAAAAAGCCTTCAAACGTATATATTTTACTGTCTGAAGAAAACGAAGTATATTTAAACAAAATCAATTTATCGATTGACGCTTATGAAGACAAAATAAAGCAGATTCAAAAAAAATTTTCCTCTATAGGAATAAATACCAAAATTATCGATGAAAACGACATTCCTACATTGACGAATAATGATATATTAATAGCATTTGACATATATTCGGTTTCTAAAAAAACAATTCAAGAAATTGAGAAATTTTTAAATAGAGGGGGAAATTTTATTTTCAATTACCATTTCGGTTACTTTCTAAACAACCGATTCGTAAAAGCAAAAAACATTGAGAATATAACAGGATTAAAATATTTTACCGAATCAAAATCAAAATCATCTTCAAATTTCTACATACCAAAAATATTATCGCCTCTGTTGCTCGGTTCTAATGGAAGAAGACACGATCTTGTTTTATATTCAAACGACACTTTACCTCTTTTTAAATCCGAATACACACCCGATGCAATTTTAACCAATTGGGAAATAACTTCTACCCCTATATTAGAAAATAAAATGCTTGATATTAAACAATCGGGAATAATTTGGCACGGTTTTTATGCAAAAGGTAAATGGTTTTATTTCTCTTTTCCGAGTTATGTATTACTTGATATGCCAAATGAATTGTTTAAAAAATATTTTAAAAACATAATACATTATTTAAACGGTATTACAATAGCAAAATATCCTTTTTTAGATGCAAAAAACGCTGTTTTTATTTCAGAAGATACCGAATACAAATATACAAACATGTATAATTTTGCTTTAGCGGCCAAAAAACACAACATACCCGCTACACTTTTTTGTGTGGCAAAACTTGCCCTCAAACATCCGGATATTACAAAAACGGCATCTGAGCTACCAAACATTGAAATAGGATCACACAGTTATACACATACCAAAATTCAAGGTGAGCCAAAAGAAAAAATTATCAAAGAAATAGTTGGATCAAAAAAAGTTCTGGAAAAAATTATAAATAAAAAAATTTATGGATTCAGACCGCCGAGAGAAGAAATTGATACAGTTATGGAAAACATATTAATTAAATCAGGATACGAATATGTAATGGAAAAAACCAAACCTTATTTACTTCCGGGTTTTGAACATAAAAAATTAATCACAATTCCCCGTCACGGAACGGATGATTATATATACTTAATGAACTTAAATTGGAATAAAGAAAAAATCTTACAAAAAATAATTCAGGAAACCAAAATGCTCACAGCACTTAATTCTATTTATACATTAAGCGTTCATACCCATTTACTGAGTTACAAATCAAACCTTGACGTTTCAAAAAAATATTTTGAATTTTTGACAAAAAATAAAAACATTCGTCCGTTTAAAGGAATCGAAATTGCGAAAAGAGCCAAATGGAAAAAAAACATATCAATTTCTTTACAATCACTGCACGGTAAAATATTTATATATATCAAAAATAAAAATAATTTGGACATAAATGACTTCTCATTTAGAATATTCTGGCCTAATGCCGAAAAAATCGATATTTCACCCGAAATGTCCAATATAAAAATCAAAATCATTGAAAACAACACCGGTAGAAAATATACCGACGTTAAAATCTATAAGTTAAAAGCAAAATCGACAATTTCATTAATATTGGACGAAAATGAATAAAATTATATCTTTTTTCATATTCATTTCTTATGTGTCGGCTTTTTATATCGGTGTGGGAGAATTCAGTGCATGTCCTTCGAAAAACGGAAGCAGTTATTATAAAAACTGCAGATATGAACAGCAAAAGCCTCTTTATTATTTTTTAAAAAAAGAAGTCCCGAACGTTAATTCCGTATCAATATGGATTACCAGAAACTGGAAGGAAAACTGGTATCCGGCAAAAACGGTAAATGAATTTATAAAACACGGATATACGCCTATTTTTATTTTTTACTGGTTTGCTGATGACATTTCACCGAAATTTGTAAAGAAAAATGAAAAAAAATATTTCAACACTCTTATAAAATTTAAAAACTACCTAAAAAAAATAAAAGGCAAAAAAATCGTTATATTAAACCCGGAATACAACGAAAACGGTATGTATAATTCTAAAAAGTTCGACCTGCTGCAGGCAAAAAGCATTATCGAATTAAAAGAGCTTGACAATATACTTGTCGGTATCTGTCCCGGGGATTTTGGGAATTATAACGTTATATGGGACAACGAAAACTGGGACCAATACTCAAAATCCATGAATTTAAGCGCAAAACTTTCCGATTTTATAGCTTTTCAGGAAATGAGGGCCCTTACCAAAAATTCTTCACAGCAAATAATCGACACACCGCTAAGAGCGCTTGCTTTTGCAACTTACCTTCACAAAAAATATAACAAACCCACTTTCCTCGCATATCTTGCCGTTTCAAGCTATAAAAAACCGGATATCCAAAAAAACGTTTTAAAAGAATTTTCAAAAATTCTGCCGCTTTTTAAACACTCTGCAAATCTGATCGGAATCAATTTATTTCATTATATAGACGTACCAAACCATAAAGGTTTTTTTACAACGGCAGAAAAGTTTTTCGGTATCAAAAAGGCAAACGGGGAGAAAAAAGAATCTTTTAAAGAATTTTTAAAATTCAAATAAGATATTTTTAAATGCGTTTTTCAATTCATAATGGTTTTAATAATAATTTTAGCAAGTTCTAAAGCTTTACTCCTGTGAGAAATAAATTTTTTCACTTCATCGTCAAGTTCTCCGAGGGTTTTGTCAAATTCTGACGGAACAAACATAGGATCATAACCAAACCCGTTATCACCCCTCGCTTCATCAATAACATTCCCGTGCATAAATCCGTGTGTCGTATAAATTCCGTAAGGTGTGGCCAATGCAATTGCTGCAGTGTAAAAGGCGGGAGTTTTTTTTAGTTTGTTTTTTTTAAGTTCATTAATTAATTTATATAAATTGTCTTTATCCGTAGCATTTTCCCCCGCAAATCTCGCCGAATAAATACCCGGGACTCCGCCTAAAGCCGGAACGCTTATGCCGCTGTCATCGGCCAAAACTATGTTACCCGGCAGTTTTTCATATATGGCTTTTGCTTTAATTACTGCATTTTCTTTAAAACTCGCTCCGTTTTCCTCTATTTCAAAAGGTTTAATTAATTCCGTATAAGGAATAATTTCAAATTCATTAAAAAATTTTTTTATTTCTTTAATTTTCCCTTTGTTTGAGCTAGCTACTATAATTTTCATTTTAACCTCCGAAATTTACTAAAAACATACCGCAAAAGCTTTTTTTGTCGTATATTTCAACCCTGTAAACATTTCCTTTTTTATCAACGGAATATTTTTTTGCCACATCCTTTTTTGTAATTTTAACATTCGCTTCGTTTCTTTTCGAACTAAATCCTATTACATTCACCCTTTTATCGCTTAAAACTTTAAAATATTTTTTAACTTTTACTATTGAAGGTATCTTGATCTCTTTTTTTACTCCGTCTATTTCCACATTTACACTTTTTATTTTACAAAAATCCTTAAAATACTGAGGGAACAAAACAGCCCTTCTGTGAAATCCTTCATACAATACATAATGATTTTTTTCTTTTACAACCGTAACAAGCGGGTTTTCGCTTTTTACTTCCGGATTTTTCTGGGTCATAGGAAAAAACCTTATGACTTTTGATATATTTTTTATAGGCAAAATTGTATTACCGTTAACATATATATACTCTTCTTTTTTTAGCAGCTTTTTTATCGTAGGAATATTTAAAGCAAAATTTCTTTTAAATTCAATATTCATAATTTTCATAAACTCTTCTATCGCTTTTAGCTGATAATAAATTTTTGTGGGCAGATCTTTTATATTTTTGCTTGTCTCAATTGCAAAAGCGGGTTTACCGTGAGTAATGGCAAAATACGTGAGTGAGAGTCTCATCTGTTCGTCTTTGAATTTCGTATGAGTGTTTTTTACATTAAAACAGTGATAATTTTTTGTAAGTTTTTTATTGAGTTTATTTGCCACATTTCGTGCAATTTCGCCCAAATTTCCAAATTTCTTTGTTTCAATTTTCTCCTGGTCTATTATACACGCCTGTCCCCAAGCGGCAGGATTAAAAATGGAATTTTGCCACGAATCCCTGTAAAACCCGTGTCCGTCGTGGAGGTTTAAAATCAGATCAACCTGAGGATTTAATATTATTTTTTTTATATCGGTAACTATCTTATAATCTTTGTCCCTTTTTGATATAAAAGCGAATTTTCTGTTCATATCCCCGTATATACCGCGCCTGTATTTTATAATCGAATCAAAATTCAGATTCGGCACAACCCATAAAGAGCCTTTTTTAATATCATAAAATCTAACCAAAAAAGACGGAGCATAATACCCTCCGGGCTCGTTTCCGTGTATTCCGCCTATTACCAACAGTGTATTTCCACTGAGGCCTTCTTTTTTATAAAGTGAAAAATGCAGATTTGCGGCATTTAAAAAAAAGACCATAAAAACTATAATTAATTTTCTCATCATTTCTCCGCTATAATTTTCAATCCGTGATTTGTAAACTTAACATAAACTTCTTTCGGACCTGAGTATTTATATGTCTTTGAGAGATACTTTTCAAACATATTTATTCTAAAAATTTTTTGATGCTCAATATTCTGATAAGGAACGATATTAATATTGCTGAAATAAATTTCAACTTTTTGATATTTTTTATTTGCAAAAACCCTTTTTTTATAATCAAGAAAACTTTTCAAATCTTTTCCGTCGGCTTTTTTAAAAGTGCTGTCATAAAATTTTTTGTAAGCATCAAAATTATTACTTTGCCAAGCTTTTCTCCATTTGTAAATAAACGCCAAAATTGAAGCTATTTCATTTTTGGTGGCGGTTAATGGGGCGTTTTCGCTTATGAGCAGATACGTGTTTTTATAATCTATTTCTTTTTTTAAGTTTTTAAGCATTTCATTGTCCATAACAATACAGCCTTTGGTATTGTTACTGTTTCTTTTACCGTTTATGGGAACGCCGTGAATCCAAATTCCGTGTCCGTTTTTATGATTAATTCTGTCTAACATATTCGGATATTCGGTTACAAACGCAAAGGGTCCGTAAAAATCGTCAACTTTATCCAAAACCGTCTTTAACCTGTAAACACCTACAGGCGTTCGTAAATCCCCCTCTTCTCTTTTATCGCCGTCAAGCCCCGTTAAAACATTTACACTGTCTATTAAATCAAAAGAATTTTTTACATTTTTATATATTTTCAGAAGTTTTTTTGACTTTACACATACTAAAACATTTTTATTTGATTCGTAATATCCCCACTTGACGTCTTTATTTTTTAACCGCTTAAGCCAAAAATTTTCACTTGTTAATTGCTTTTCTAAAAATTTCAATACTACGTCAGGGCCTTTAAACCTGTATAAATCAATTAAATTTTCAGCATCCAGCAATGATGCCGACAAAATTAAAACAGCTATAATAAATACCCTCAATCCCAGCCTTTTTTGAAGGGAATTATATCAAATTATCTTCTGAGGTTTTCCGAAATAGTAGCCTTGTGAGCAGTCAACTCCAAGCGAAAGCAGTTTTTTGTAAACTTCTTCATTTTCAACAAATTCCGCAACCACCCTCATTTTGCCTTTTTTAGCAAACATTACCATAGTCTCCACTATCATCTGTGATTTTTTATCGGTTAAAATATTTTTTACTAAACTCCCGTCTATTTTAATACCGCCTACTTTAAATGTAAATAGATAACTGAAATTCGAATATCCGCTCCCGAAATCGTCAACAAAAATTTTAACCCCTTTTTCTTTTAAATAATTCATAAACTCAACCGCCCTTTTTGACTCGGCAACATTTTCACTCTCCAATAATTCGATTGTAATTCTTTGAGGGTCAGGGAAAGAATCGATTTTTTCTTTTAAAAACTTAATAATTTTTTCATTTTCAAAATCTTCAAACCCTAAATTTAAAGATATCATCTCTTTTCTGTTTTTAAATTCTGTAAGAGCTTTTTCAAACACCTTTTTTTTAATTTCAGGATACAAATTGGCCTTTTTTGCAATATCCAAAAAACTAGCGGGAGAATAAATATTTCCCTCATCGTCTTTAATTCTGACCAATGCCTCGTATTTGACGACTTTTTTTGTTTTATTTTCTATTATAGGCTGATAATATACAATTATTTTATCGTTTTTAATTGCTTTTACAAGTATATTTAACATTTTAAGGTTTTTTTCAAACTCTTTAATAGAATTTTTTATATCACAAAAACATACACATTTTTCTTTTTTTCTTTTAGCAAATTCAACGGCAATGTCTGCAGAGGCTAAAATATTTTCACCCTCATTCATACCGCACCTGAACGTCAATACTATCTCATTGTCATCTATTTCATAAGGTTTTTCAAGATTTTCTAAAATATAAGAAAGAAAATTCATGTTTTTTTCTTTTTCTTTATAAGGCAGGGGAATTGCGAATTCATCTATATTGATATGGTAAACATTTTTTATAATGTTTTTATTCATCAGCCCCTTAAATCTGTTACCTATTTCAATAATCAGCTCATCCGCTATTTTCTGCCCGAAATAATCGTTTATTTCCCTAAAACCGTTAAGATTTAAAATAGCCAGATTAAATTTTTCTTTTTTTATATCTTCAGTAAGTTTCATTCTGTTTGGCAGCTTGCTTAAAGGATGTAAAAGATAATTTTTTATCATTTGATCCCTGTAATAAACAATAGAGTTTACGGCACTGTTTATTTCTTCTTTTAATTTTTCAAATTCGGTATATGTCATCTTTGACTTTAACGGTTCGTATATTCCTTTTTTTATTTTATTTTTAAAATAAAGCAAAATTTTACTGATATCGCCTCTTATTGATTTCATATAATCGTAAAAATAATAAAGCGTAACTACAAGTGCTATTCCAAGTATAAAAAATATAAACAAAAACGTTTTATTATAACTGTAATTTTCTTTTTTTATAGGTATTTCGGCTTCCAAAACACCGATAAAATCACCTTTTTTAAATCCCGTAAACTTATTAACTTTCCTTCCGCCGTGACATATTAAACATTCGTTATCCATAAAAACAGGACGGTAATATATTAAAGAATCTGAAACGATTTTATAAGAGGATTTTTTATTTTTAAGTTTATTGATAAATTCTTCATCAAAAGGCAATTTTTCGCTTTTAAACAAAGTGTATATTTTAAAATTCATATCCGTTTTTTTATTATAAAAATTAATTATATCTGAAAAACTGTTTTTATAAATCATTTGGGAATATTTCATTGTGATAATAGAATCGGTGGCAATTTTGGCTTTATCCAACTGATCGGTTATCAATTGCTTATGTATGATAAAATAAAGGGCAATAAGCGCCGTAGTTGCGACAACTAACGATAAAACAATGATTTTAGCCATTTTAGAAAAGAGATTCATACCGGCTCCTGAATTGTTATTCAGGTAATTATAACAAAAAATACTATAAAGAAAAGAGGTATAAGGGATTCTTATACCTCTCCAAGTCCGTATTTGATATGCTGTTCTTTTTTGTGTTTAGAGATTAAATATCTCCAATAAAGTATAGGAATAACTACAACGGAAAGAACGGTAGAAGCAAAAACACCGAAAATAAGTGCAACTGCAAGTCCCTGCCATACAGGATCAAGCACAATTACAAACGATGCAAGGATAATTGCAAAAGCGGTTAAGATAATAGGTCTGAATCTTGTAGCAGCAGCTTCAATTACGGCTTCGTTTATGCTTCTTCCCTGTTTAATCAGATCATTTGTAAAATCTATAAGTAAAAGCGAGTTTCTAACAACAATTCCGGCAAGTGCAATAAATCCAATCATACTTGTGGAAGTAAAATATGTTTTGCTTCCAAAAAACGCAAGAGTTATCCAGTTCATCAGCATATGTCCCGGAAGCACCCCTATAAATGTTAAAGGCACTGCCGCAAGAACGATTCTTGGCACTCTGAAGTTTTTATAATACGCAACCATCAACAGATAAATTAAAACAATAGCAACACCAAAAGCGCTTCCGAGGTCTCTGAATACGTCAAATGTTAATTCCCATTCACCGCCCCAGATTAAATCATACGTTTTACCGGTTTTTAAATCAAGGGCTTTTAGATTTAACCTAGGATTCCCGTCATACGTAATTTTATATCCCGGTATTGCATTGTCTTTAAGTTTAGTAAATATGTCAAGTAAGGCATAAATACTTCCCCTTTTGTCCATTTCACCGGTAACCATAACCATTTCTCTTAAATCTTTTGAGGTTATGACCCCGTCATATGCCACAGGCACGACTTTTACCACTTCTTTCAGCGGCACAAGTCTATGCGTCGTCATAGACATTAGTTTGATTTTATCAAGAGCGTCTATAGAATTTCTCGCTTTTTTTTCAAATCTCACAAATATTCCGACCTGCTCTTTTTCACTCGGAATATGTGCAACGCTTACAACCGCACCTTTTAATCCCATACCGAGTATTTTTGCAATCTGGTCTGTTGAAATTCCAAGAAGGGCCGCTTTTTCCCTGTCGGGAACAATTTTATATTTAATAATCTCCCTGTCTCTCATTATATCTATATCAACAACCCTTTTAGTCTGTTTATACAGTTTTTCAATCTCTTCTGCTAGTTTGAGTCTGCCCTGCTTATCTCCTCCGAACACTTGCATAAGAAGTGTCGCCAACACCGGAGGCCCCGGAGGGTCTTCTACAAGTTTAATGTTTGCGTTATGAAAACTGCACTGTTTTTGTATAACGGGCCTAAGCCTGCTTACCATGTCAATCGAACTTTCTTTTCTTCCCTCTTCTTTAGGGAAAAGGTTAACCCTGATTTCACCGATATTCTCACCTCTTTTCATCGAACTTCCCCTAAGAAGCCCGTTGAAATCCACAACTCCGCTAATTCCTATAAACTGCTCGAAATCTTTAATTTCTTTTTCTTTTGCCAAAATTGAAGCCACACAGTCGCTTACTTCTTTAGTAGATTCAATAGAGCTTCCTTTTGGAAGGTCAATTGTAATATTGAATGTGTTTTTGTTTGCGCTCGGCAGCATTTTAAAAAGTACTATTTTAAACGCAGGAAGTGTAAGCGATCCGAAAAACAGCAATAATAATACTACAAAAAACATTGCTCTTTTAGCTGTCGATTCAAGCATCGGATTGATAATTGAGTGGAAAATTTTATATGTTTTTGTTTTTCTGATATCAAAGGCTTGATGATTTTCTTTATGTTTATGTTCAGGTAAAAACTTAACCGCCGCCCACGGTGTGAATATATAAGCAATAACCAATGAAGCAAGCATGGCAATCGGCACGTTAAACGGAATTGGCCCCATGTAAGGCCCCATCATACCGGTTACGAAAAACATCGGAATAAACGCCAAAATAATTGCAAGCGTTGCAATGTTTGTAGGATTACCTATTTCATTTGTCGCATAAATTGCCGCATATTCACGGGGTTTGTCACCTATTTCGAAATGTCTGTGTATGTTTTCTATAACGATAATCGCACTGTCAACCAAAAGCCCTAGTGCTAAAATTAAAGCAAACAGCGTAATTCTGTTAATAGTCTGTCCGACAAGCATTCCGATAAACAGTGTAATCGCGAAAATCAAAGGCACCGTAAACGCAACGATAAGAGCTTCCCTCCATCCAAGGACTATAATAAGCAGTATAACTATAATAACAAGAGAAACAAATAAATGGTCGATTAATTCGTTTACCGCATGGTTTGCCTTATGCCCGTCGTTTCTTGTAACAAACATTTCCACGTCTTTTGGAAGCGTTTTTTTAAGCTCTTCGGCTTTTTTCAATACGTCCCTTGCCACGAATACCGCGTTCGTTCCTCTTTTTTTACCGATAAAAATAGTTACCTGGTTTAATTTTTCGCCTATGATTTTTTTGTCTTCTTCAAACGCTTTTCCGGCTTCAAAATAAGTCTCTTTTTTATTTTGGAAATCGACTCCGTCTTCTACTTTTGCTATATCTTTTACATATATGGGTCTTCCCATATAATCTGCCACAATTAAATTTTCAACATCTTTGATTGAATCGATAAATCCGTCAAACTCAACAGGGATAGAATATTTTTTATTATCTATCCCGCCTAAAGGATAATCGACGTTTCCACCTTTAAGCGCCATTGCAATCTGACCGAGAGAAAGATGGTAAGCTGCAAGTTTTTGCGGGTTTATAATTACGTTAAACTGTCTTTTATGTCCGCCTTTTATACCTATAATACTTACGTTTTTAACGGCCGCAAGGGGGGATAAAAGACGCTGTGCAATTCTATAAAGCTGGGCGTCATTGTATTTTTTACTAGAAATAGCTAGTGTAACAATAGGCACCTCATCAATATCTATAGGTTTAACAAGAGGCTGCCACGCACCTTTTGGCAGTTTGTCCATATTTCTCATAACCCTGTCGTAAATTTTAAAATAACTTTTGTTTTTGTTTTGACCCACTTTAAATCTTACCGTTACAACCCCCACACTGTTCATAGCCATTCCGTATACGTGCTTAACGCCGGTCATGGCTTTTAGTATTCTCTCAAGCGGGTCCACTATTACGTTTTGAACTTCCCTGCTGCTAGCCCCCGGATACACAACCATTACATTCGCGGCAGGCACGTCGATTTGAGGGTTTTCTTCCCTTGGTGTCAAAAGCAACGCAACTATACCCATTAAAATAAGAGCTAACGCTATTACGGGAGTCAGGGGATTTTTTAAAAATGTCCTTGCAAGTTTACCGGCTATATTAAGGCTTAATTCCTCTTCAATGGCTTGAAGTTCTTTTTCTTTTTCTTTCATTTCGTTTTCAAGAGCAAGAATTTCTTTTTCGGTTTTCTTTATTTCCTCCGTCTCAAAAGACGAGTTTTTTTTGTTTTCAAGCTCTTTTTTCTTAGCTTCAATGCTCTCTTTTAATTTTTTTAAGCTATCCATTCCCACTCCTATAATCTTTGTCCGTCACTTAAATTTGCAGGCGGATATAAAATAACTTTTTCTCCTCCATTTAAACCTTTTACGGCAATACTGTCGCCTTTTTGCGAAATCTGTTTAACCGGCACAAATCTCGCAACATTACCGTCAATCACAAACACTCCCGTAATTCCGCTTCTGGTTGTAAGTGCGGCAAAAGGCACCATTACACCTTCCCGTTTTGCAATGTTTACGACAGCTTTAGCGTACATACCCGGTAAAAGTCCTTCTGAATTTTCAAACGTATATTTGACTATATATGAATGTGTAGCGGGATCCGCACTAGGAATTATAGAGCTTACTTTTGCACCGAATTCTTTTTTAATTGCCGGGACCTTAATGGTTACTGGCATTCCTAATTTAAATTTGTCAATATCTTCTTCTTTTACGAAACTTTTGGCTTTTAAATTGTGAATATCGCTTAAAACCAATACAGGATATCCCGGAAGCGCCATTTCGGCCACCTTTTTCATTTTCATGGTTACAACACCATCGATTGGGGATTTAACTTTTG
>Ga0256842_1001841_pt1 | contig 16254 bp, 14 predicted proteins | sample 4559240metaG_FD_185973 | JGI IMG/M metagenome (GOLD analysis project Ga0256842, IMG submission 185973) | Hydrothermal vent microbial communities from Guaymas Basin, Mexico - 4559-240 | ecosystem: Environmental > Aquatic > Marine > Hydrothermal vents | place: Mexico: Guaymas Basin | collected...
ATAGATATAGATGATGAGAGAAGTTGTTCAAACCTGTATGCTTCACCTGTTGTCAATCCTTTTATCTCACCTTTAAAAACTTCATGCTTACATTTTGATTTTAAAATACCTATACCATCAACATCAACATAAAGATAATTCATCTTATCATTGTATAGATTTTGAGTTATATAATCTTTTGTCATCATATCTTCTATACTCATGCCAGCTTGTACTGCAGATGCTATCAAAAAGCTTTTTGGTATAAAATTATAATTTTTATTAAATTTTGAGGCTATATCTTGAAGTTCTATTTTTGTTTGTAAAAAGGATGGAATATCATTATCATCAAACAAATCAAACCTTTTGCATATATCAAAATATTTATCATCATCTAAAAAAGTATATATATCTTTTTCAATCTCACTAAACCACTCATGCACTAAGCTGCCATCAAGTTTCATATCATTTTGCATTTTTACCTCTTCAGATATAATTTTAGTAAAAATAATATCTAAATTAAGCTTAAGCTAAGTATGATTACATTAGTTTAGATATAAAACTTGGTGCGAGAGAAATAATGTTAAAACATAAACGAAAAAATAAAAATTCATTAGCGAGAGTTGTACTATCAAACTATGATAGTAATAATATTTATGAGATAAAAATCAAGTATGAGAAATTAGCCAAACTAGATAAAATAAATATAATAGAGATGGATTATGATGCTGATAATAATGTAATGTTTAAGAAAGTTTTATTTAATAACAAAGAAATAGATTTATCACATAAGGACAAAACAAAGATTAATATTGAACTTGATAATAAAAAATACAATATATCTGCAAAAAAACAGATAGGGAAAACTCACTTGGTAGTTAGAGATAAACAAACAAGTAAAATCTCAAGAATAAAAAAGATACAAGATACATATTATAGAGGAAAAGATGTTTTTATCTTGGATAATAACATAGAAATATTAGATAAAAAACAAACAAAAGATAAATTTATAGTTACTTTAAATGACATCACAAATGATAAAACAACTTCAACAGAAGCAGAACTAATAGATGATACAAAAGATATATTTAAAAAGATATCAGCAAAAAAAGATTTAAAAAGTTCAGATATATATAAAATCAAAAGATTTATCTCTATTCGTTCAAATTTTAGTTTTTACTATACATTTGTAGATAATTATTTTAAAATTTTTCATGCAAAAAAAGATAAAAATAAAGAGGAACTTTATAAGATAAAATTCAAAGATGAGATAAACATAAAGCCATATCTGGAAAATATACTTGACAATATGAAAAATAAAAATGGGATACTTTATGATTATGCAGATGATAGAGAAAAAGTTCTAAATGACTTGAAAAATATACAATATGTGTTTACAGAGTTTAGACATAAATTGGCACATTTTGATTATAACTTTTTAGATAATTTTTTTTCAAATAGTGTTACAGACCAGTATAAACAAAAAGTCAATGAGATAAAACTTTTAGATATATTACTAGATAATATAGATAGTTTAAATGTTGTTCCAAAACAAAACTATATAGAAGATGAAACTATATCTGTATTTGATGCAAAAGATATCAAGCTTAAAAGATTATATACTTACTATATAAAGCTAACTATAAATTATCCAGGATTTAAAAAACTTATAAACAGTTTTTTTATACAAGATGGTATAGAAAATCAAGAACTAAAAGAGTACATAAATAACAAAGAAAAAGATACACAAGTACTTAAAGAGTTAGATAATAAAGCATATTATATGGATATATCACAATACAGAAAATATAAAAATATATATAATAAACATAAAGAATTGGTATCTGAAAAAGAGTTATCATCAGATGGGCAAAAGATAAACTCTTTAAATCAAAAAATAAATAAGTTAAAAATAGAGATGAAAAATATCACAAAACCAAATGCACTAAATAGACTTATATATAGATTAAGAGTAGCTTTTGGTTTTATATACAAAGAGTATGCAACCATAAATAATTTTAACAAAAGTTTTTTACAAGATACAAAAATAAAAAGATTTGAAAATATATCTCAACAAGATATAAAAAATTACTTAGATATAAGCTATCAAGATAAAGGCAAGTTCTTTGTAAAATCAAAGAAAACATTTAAAAACAAAACAACTATAAAATATACTTTTGAAGATTTAGATTTAACATTGAACGAGATAATAACTCAAGATGATATTTTTGTTAAAGTTATATTTTTATTTTCTATTTTTATGCCAAAAGAGTTAAATGGAGATTTTTTTGGTTTTATCAATATGTACTATCATAAGATGAAAAATATCTCTTATGATACAAAAGATATAGATATGTTAGACACTATATCACAAAATATGAAGTTAAAAATATTAGAACAAAATATTAAAAAAACTTATGTATTTAAATACTATTTGGATTTAGATAGTAGCATATATAGTAAATTAGTACAAAATATCAAAATTACAGAAGACATAGATAGTAAAAAATATTTATATGCAAAAATATTTAAGTATTATCAACATCTATATAAGCTTATAAGTGATGTTGAGATTTATCTTCTTTATAAGTATAATTCAAAAGAGAATCTATCTATAACAATAGATAAAGATGAACTAAAACATAGAGGTTATTATAATTTTCAATCATTACTTATCAAAAACAATATAAATAAAGATGATGCATATTGGTCAATAGTAAATATGAGAAATAACCTTTCTCATCAAAATATAGATGAATTAGTTGGACATTTTTGTAAAGGTTGTTTACGCAAATCAACAACCGATATAGCAGAGCTCTGGTTAAGAAAAGATATCTTAACTATTACAAATGAGATTATAAATAAAATAGAGAGTTTTAAAGATATAAAGATAACTTTAGGTTATGATTGTGTAAATGACTTCACACAAAAAGTAAAACAATATAAGCAAAAATTAAAAGCTTCCAACGAAAGATTGGCTAAAAAGATAGAAGAAAAGCAAAACCAAGTAGTAGATGAAAAAAATAAAGAAGAGTTAGAAAAAAAAATATTAAATATGAAAAATATACAAAAAATAAACAGATATATCTTAGATATTTTGTAAAAAAATATTTAAAATGTTTTGCGAACTTTTTTAGCCCTGTTTTAGCCACTTTATATAAAAAGGTTATAAAATTTCTTCGCAAAAGTAGATATAATGTATTTATATATAATAGATTTGCGAACTTTTATAAAAAAGAAATCCCATAAATTAGGGGTTTTTATAAAAAAAGTTTCAAAACACTCAAGTTGTATTTTATAAAAAAGCATACATTTGCGAACTTTTTATTAAAAATGTCTAAAAAAGTCTATATTTATGGTATAATCTTGAATTCTAAATTAGTTATGTTTTATAATATATAGTGAATAAATGACTTATTTTAGGCTATTGACTACACTCTCTATCTCTTAGGGAGACTGAAACTTTCTATTCCGGCTAGCATAAAATGTATTCCAACTACATTGACTACACTCTCTATCTCTTAGGGAGACTGAAACGAACTGTGTAAATTTCAGTAGCTTTTTCATGATAATGTTATTGACTACACTCTCTATCTCTTAGGGAGACTAAAACAACCATATAGTCTAAATATATTAGTAAAAAGTTCAGCAGTATGATATTTTATTTTTGATATTATTAGTTTTATGAGAAATAAAATCATTGATTACACTTTTATCCCTCAAGGCTCAACTGTAAAACAAAAAAGATATGCCTTATATCTTGATGTAGGCAATGCTCTTAAAAATGGCATCATAGATCATCATCAACCATTTGCACCAAAGATGTGTGCCACAATGTTGGTATATAGATATCCACACCTTATACCAAAAGATATAAAAAGTATAATAGTGCATAATAGCCCTGATCTTGATTGTATAGCTAGTTCATTTCTAGTTGAATATTATTTAAAATATAAAAAGTTTCCAAAATATGCTTATAAGCTAGTAAAGTTTATAAATGAAATAGATTTTGGAAAAAGCCCTAAATACACCGTATCTCTTTATTCTTTGTTTAATATCGTAAAATCAAAATATAAAACAGATAAACAGGTATTGGATTTTGGACATACTCTTATAAAACAGTGTGCAAAATATGGATTTGATACCAATACAACACCACCAATATATAAAAAATATATAACAGATATAAAAAAAGATAAAAAAGTATATTTAGAGGATTTTAAAAAAAGTAAAACTATGCAGTTTTATCTACCTATGAAAAATAAAAAAGATAAAAAAAATACTAAATGTTTAGTAGTGTCTCAACCACAAAGCAAACTTTTTAAAGTATGGGCTAGAAATGATTCTATACATACCAAAGATGGTTTTTGTATGCTTGTAGTACAACTTAACAGCAGAAGAACTATTGTTTCAGTAAAACCTGATGGATTTGTATATCTTAAAGGCTTAGGCGATTTTCTAAACAAAAAAGAAAAACAAAAAAGAGAGCAAAAAAATATCGCAATTAACCAACCAAATAGAGTAGGATACGATATGCCAGATCCATGGTATGATGGTAGAAGTGCTTTGCATAACTACACAATAATAGATACACCAATAAGAGGCACCGAGTTAGATTTTGAGGAGATATTAAATACAATAGTATATTGGAGTAAAAATAATGCATAGAGAAGAGATACTTGATTTTATAGGCAAACAAAAGCCATCTACATTTAGTTATTTTGATGAAGAAAAGAAAGAAGATGTAACTGTTATAAATCATATGTCTTATTTTATCATCCCTTTTCCACATGCAGTATATGATGGTATATTAAATGGCTTCAATACATACTATAAAATTGATAATTTTTTACAAGGTATGAAAGAAAAAAATTGGATTTTACAAAATCCAAAAGATGAAAAAGATGAAAAACTTTTTAAGTGTGATAACTCTATGAAAAGATATATCTACAACGATATGATACCCCATATAGATTTTGATAAAAAAATCAATAAAAAAGAGTTCTTTCAAAAGAGAGATAACTTATTGTTTCAACATAAAATAAATCCAGAATGGTCATTGACTATAAAACAGAAAAATAATGATATAAATATAGATTTTATTATGGATGATATAGATTTATGGATTATGGATGATCATATAGCATTTTTAGTATTAAAAACAAAAATGCCATTAGATTCTGAACTAAATGTATCTGAAATTTCTAGTTTATTCAATAGAAATATGAGAGAATTTAGAAGTTTGGATATTGATTTTGAGAAACAAAATATAACACATCATAGAGATGGTGGAAATTTATTGGATAAATTTTTAGTAGAGAAACTATCAATTGCTAATAATAGCTTATTAAATATTACCAAAAAAGATTTAAATGAAAAAGAGTATTATACAATATACAATGCTTCATTTTATGCAAAAATGATTACAGCAATACATATAGATGCTTCAAAAGTAGAAAATACAGAGATAGAGTTAGAACCATCTATTGAACCAAAACTCAATACTCATGAAGTAAATGATATAAATGTAATGGAACATTGTGCTTATCTCTTGTGTTCAACTTCAAGTATTGCACCACATGATAGTTATGCAAATGATTATGGATATATCAGAAGTCAAATTGAAAAAAGTGGTATAGGTATATGGAAATATTGGAGTGGATTAACTCTTGCTGATTCTTTAGGCTTTTTTGGAATAAAAGAAGAGGCAGGTTCTGCATTTGTATCACAAGCTAGAAATGAAAGTTATTTTATATATATGTTAAATATGTATATTTCCTTTAAAATAAGATATTTTGAATATCAACTTATAGATAAAGATTTCAGCGAAGTGGAAAAAATAAAATTTATAAAAGAAAAAATGCAACGATTAAAAAATGAATATTCTTCAAAAGAGATAGCAAAAAAATTTCAACCAAATGAGATAAACAGTGCTATTCAAAAAGGTATGGGATATCTTGAAGTATATGATGAAGTTGAATCAAACATTGACAATACACTATCATTATCAAAAGATAGGACAGCAGAGTATATAGGAATATTTGGATTGATATTATTTTTTCAAGATGAGATTAAAAATATATTTATAACATATATAATGAATAGTAAAATTATAATATATTTTAATGATACTTTTACATTATTTCATAAGATTATTATTTTTGGCATCCTAAGTGTAGTTTTAATATTTAATATAAAAAACATAATAAAAAAATTTAAAAGAATTGGTAAGAAAATTATAGATATTAAAAGAAAGTATTTTTCATAAAAATAAAGAAATTTAAGTTTTAAAAGTTTGTTTTATTAGATTTTAACTCTTTTTGCCAAAAAGATGTATATTTAGCTACCTTCACAACATAATTTCTTGCTTCTTTGGTAAAAAAAGATTTTTGCAAGTGCTTATATACTTCATCAGAACTCATTAAGTTTATTTTATTTATATATTTTTTAGGTAAAAAAGATTTTTTCAAAGTACCTATACCTGCATTATAAGATGTAGATGTACAGTAATAAAGAGATTTTTTATCTTTGATACCTTTGAGGTATTTGTTCTGGATTTTATGTATATAAATGCAACCTAATTCAATATTTTTAGTAGGGTTAAGCAAATAAGCTCTCGTAGGTATTTTTCTAATACCTTTTAGTTCTATATATGCATCCAAGCCACCAGTACTAGGTACGATTTGCATAAGCCCCAATGCATAAGCTTTTGATTCAGCTTCTGGATTAAATGAGCTTTCTGTATGCATAACACCCAATACATACTCTTTATCTATACTATATTTTTTAGAATATCTATCAATGTCATTCATAAAAATATTTGCTCTAATTTTAATACTGTTTTTAACAAATGGTATTTTTACAAAATAGATTACTTTGCCATTATCTACTCTTTTTGTTACATCACTTTTAGATATATATTTTTTAGGTAATATTTTTTCGTACATCTCATTAGCATTTGCATTCATTTGTATTGGTTGATTTATATCGCTTTTAATTGGGTCTTTTTTTATGATTTTGCTTAATTTATTCTCTCTTAATTCTTTTAATTTTTCATTAAACTTATTTATATCAACTGCATCTACAGATTCTATTATTAATATATCTTTTTCAAAATCTATTCTATCTCTTAACTTAAAATCTTCATCATAATGTATCGCTTCATGTTTAGAACTAAACTTAACTTCATTCTCACCCCATAAATCACCTACAATTTTTGAATACTTTTCAATATTTGCATTCACTTGTTTTATATAAGTTTGGTAATTACGCTCTACTTGATTTTTATAAACAGATTCATTCTTTTTTTGTTGAGCGATATAGTCTTCGTATGTCCAACCAAAACTATAACTACAAAATATTAAAAATCCTATAATATATTTCATGCTTTTTTCCTCTTATTCAACTTTTTCTAATCTAACATATAAGTAACCATTTTTATCTTTATACCTATGTGTAAGTAGAGCTTTAATATTTTGAAAAGTGATTAATGAAGCGGAAGTATTTGATTTGTATAATTCTCTCTCTTTATTGCTATTTCTTGTAAAAGTTATATTACTACTTGAAACTATATCGCTACCTGATAACTCTGCTAATTTAACAAGTGCTTTATTGATTGCAATATCTTCTTGTTCACTATCGTAAGTAGTGTATCCAGCCATACCAACAGCAGCTAGTTTACCATCGTACGATGGATTCTCTAACCACTTTGGTTTTGAAGTTTCAACACTAACATCTTTTTTTACAACAGGTTTTTCAATATAATTTAAACTACATCCTATAAAAATAAGGGTTGATACTATCAATAATCCATATTTCATTTAACTATCTATTTCTTAGTTTTTCAACTTTTCTATTCATTTGTAAAACTGCTGCATCTATAATCTTGTTTTCAACATTAGCTTTTTGTAAAACTTTTTTAGTATTAGCTATCTCACTATCTATATCCATAACCATCCATACAAAAAAATCATCATTACAGCTTGATGACCACATATCTTTTACTTTCAATCCACTCAAAGGTATATCATTAACATCAAGAGCAAAAACTTTTTCCATAGTCTCTTTTTCTAAATCATTATGAGAATCTCTTAATAACTCTAGAGTTCCTACTATATTGGTCTTTAACTGGTTGGCAGCTTTTGAATAAGCATCTGCCTGAGCAATATCCATCTTGAAAGAGGAACTTTTTGCTTTTGAAGAAGCACCCACTACACCTAAACCATTCTCTATAATACCACCTTGCCTAACCCAAGATGGACCTTGCATTATAGAGTTACACTCTTGCATTTTTTCAACTGGTTTAGGTGTTGCTTGATTACACCCTGTAAGTATAAATACTACCACTGTAGAAACTAAAATCAAACTTTTTTTCATGTTATTCTCCAATAATTAAATAAATTTTAAAGATTATAATTAAATATAACTTTCTAGTATATTAAATTGAATAATTAGAAGTTATTCCACCAAAATATGTAAAGTAGTAATAACTTTGGTTTAATTTATATAAAATTTGTAGTACAATTTTAAATATAAATTAGGAACTCAAAATATGATACCAAAAGATTTAGTATATAGGATTTATGATAATTCACTAGCAATTATTATGAATATAAAAGAAAACAGAGTTGTTTTACTTCAACATAAACCATTAAGATTATGGCAAAATATCTTAGAGAATAATCAAAATAGCTTTGATAAAGATGAAACTAAAATATTAAATGAATTAAAAACAAATGGTTTGATTGTAAATGATGATAAAACTTTATCTATCCCCATAGTATCAGACTCAATAAAAGAGGTAGATATATCTATAGTAAATTATTGGGCATTTAAAAATCATATACCTTTAAGTGGACATTTTGAACTAACTTCACAGTGTAATCTTAGATGTAAACATTGCTATACTATGTTTACAAAAGAAGATAAACTATCTACAAGAGATGTATTTAACATTATAGATCAGATGAAAGCTGTTGGTACACTAGGGTTGGTTCTTACTGGTGGGGAGATTTTTGCTAGAAAAGATATAGTTGAAATCTTGCGATACTTATATGAAAAAAAGTTTGTACTAAGACTAAATACGAATGGAATCTACATAGATGAAGATATGGTAAGTAAAATAAAAGAGTTTACAAATATATATAGAATACATATAAGTTTATATAGTGCAGACCATAAAGTACATGACAATATTACAAATCAAAAAGGTTCATTTGAAAAAACTCTAAATGCTATAAAGTTATTGAAAAAAGCAGGTTTTACCATACGAATAAACTGCTCTTTAATGCAGTTTAACAAAGATAGCTATAAACAAATCAAAACTGATATAGGAGATAAACTTGGCATAGAAGTTCATTATGACCCATTTATATATCCTAAAGATGATGGTTCAACTTCCAATATGTTTCAAACATTTAACGATGAACAAGTTGAGGAGTTTGATATATTTCAAAACAGAAAAGTAGATAAAGAAGAAAAAAAACCAAAACTTTGTAAAGCTGGATTTTCATTTTTTTCTATAACAGAAGATGGTGGATTATACCCATGTCTTAAGATGAAAAGATGCTATACTAATCCGTTAGGAAATTTAACAAAAACAACCTTTAGTGATATTTGGTATAATAGCGATAAGATAAAGTTAGTAAGATCATCTTTAGATAATAAACTTAGAGATTGTTCTGTATGTGATTTAAAATTATAGGAGTCAAAAATGAATGTAGAAGTAAAAATAAAACACACTTTAGATGAGATATTAACCGAGCTTAACCATGAAAAGTGTAGTGATATAATTTGTTTAAAACATAACGATAAATTTTTTGTGGGTCGTGGTTGTGAGATACCATATACAGAAGATATGGGCGATGAGTTCAACAAAAACAGAAGTTTTATGATAGATGCTTATAATGATTCTAAAAGGCATTTAGCTGTTTGTACGGATAATCTAAGTTTATAACATAGTAAATAAAATAAAAATACTGGTTTAAGTTGTCTTGTTGAAGTGGGACATTATAAATCAACTACATAATATTGGGAAACAATATTAAAAAAAGGATAGTTTTATGGTAATGGAAAAATTAAAAGGTCGCATAGTAACACTAGCGATGTCATCATCAATCATCATTTCAGCTTTACTAAGCTCATACAGTATATATATAGAGAAAAAGGCTTATATGGTTGGTTCTGAAATGTATGTACAAACAAGTATATTTTTAATTCTTGGTTTTATAGTATCCTCTGGATTTTGGCTTATAGAAGATAAGATAAAACAACATAAGAATTGGTATTTTTCAGTTTTACTTGCTATCTTAATTTCAGTAGCATGGTTGTCTGTATCTCCTAGACAAAATGCCTTGGCATTTAACAATAGAGAAGCTGTAGTTCAAGAGATAAAAGAACAGTATAAAGTTATAGAAGGTACAGTTACTCCATTTATTGATAGATACAATAGCTACAAAGGCATTGCTAATAACTTAATAAATATTCAACAAACAATTTTAGAGATGAAAATAAAACAAGCAGAAAGCGGCAGAGGTAAATTTTATCATATGCTTAATAATATGGATACTCAATTAAGTCCATTAATAAATGATTTTACAAGTCAATACAATAGAAGAAATGATAAAAGAATAAAAAGAATAAAAAAGAATCTTTTAAGATTATCTGCATTGGAAAATATGGAAAATGATGATGATATGTTATATGGCTCTATAGGTTTAGTACAAGAGTATAATAAGCTAAGATTTAAATTACAAAATGATATTTCTATTTTAAAAGATGCGGAAGATCCGAGTGAAATATTAACAAATATTTTAGCTAGATTAAAAGAATTTCAACAATTAGTTTATAGTGTTAGAGATAATCCTAGAACAAATGCTACGATAAAAAAGATTGCTATGCAAACATCACAAACAATAGATACATTATTAATACAATTTGAGCATAGAGTAAAAATAGCAAATGCTAAGATTCAAAAAAATGAAAAGATATTAAACAATATAGATAAAATAACTTTTGATAGTATTATTCTAAATGTAACACTTGTAGATAAGCATTGGAAACAATATTATTCATCTTATATAGGTGTTCAATTATTAGATTATATACCTATTGCTTTTATGTTTTTTAGGATATTTCTTATTATAAGAGATAGAAAAATTATCTCTTTAAGAGATAAAAGAGATAGATTAGAAAATAAAAAAGATAAAAAAGTAGTTCTATTAGAGAAGATTAATGATTGTAAGACAAAAGCTTGTAAAACATTAAGAAAACTAGAAAAATCTTATGATGAAAAAGTTAATGAAAAAAGATTAAGGTTAGATGAGCTTGAAAATAACTATAATAATGAGATAGAGGAGATAAAAGATACAATATTAGATACTAAATTGCAACACTCTAAAAATATAACAAATCTTGATCAAAACGAATCCATAAAAAGAAGAGAAGCAGGTGATGATTACTCATTGCTTCAAGATATAAAAGAAGATTTTGAAACATTAAGAGGAAATGCAGATACAAAATTTGATGAAGATATATCCCTGCTTCAAAATAAGCTAGATGATTTAGCAAGAAATTATAAGACTGAAAAAGAAAATATAGAAGAAGAGTATCAAGATAGTTTGGAAAAACTCAAATTACAGATTGATGAAGCAAGTTCAAAACGAAAAACAAGAATTGACAATGTAGAATCAGAGATAGAAGAACTAGAAGAAGAGGTAGAAGAGCTTGAACTAGAAATAGAACAGTATAATAAACAAAAAGAGGTTGGAAATGAAAAGTAGTTATGTAATTATCTCAATATTATTACTAAATCTAAATTTATTTGCTTGTAAAGATATAAATCTTGATAATTTACAAAATATAGAGCATATAAATTTAGAAAATTGTAATGAACAAAATCAAGGAGATATAGTCTTATCAGAAGTAAATATAAAGATAAGTAGTATTCAGATAACTTTCAATGACCTATTAGTAATAATGAGCCAATCAAATGACAATATAGGAGATAAAATCAAAGAATTGAATGCAAGAGTTAATCATCTTAAAAAAACTATTAAAACATCCGAAAATTTATATAATAAAAAAGATAAAGTTGTGGATGAAGCAGTTGGAATAGAAGAGAAAGGAAAAGAATTAACAAGACAACTAATAGATTCAGAAAATAGTTTAAAAGATATTCAAAACAAAATGTTAGAAGTTCTTTGTCAAGTAAGAGGCTTATATATAACATTTGAGATGAAAAAAGAAGAATCTACAGATACCAATACAAAACAAATGATTTCTAATGTTTTAATAGATTTAAATATGAAATGTCAGGAAACCTATGATCTTTTAAAAAATGTAGATACATTTTTAGGTGGTTTTAAAAAGTTAAAAAAACAGATAAAAGAAAACAATGATTATGTTTTTGCTGTTGCTTCAAGTGTGATTACATTGGTAAGTAGAAATGATAAATGCAATAGTGATAGCTGTATATATACAAGTGATATATCTTTGAATTCAACTATAAAACTTATAAATGTTTATAATGAAAATGCAGACTTACTAAGCAATATCAATATAAATTATGCAAATCCAAATACAAAAGGAGAATCAAAAGATGAAAGATAAAAATATATTATTTATATTATCATTTACATTATTGTTTTTTATAGGTTGTCAAGATGAAAAAAAGCAAAAAGAAGTTGTAAAAGAAAAAATATCTAAAATTTCAGTTGAAAAAAATTACGAAAGTTTAAAAAACAAAGATAAGAAAGAGGTTAGAAAGATAGTAAAGAAATCTACAAATACTCTTAAAAAAGCAACAAGAGATATAGCAAAAACTGTTACTAATTTAAAGGAGCAAAAAGATGAACTTTGTAAGTCTGAATTGATTTATTGTTTTGAATCTATACAAATACTACCTAAGAAGATAGTATTTTATAAAGATGATTTTTCAACATTTAAAGAGATGAAAAATAAATCAAAAACACCAAAGTCAATAGAACTTGCAGCAATGGAAGATGAAGAAGAGTATATAGAAGTTATAGATAAACAAAATGGTAATACATTCGCCTATATAAAAATATCTGATTTATTAGAACTAAATCAAGTTGGTTGCATAAAAGAGTATAATACTATATGCAAATAGTAACATTATTATTTTTACCACTTATACTCTTTGCACAAGCTAATATTAACATAATAGAGTATGATAATTATGCAAAAGTAGATGTATCAGACACCTATATACAAGGCTCAGATCAAACTTCTACTTCAGCACAAGAGGGATGTTTAAAACATATAAAAAAGATAGCCTCTAAAAGTGGATATACAAAGATTTACTCTAAAAAGATAGTAAAAAATAGAAAACTTGAAAGTAGCTACATAGAAGCTATATCTAACAACCTTGTAAAACCTATGGGAGATGCAACAATACGAACCATAAATGACAATGGTATAACAAAGATAAAATGCTCTGCAAGTTATAAGATAGAGATTATAGATAAAAACAATTCAAAGTTTAAAAAGATTTTCTATCCAAACAAGACAAATATGCTTGTAAGTAAAGAAAAATACACTTACAAACAGGCAAAAGAGTTTTGTACAAAAAATGATAAAACTCTACCATCATTAAGATACTTACTATCTAAACAAACAACTTACCCTATCCGTAGTAACAATGGATATATTTACTATATAAAAAGATATATGATAGAGTATATGCCAAAAGATACAAAAGTGATGTTTTGGAGTTCAGATACAGATAAATATATGTCAAATAAGATCAAAGTTCTTGATTTTAGTATAAACCCTAGAGTTTCAAAAAAAATAGCAAATACACAAAGAGATGAGTTATATACTATGTGTGTAGAGAAAAGGCATTAAATGTTAAAAGATTTAAAAACATCAAGAAATAAATTTTATATAATCTACAAATATAAAGTTTTTGTAACTATATCATTTGGGACAATAGGATTTATACTTGCTTTAGCAGGTTATTTAAAAAATCAAAATAGTCTTTATGAAGCAATGCTAAAAAGTTTTAAAATATTTTCTCTTGATCTACCAGAAAGCTATAATGATTTTAATCTTTTTATATTTATAGCTTTGATATTTGTAATCTTAACAATCTTTTCAGCAGTGATATTTACTTTTTTTAAAAATTTTGTAAATGATAAGATAGCAAAAAGGATCATAAAAAATGAACATATTGCACTTTTTGGTTTAACTGATGCAAATAAAGCTTTTTTAAATAGTTTATCTGTAAATGATAATGCCGTTGTATTTGAAATAGATAATGAAAATGAGTCTATACAAGAGTATCAAGAAAAAGGTTTTGGGGTAATTACGGACAATATATTTACTAATGATTTTTTTAAAATCTTAAATTATGAAACAATGAAATATGCTATTATAGCTATTGGAGATGATAAAATAAATATAGAGTTTTGTACTAAACTAATAAAACAGATACAAAAAGAAAAAACTACAACACCAACAAGGCTGATAGTTCATATAACTAACAATGAACTTAAAGAGATATTTCATCAGAACTTTGTATTACCAGCAAACAATAAAGAGATAAAGATAGATGTAAAAACATTTTCTTATTATGAAGAAGCTGTAAGTGAGTTGTTGGATAAACATTCTATAATATCAGATGAGATTATCAAAACTGACAAGAGTTTTAAAAGTGTGGTTTTTGGAGATTCTAAGTTAGCTATAACATTAATCAAAGATATACTTTTAACTTCTAATTTTCCAAATAAAAATCAACATACCATCTATCTGATAGATAAAAATGCTAAGAAATTTTTAGAAGAGATAAAATTTTATACAAACTATGACAACTCAAAATTTCCAAGTATAAACTTTGAAATTATAGAGTACGATTATAAAACTTTAAAACTGTATAAAAACGATATTTTCAAAGATAATGATTTAGAAAATATATATGTTTGTTATGAAAAAGATAGTATAAATCTAAATATTGCTATAAGTTTAAATGAAAAGATTTATCTTAAAAACAGAGATTTAAAAACAAAAATCTTTTTTGCAATCTCAGATGAACTTTCACTAAGCAATATGATCAGCGAAGATAAAAATCTATATAAAAGATTATATTCGTTTGGCAGTAAAGCTACTGTTTTTTCAAAAAATAAATTAGTAGATGAAGAAAATTATGATATTGCAAAAATGATACATTATGGATATGGGGATGAATTTGATAAAAATAAACTTATTTCAAATAAAAATTTAAATAAAAAATGGTTTGATACTACAACATATAATGATAAACTTTCAAACATAGCACAAACAAAACATCTAAATATAAAACTTCAAGCTTTAGGATTGAAAAAGATAAAAAGTGATATAAGTAAAGAAGAGTTGTTGCAAAAAAATAGAAATATTTTTGATGAAGTTATTGAAGATGATATGAAACAAGTAAATATGGACTATCAAAAATTAGAAAAATACTCTAAAGAATTAACAAAAGCTTATAGTGGAGAGGATTTTGAGATTTTATATATGCCAAAAAGAGAAGATAACCTCTTTGAAAAACTAATCTTTTGTGAACATCAGAGATGGAATAGTTACCATTTTTTAAATGACTGGGAATATAATGAGGTCAAAAATAAACCATCAAAACTTCATAATTGTCTAAAACCATTGAATGATTTTAAAGAAAAGAATTTACAATTAACAATTATTTACGATATCTACTCCATAGTCTATATTCCAAATTATTTGGCTAATAGTGGATATGAGATTATAAAAAAATAAACAAAGGAAAAATATGTTAAAGAAAATAGTTTTATTTCATATACTTTTAAGTGTATGTATATATGGGTTTAGTTTCAGTGAGTTTAGAGAGATTTGCAATAAAGACAACTACATCATCACAGCTACATCAGCACCACAACAAAGTGAATCTTCTGCCATAGATTCAGCAGAAATCTTAGCTTATGATAAGCTAGTATCTCAGGAGTTTGGCACAACTGTATCTTCTAAAAGCTTTTTAAAACGAGCATATAACAGACTTAATAAAGATGAAACAGTCATAGAAGATTTTAAAAAAACAATAGAAACAAAAGCAAAGGGTTTAATCTTCCCTGTACATCCAAAACCAACAGAGTTTTTCCCTGATGGTTCAGATGCACAAACAGGTTATGCAAAAGCTTACATAAAAAGAAACTGCAACAGTATAAAAGCCTACAAAAAATTTATGGAAGTTTTTAGCAAATAAGATGAATTTCACCTCGTTCCACCCCTCCTTAGGTGGATATTATCTAC
>Ga0256842_1001842_pt1 | contig 16242 bp, 15 predicted proteins | sample 4559240metaG_FD_185973 | JGI IMG/M metagenome (GOLD analysis project Ga0256842, IMG submission 185973) | Hydrothermal vent microbial communities from Guaymas Basin, Mexico - 4559-240 | ecosystem: Environmental > Aquatic > Marine > Hydrothermal vents | place: Mexico: Guaymas Basin | collected...
CATTGTCATATATGTTCAAATATTTGATACTTTTCATATTCAATATTTTGTTTTACAATATTCTAAAATTTTATCTCTTTCCGAATCTTCAAAATCTGTATCTATATCAGGCATTGAAATTCTTGCCGGATTTAAGAACCTTTCAAAAAGTAAGTCATACTCCATAGGATCAATTTCTGTAATTCTTATAAGATAACTTAACAAGCTTCAAGCAGCAGATCATCTTCATGGTCATACAACTATTCAATTTTTTTTTCAATACATTATATAATCTTGAACTATCAAAAAATATGTTTCATATCACATTTCATGTATAACTTTCAACTCATACTCAAGTCTATCTATATAATTTCACAATGTAAAATTATTTTTTATTTTTTTTTGTCAGTTTTCTTTAATAAATTTTTTTTTAAAATTAGTATATGTTTTTAATGTTGCTTTTTTTAATTCATCTGGTGATACTTCTGTAAGTTGCTTTGTTATTTTTCAATTGTCTGTTCTTTCTGCTAATTTTACTAAAGTGTTTTCATTAAATCATAATTGAAATTTATTATTAAGTCATTCATATCCCATATAACGAAGCTGAAATTCTTCAATATTCATATAAGAAAATTATTTACTAAATTACTTTTAGAATACAAATTTATTGTAAATTTTCAAACTAAAAAATAAAAGAATTGTCATAGACTTTTTATTTTAATCTTTTCTTAATTAAAAATAATATTTAATAATTACTTACAAACCTATGACTAAAATTACTGTTATTCAACAACTTATTGATTGAAACATTATAATATTTCTAATGCATTAAAAAAAACTTTGATTTTTTATTATTTATACCAATTTTACTGAATAAAAAGTTAAAAGATCTTTTTGAATTTATCAAAATATACTTCTTAAAAATGAGATTAAAAAAATTTCCTTAATAAGATTGAATTTTATTCTTGAAAAGCTCAACTAAATATTGTTAGAGTCTTTAACAATTCTTAAATCACCGACAATTTAAATTTTGGAATAATAAAAAAAGAACATACTTACTTAATCCATAAAAAATAAGCTTTTCAATCAGTATAAAAATTATCATAAGAAAAATTTTTTCAATTTAAAATAGGATGAACCCATTGAACTATTTTGTATTTAGATACTTTTCAGCTTTTAATAAATTTATAAAAAAAATAATCTCTTTCTTTATCAAGATCTGGAGAAATTCTATGTGTTATTTTCCATTTAATACTATCATCGTATACAGCACAACCAACTCGTATCTCATAGTTATGCCATTTTAATCATGTATTCCAAACTCTTATATGATGTCTTTTTGATAAATTTCAATCTTGTTTTTGAAAACCAAATGATTGTGGCTTATTATTCCAAAAAATTGGTAACATAGGAGCAGTTTGATAAGGCAATGTTCAATATGCAGATTGAATTAATCTTTTTAAGTTTTTAAGTGTAATTCAATCTGCTATTTTAAATCAAGCATCTAAAAACAGTGATAATATGGTATTTTTATTTCTCACAAAAAAAATAAAATTAATCGGTTCTGTTTTCCTTAAAAATAATGTAGTTGTATATTTTAATTCTGGCATTTTATTAAAATATCAACTTAATGATAAAATGTTTTTTCATATATCTATTTCAGCAGGAAAATAAACAAACCTTTTAAAATAAAATACTAAATTAATAAAAATTAATAATAAAATAAGTATTAAAAATAATTTATGTGTTTTTATTTTTATTTTTTTTCTATTTGAACTGTTTAATAATAAAACTAAAATTAATATAAACAATCCAATCCAATATCATCATAACACATCAGAAAAAAGATTTATATTTAAGTAAATTCTAGACAATCAAATAAGTATTATAATAAACATTCATATTATTAATATATTTACTTTTTCATTCCAATATTTAGCTTTTTTTAGCAAAAAAACTGATATTAATCAATAAAAAAATATTGTAATTGCAGCATGAAAAGAAGGAAAAGAATAGGATAAATTTTTATATATATTATAATTTAAATTTGGTTTTATTAATATTAATTTAGTTAAAAATACTAATGTAAAAATAAATACAAATCATAATATAACCCTATAAATCCGCACAACATCTACATATTCAACAAAAAAAGACATTATCAATATCAAAAACAAAATTGTAATTATATTTCAAAAATAGCTAATAAAAAGAGCTATTTTTTCAAATAATGGATCATAAAAATAAAACATCATGTTTGACACAGAAATATCTATCTGTTTGAAAAAACTACTCGAATAAATCATTTTTGTAAATCACACATAGGAAAGAAATAAATATATAACAGAAAATATTATTAAAAGCAGTAAAACTTTTCTAAAAGATAATTTTTTTATAAATTTTTGATATTTTAAAGGTATTTTTAATAAAATAAAATTATAAAACTGTTTTAAAAAAATTAATGTTTTCTTTCAGAAAAACACCAAAAATTCCCTAAATACAAGTAACAAAGTTATAATAACCAACATTACAAATAATATTTTATATAACTTTCAAAAATAGTTTATAACAATCTTCCAAGAATATCAAAACAAATATCATAATAAAAAATATACAAAAAATCGTATTATACATCATAAAATATTCCAAAACGCAAATACTTTAAATGGAATAGTAAAAACTCATCATAAAAAAGTAATAATTTCTTTAATTCATGGAATTAATTTTCATAATAATAAAAAATAACCTTTATATTTTTTTGTAAAATTAATTCATTTTTGAAAATATTTTGGTGATAAAAACCAAAATCAATGTTTTATAACTCTTTTACCTGCTTTTAATCATAAAAAATAATTAAAACTAGATCAAATTAAATTTCACAAAACTCAAATAAAAAAAACAAGCCAAAAATTAGCAATTCATTGGTTTACCAAAACTCCTGAAACTACCAACATAAAACTTCAAGGAAATAAATATCAAAATCATATTATAGGTTCCAACAAAACAGACACAAAAAGTATTAAGTATATCATAAACAATAAAACAATCTAAAAACAACTATATTGTTTGTTTAATATATAAGACATATACCTTACAAACTAATCTAAATCTAATATAACATTCATTATTATTCTTGACCAAGATTCTATATTAATATTTTTATCGTTCAAAATATTTTTAGCTTCCTCTTCTGTAATAAATTTTCAATTTGCAAGCTCTCATTTATCTATTTTGACATCATCAGTATTTAGAGTAACAATATAAGCTATTCAAAAATGAACTTTTCCCACATCATTTGTATCATCATTTATATATCAAATAAGATCAATTTTATCTATATTTTTAGAAGAAATTCAAACTTCTTCCTCAATTTCTCTTAATAAAGTTTCTAATAATGGATTAGAAGCATTTTTCACATCTTCTTCAATATGTCATCATACACCAAATGATATTTTATCATATAATCTTTTCTCTCATACTTCAGATGTTTTTCATCACCTTTGATACATAAATAATCTTCAATCATTTGTTTTTAAAATAGCATATGGTAACGGCTGTTTATAATTTATATTTTCTTCTGCCAATCATCTTTTCATATATTCAAAATTTTTTAAAATATTTTTTTCAAAATTAAATTCTGAAGTATAAAATCAATTTTTTCTTGGTTCATTCCCAAATAATACACTAGTTTTTATAACCATAATATTTCTATCCATTTTATTCATGTTCATTTTTTTAATAATTAAAATATTTTTTGATAATTTATTATTTAGACAGTATAGACAAGTATGTCTATTTAATAGATCTATAATATAATTACTCTTCAATAAACATATTTTTACTTCTATATTGTAATGCTTCTAAAATATGTTGTTTAGTAATATTTTCACTACTATCTAAGTCTGCTAATGTTCTAGATAACCTTATAACTCTATGAATAGCTCTTGCAGATAAAGACATTCTTTCTGTTGCTTGTTTTAAAATATCTTTAACATCTTCAGACAATTTACAATATTTATTAATCAATTTTGCATCAAGTTGTGAATTAAAATTTATTTTTTCGTTTTTATATCTATTTCTTTGTATTTTCCAAGCATTAACTACTTTTTTTCTAATACAATTAGAAGTTTCTTCTTTATTTGTTGACAGTATTTTTTCAATTTTTTGTCTAGGAACTTCTAATAAAATATCAAATCTATCTAATAATGGTCAAGATATTCTTCATTGATATTTTTTTATTTCATTTAATGAACATTTACAAGGTTTTTCAGGATCTTGATAATATCAACATTTACAAGGATTCATAGTTGCAACAAACATAAATTTAGCTGGGTAAGTTGTGCTTCAAGATGCTCTTGATATAGTTATTTTTTTATCTTCTAAAGGTTGTCTAAGCACTTCTAAAACTTGTCTAGGAAATTCTGGTAATTCATCAAAAAATAAAATTCAATTGTTTGATAGTGATATTTCTCAAGGTTGTAATCAACTTCATCATCATATAATGCTTATACTGGATGCAGTATGATGAACAGTTCTAAAAGGCCTAAAATTAATTATAGGTAATTCTTTATCTAAAAGTCATTTAATAGAGTATATCATAGATGTTTCTAGTATTTCTTCTTCGTCCATTGGAGGTAAAATTCACTTAATAGCTTTAGCAAGCATAGTTTTTCAACTTCAAGGAGGTCATATCATAAGTATATTATGCATTCATGATGCAGAAACCATTAAAGCTCTTTTTTGTAAAAAATTTCATTTTATATCAGAAAAATCTATTTCATAATCATTTTTATATTCTATATTTTCGTATGCTATTGGGACTGGTGTAATTTGATTTGTTAAAATTTTAATAATTTCAGATAAATTTTTAATTGAAAATACATCAACTCATTTTATATAACTAGCTTCTTTATAATTATCATAAGGAACAAAAAAATATTTAAATCATTTTCTTTTTCACTCAAGTATAACTGGAATTACTCATTGAATAGGTTTAATCTCTCAATCTAGTCCTAATTCTCAAACAAATATAGAATTATTTAATAAATTTTTGTCTATATTGTCTAATATTAAATTTAATATTCAGATAGCTATTGGCAAATCATATCTATTTCAAGATTTTTTAATATTAGACGGAGAAAGATTTATAATAAATTTTCTTGGAGGCAAAACAATTCACAAATTTTTAAATGCTGTTCTAATTCTTTCTTTTGCTTCTTTTACAGATATATCTGCTAATCAAACTATTTCTATTGTCGGTAAAGATTTGTTTGAATCTGCTTCTACGGTTACTAAAAAACTATCAAGTCATATATTTGCTACAGAAAAAACTTTTGAAATCATTATAACAAAGAAATAATTAAACTAAATTAATATGTATTATATAAAAAATAAAAATTAAAAAACAAGTCAACTAAATATTTTAAAATTCTATTTTTATTCCAAAACAGTTTTTTGTGCTAGCACTTTTAATTTTCCAATTATTTACTTGAGCTATTCTTCTTACTATAGCAAGTCACAATCAATATCAATCAGAAGAAAAATTTTCTTTATAAAATAAATTAAATATTTTTTTAAAATTATTTGGTATATTATCAGTAGTATTATACATTATTAAATAATTTTTTGTTAAAACTATCTTAATTCTTTTTTTATAATTGTTATATTTTATAGCATTTTTTAATATGTTTTCAAAAAGTATAAAAAAATGATATTTATTAGTTTTTATATTTGTATTTTCTATTTTTAGATCTATGTCAAATTCTTTTAATATATCATTATATTTTCAGATTACTTCATCAATAATTTGTTTTAAAGAAACATACTCTTTTTTTTGAAATTTTGAAATACTTGATAATTCAAGTAAAGTATCTATTATTAATCATAATTTTTTTGATTCGTTTTCTATGTTTTGTATAATTTCTTCGTTATAAGATTTTTTATTAAGTAGAATCTGTGATCATAAATTTATATTAGCTAAAGGAGTTTTTAACTCGTGTCATGTATTATTTACAAAATTTTTCATAAATTCTAAGTTTTCTTCTAAAGGTTTTGTTAATTTTCATACTATATATCGCACTATTGGGAAAAATAATATTGTAACTACAAAACTAAATATTCAAAATAAAAAAATATTTGTTACTAGATTTTCATTATTGTTTTGAATTGCTACTACAAAATAATATTTTCATTTTTTAAGTGATTTACAAATAAAATCTTTTTTACAATCTTGTGGATCAAAATTTTTAAATATAATTGAATCTGATTCACTAATATAAACATATGGAACTCATATTAATCTTTTAATTTTTATATTAGTTTGATTTTTATCTGAAAGCATGGATGACACAACTCTCATTAATGAAAGCAAATTTATATTTTTTATTAAATCTTCAATTTTAGTATTTGATGAATGAATTATTTTATAATATGCTTTATTAAGAATATGTTTCTTTCTACTTAGATTTGAATAATTTGTGTAAACAAAAAAAGCTATTCATGACAAAAAAAATAGTATAAATATTACAAAACTTATAAATAAAGTTATTTTTATTTTATAATTTTTTAAATTCATAATTTACAATAATGTATTAAAATTTTTTTACAAATAAATTAAAAAAATCATTTTATCAAAACATTAAACTTATAGTATATTTTAATTTAATAACAATAAATATTTAAGATACTATCGGTTCAAATATATAATAAGGTTTTATATATTTAGATTTATTTCGATTATATTCAGATTTATAATTATATAAAATTTTTTCATATGATATAAATTTTTTATTAACAAACTTAGAGTCAAAAAATTCTTCAGATAATCAGTCTATTTTTCAAACAAAATCATAGGAATTATGATATAATTTAATAAATTTATTTTTATTTCAAGAAAATAATATTATTTCATTAATGTTCTTTTTTTTTATATAATTTTGAAATAATGTTATTTTATTTATATAGAAAATATTGCTAAATAATCAAATAAATGAAATTATATTTACAACTTCTACTCATATTCTAGAAGAAGAAAAATAACCAGGGCCGGTAATAACATATATTTGTATAGTTTTATTTTTTACAAAAAAAGCTGGCAAATCATTTTCTAAAGATTTTCTATCAAAAAAGTAATATTTTTTATTATAATAAACAAATGGAATATCAGATGCTAAATTTAGCAACATAAAACAATATTAGTAATAAATTAATTAGATATTACATAATTTATACTAATTTTTTTAAGTTATGTATCAATATAAATTTGAGTAAATTTTCAACAAAAAAACACCATAAATTTATCAAAGATATTTAAAAATTGTTCTAAAATTTTAGAAATAAATAATATAAATTAAACAATTTACATTTTGCATAAATATTAATATATATTGAAAAAACCACTTTTTTTTATAAAAACTATCAATAATTTATTAATTTAATTTAAAGAAATGATAGATTTAAAAAAATTTAGAGAAAACCCAACTCCACGAATAGAAAGTGCTAAGGCAAGATGAAATAAAATAGATTTTAATTATCTATTAAATTTAGATAAAAAAGTAAGAAATTTAAAATCAGAAATAGAAAAATTACTGGCACAAAGAAAGCAATTATCTACTCAAATTCCTATATTAGCAAAAGAATGAAAAAACAATGAAGATATTATAAATAAAGTTAAAAAATTAAAAGAAAATATTGCTAAAATACAACAAGATTTAGATAAAACACAAGAAGAATTTAATAAATTAATTTTACAGGTTCCAAATATATTAGCAGAAGATGTGCCAATAGGTGTAGATGATAATGAAAATATTGTTATTTCTAAAATATGAGAAAAACCTAAATTTGATTTTAATCCGTTACCTCATTGGGAAATATTAGAAAAAAGATGATTATTAGATGCTGAAAGAGCTGTAAAAATTTCTGGTTCCAGATTTGTATTTATTAAAGATAAACTAGCTCTTTTAGAAATGGCATTAATGCAATTTGTAATACAAAAACTTTACAAAAAATGATTTATTCCCATTTTATGACCAAATATTGTTAATGAAAAAGCCATGTATTGAACAGGTTATCTACCAGCTTGAGAAGATTGAGTATACAAAATAGAATGAGAAGATTTATATTTAATTTGAACATCTGAAGTAACTTCTGTTGGTCAACATACTAACGAAACCTTTGATATAAATGATTTGCCTAAAAGATATGTAAGTTTTTCGGCTTGTTATAGAAGAGAAGCTTGATCATACTGAAAAGATTTAAAGTGATTAATAAGATTGCACCAATTTAATAAAGTAGAAATGGTTAGTTTTGTAAAACCTGAAGATAGCTGGAAAGAACATGAATTACTTTTAGAAATCGAAGAAGAAATATTGCAAGATTTGAAAATACCATATCAAAAAATGCTTATTTGTTCATGAGATTTATGAAATCCTGCTGCAAAAAAATATGATTTAGAATGATGGTTTCCATGAATATGAAAATACAAAGAATTAACTTCTGCATCAAATACATTAGATTATCAAGCCAGAAGAATTAATTGTAAATACAGAATTTGAAGAGAAAAGAACTTCGTTCATATTTTAAATTGAACTTGAACTTCTGATAGACCAGTTGCAGCAATTATTGAAAATTATCAAACAAAAGATATGAGAATAATTGTGCCAGAAGTTTTAAGACCATTTATGATGTGAATAGATGTAATTTAAATTCATAAAAATCACTACAAAGTGTAGTCTGTAAATATTACTTAAAAAAGTAAAGGCCAAATACATTTTATACAAAAAAATTATTGTAGATATTAAATTTATATTTCCAATCAATAATAAACTTATTATCATTAAAATCAGGAGAAATAATAGTTAAATAGTGTAAAATATCAATAGTTTTAGTATAATAGATTAAATAAGAAATATAATTATTAAGAATAAAAATATAAAATTATAATAAATAGGTTAAATTTTTTTAATTAGAAGAAACAATATCATAAGAAGTTTTTCAATATCTATATTTAGAAATAGAAACTATCTCTCAAAGTTATATTAATAAGAATAGTCATCAAGAATGTAGAAATAAAATTTAGACTTATTACCAAATTGGAAATAAAGCAATAGTTAGAAGCTAAAATTACCTCATATTTTTGTTTTTTTTAATAATTTTATAAATAAATTTTTTAACTAAATACGTAATATGTATTACATCATTTTTCTGGTTAAAAAATTTATATATTGAAATTAATAATATTTTTTATTAAAACTACAAAAATAATTTATAATATAATTATTTATATGCAAAATATAAAACAATTTCTAAAAACAACAGATCGTTATATTAATTTGCTAAAAGAAAAATGAATTATAACTCCAAAAGATTTTTTTTATTATTTTCCAAAAGATTATGAAGACAGAACACAAATTAAAACAATATGAGAATTAAAAGAATGAATAAAATCAGTAATTAAAGCTAAAATAGTAGAAAAAAATTTTATAAATACCCCAAAATGAAAAAAACTTATAGAATTAAAACTTGAAGATGAAAACAATAACATTGCATATGCAAACTTTTTAAATGCAAAATTTATAACTAATAGTTTAAAAAAATGAGATATTATAATTTTTTCGTGAAAACCTAAATGGTCATACTGAAAATATGTATTTTGGTTCCCTGAAGTATTAAAAAACATATGAGAATGAAATTTAATGCTTAAAAATTGATTAGTTTGAAGAATTGTGCCAATTTACTCTGATTATTTATGAATTAAGTGATCTTGGTTCCAAAAAAAGATGTCTGAAAAAATAAATGAAGTAGACAAATTATTTGAAGAATTTTTACCTGATTATTTAATAAAAAAATATAATTTACTTGATATAAAAACTGCTCTCAAAAATATACATTTTCCACAAAACACAGAATTATTAAATAAAGCAAAATATAGATTTAATTTTGAAAAATTATTAACATGGCAATTAATAAGCAATCTAAATATAGAACAAAAACATATAAAAAATAAAACACTACCAAATCGGAACATAGTAAAAGATTTTTTAAAATTACTACCATTCACACTTACAAAAGCACAAAAAAAAGCTATCAAAACAATCATAGACGATATACATAGCTGAAAAATAATGACAAGACTTTTACAATGAGATGTTTGAAGTTGAAAAACAATAGTAGCAACGATAATTGCATACTATATAATAAAACATTTTAATCAACAAGTTGCATTTTTAGCACCAACAGAAGTATTAGCAAATCAACACATTAAAAATATAGCAAAATATTTTTTACCTTTAGGTTTAAAAATCACTTTACTTACAGGTTCTACTAAACCTAAAGAAAAAGAACAAATCAAACAACAAATTAAAAATTGAGAAATTAATTTTGTCTTATGAACACATGCAATAATTCAAGATGATGTTATATTTAAAAATTTAGGTTTAATTATAATTGATGAACAACATAAATTTTGAGTAAATCAAAGAGCTAAATTAATAAATCAATGAACTCCACATATTTTACAAATGACAGCTACACCAATTCCAAGATCCTTAGCTTTAGCATATTTTTGAGAATTTGAAAATACAATAATTGATGAATTACCACCTTGAAGACAAACAATATATACAAAAGTAATACCAGAAAACGAGTTTGAAAAATTAAAGTGATTTTTAATTAATAAAATAAAACAAAATCAACAAGTTTATATTGTAGTTCCTTTAATAGAAGAAAGTGAAAAAATAGAATGAGTTAAATCAGCAATTGAAGAATATGAATCAATAAAACAGTGGTTATGAAATAAAATAAAAGTTGGATTAATGCATTGAAAATTAAGAGCTGATGAAAAAGAAAAAGTTATGAAAGATTTTAAAAATTGAAAAATACAAGTTTTAATATCTACTACAGTCATTGAAGTATGAGTTGATGTTCCTAAAGCTACAATTATAATTATTAAAAATGCTGAAAGATTTGGTTTAGCAACTTTACACCAATTAAGATGAAGAGTTTGAAGAAGTGATTTAAAATCATATTGCTTTTTAGTTACAAGATCAAAATCATGAGAAGCATACAGAAGATTAAAATATATGGAAAAATATAATGATTGATTTAAATTAGCAGAAATAGACTTGAAATTAAGATGACCTTGAACTATTATGTGAACACAACAATCATGACAAATTGATCTTCCAGAAGAAGCATTAAAAGATATAAAATTATTAGAAGATACAAGAAACGAAGCAAAATATATAATAAAAAATAATTTACTTGATAGGTATAAAAACTTAAAAACAAAAATATTGACTAAAAAAAGTATAGAAAATTTAAAAGCTTAATTTTAAAAATTATATAAAATAATATGAAAGATTATTGATGGAAAATCAAAATTGCTGATTTGTTAAATAATCCTTGAGAGATAGATAATATAACCATAAAGAATAAATATTTAAAAGATGTTTTTTGTGATGTAGAAAGTCCATGAATAGAGTGTAAATTATTTTTACAAAGTTTAAATCATAATGAAATACTAGTTAAAATTAAACAAATTATTTTTAGTAAAAAATATGTATGCGACATATGTTGAAATGAATATACGAAACATTACAAAATATCAGATAATGAAGAAATAAGATTTGTAAATAAAGATGAATATCAAATAAAAGAAGAAATATACGATACAGTATTTCCAATAGATACAAAAAACAAAACAATAGATTTAAGCTTAATTATTGAAATAATTGTTAAAAATCAAGAACCTATTATTAAAAATTGTTGAAAACATAAAAACAAGAAAGAAACAAACGATATAATTTTTCAAGACAAAAATAATCAAGAAAATATTGAATTTAAAACTTTGTTAAATTATAAAAAAAATGTTTAAAAATAATTATTGTATATTTAATATATTTAAAAAATTTCTTTAAAGTTTTTAAAACTTTTTTATTTTTATCTTTATAATATAGCATAAATTACAATAATAAATAGATTTAACATTTTTAAATAAATTTCTTATTTCTATTATTATTAATTTATATTAATTTATATATTATTTAATATGAAAAAAATTATAATATGATTAAGTTGATGACCTGATAGTATGTTTCTTACTTATCTATTAATAAAACATATGTGAAAGAAAAATATTATATTAGCACATTTTAATCATTCTTTTCGTAAAGAATCAGATATGGAGGAAAAAAAAATAAAAAAATTATTTAAGTGATATAATTTAGTAACTTGAAAATATAATTGAAATTGTTTTTCTGAATCATGTTTAAGAAAAGCAAGATTTGAATTTTTTAAAAAAAATTGACGGTGAAAATATTGGCTTTTTTTGTGACATAATTTAACTGATAGAATAGAAACTTCAATTATAAATATGCTAAGATGATGATGAATAGATTGATTTTTAAATATGAGAAAAATTGATTATGATAAAAAAATTGTAAGACCTTTATTAAATATATCTAAAAATGATATACAAAAAAAATGTGATATTTTAGATATTCCATATTTTGTAGATCAGACAAATTTTGATGAAAAAGTTTCATTAAGAAATTTAATTAGAACGAATATATTAAATATTTTAGAAAATATTAATTATAATTTTTATTATTCATTTAAAAATCTTTATAATCAAATAGAAAACATATATCCAAAATTTAATATAGATGAATATTTAGTTTTTGTAAATGAAAATATTTTTTTATTAAAATTACCAAATGATAATAAAGAATTTTTTATAAAAAAAATATTAGATAAATTTTGAGTTAGGGATTTAAGATGATGAGTTATAAATGAAATATTAGATTATTTTAATAATTCTAAATGATGATGATTTAAAAAATATTGAAAAATAAAGTTTTATAAAAAGAAATGAAATATATATTTACAAATTTGACAAACAAAATCAAACAGTTATAATAAAAATTAAGTAAAAAATTGTATTATTTTTAATATTTAATTATTATAATTTAAAAATTAATATAAATAGTATTATGATTTTGCAAAGCTTAAATTTGTTATTATTGGTAATAATATTTATTTCATTTCATATGGTTAATAAGTCAATAAAAAATATTTGACAAAAAAAATGTATTCTATACAATCAAGTGTATAAAGATTTAATATGTTATTATTATAATGATGGTATAAAAAAGGATTTATTAAAGGAAGAACTAGTTTATTATTATAATAATATAATTTTAAATAAAAGTCTTGATGAAAAATACAAAAAATTTATGGAAGTTAAAGATTTTATTAGTAAGTTATTATGAAATAAGGTTAGAGATAATATACAAAATATAGAACTTCTATTAAAGTATTATTTATCTTTACAGAGATTGTTGTATTTATTTATATTTATATCTATATTGTTAATAACTTCATTATTTATAATTTATTATATTTAAATATACATAAAATGACAGATTGAATTGCAAAATTTAAGATTGACGATATATTGGCAAGTATATCAAAAAATGATGCTATTTCGGATATTCATATTTCTGCATGAGAATATATAGCATTCAGAAAGAATTGAGAAATAATAAAGTATGTAAAATTACCAAAAGTTACTGAAGAGCAAATAGAGTTAGTTGTGAAGCAACTTATGAAATGAAATTTAAAAGCTTATGAAAAATTTATCTCTGACAGAGAAGCAGATCTTTCTTATATAGCACCTGATTGAACTCCATATAGAGTTAATATAATGTTTAAATTATGAAAGATGTGAGCTGTCCTAAGAAAAATTAATGCTGTAGCTATGAAAATTGAAGATTTAACATTGTGAGATATAGCACAAAGTATAAAAGAAAATGTATTGTCTAAAAGGCAATGATTGTTTTTAGTTACTTGACCAACTGGTTCCTGAAAATCTACATCTTTAGTTGCAATGATTGATGAATTAAACCATGAAAGACCGGATCATATAATTACAATTGAAGATCCTATAGAATTTATTTTTACACCAGATAAATCAATTATTAGTCAAAGAGAAATATGACATGATAGTTGGTCTTTTGCAAATGCTTTGAGAGCAGCAATGAGAGAAGATCCTGATATTATTTTAGTTTGAGAAATTAGGGATAAGGCTACAGCAGAAGCTGCACTTAATTTAGCTGAAACTTGACATTTAGTTTTTTCTACATTACATACACAATCAGCATCTGGTACAGTAAATAGATATATATCATTTTTTCCTCCAGAAATACAAGATTCTATTGCAGATAGGTTAGCAGATTCTTTAAATTGAGTAATGTCTCAAAGGTTAGTAAAAAGAAAAGATGGTAAATCTAGAGTTTGAGTTTATGAACTTATGATTAATACACCTGCTGTTAGGAATAATATTAAAAGAAGACAAATACAACAAATTGATAATATAGTTGAAACATGATCTAAACAATGAATGATTTTATTAAAACAATATGCAAAAAGATTAGTTAATGAATGAATAACTACAGAAGATTATGTAAGTTGGATTTTAAATTCAAACTAATTAAATGTGAGAAATATATTTTTGATGAAATTCAAATAAATTTATGACAACTAATCAAATAAGAAAAATAAAAAAAAATATGAAAAAATCATTTAAAAAAGCAGATAAAATAAGAAAAATATGAAAAAAATTAGATAATATAATATCTAAAGAAGCAGATGAATTTTTAGATAACGAATTAAAAAAAATTTAGTATTTTAACTATAATAAATCATGGTAGATAGAAAAATACTTGAAAAATATTTGCCCAAAGAAATAATAGATAAAGCATCACTTTTTGATATTCCAGAAGAATTTCTAGAAAATGATTCTGAAATGATATACTTGATTTTACAATCAAGAGCATTAGAAACTGACGAAGAAAAACAAAATTGGTTTAATTTATTACCATTAATGACAGAAGAACAGGTAATAAAACTTAAAGAAATTTTAATGAAAGAAAGAAAAAAATTACAAGAAATAGAAGAAAAATATGAAAATAAAAAAAGAGAAGTTAGACAAAAATATTTACTTAGATGGCAAAAATTATGATATATAGATAAAGTAAAGGAAATACAAGAAAAAGAGTGAGAATTAAAATCTAAAGAAGAACAAGAAGCAGAAAAATTACTTGATATGTTGTAAAATAATAAAAGAACAATTTCAAATATAGTTGATATGCTATTTTAGATTTGTATAATAATTTTATATTATCTTTACAAATTGTAATAATATTAATGTTAATTAAATATTGTTTATAGTTTTATTTATAATACTTACATATAAAGACCTAATAAAGACCTAATAAATATGAGTATTAGCTGATTATATAGTTCATATTTAAAATTCCAGTAATTACTGACTTACCAAGTGTTTTATCTAAATTAGATTTTTAAATTGTTTTACTTTATTTGTGTTAATTCTTTTTAAATAATTTACTATACAAATTATCAAAGTATTCTTTATTCATTTTATATATTCAACTTCAAAATATAACAGGTAAAAAAATGAAAATCAATAATCATTCAATAGTTAATAATTTTGCTAAATTCAATAGTCGTAATATTCATTCTTTATAAATAGTATAAAATAATGGTCATCGGCAATATATTGTTAAAAACAAGAGAAGAAAAATATCTAAAATTGGTGCTTTTGGTTTTTTCATAGTTTACTTATTTTATTGTATTAAATTATATAGTAATTTTTAACTATTAATATTAAAATTCTTAGTTATTATTTATTTTTTATTATTCAACAAGTGATAATTTAATTTATTCAAATAAATAAAAGTAAAAAAGCTATTCCCAAAAGTATTTTTATAAATATAGATTAAATTGATATTATATCATTTTTCTTGTAAAAAATTTGATACTATAAATGCAATTTACAGTTTTAAACTAATATACTCGTTTTCTGTAAATTCTTCGATTCTTGGATAATTATTCCATCTTCTAAATAGATAATCATTTAAAAATTAAGTATATTAAACTACCTAACATTTGAATTATTTAAAATGTAAATTTGATATGAATGTAATAAATTTAAATAAAAAATCAAAATAAAATTAAGTTGAACATATAACTGAAATTTGTAGTATAACCGAAATTTATTTTTAGATAAAATTATGGAAATATTACATCATATTATTGCTCAAATAGTAGAAATAATTCATCAATTAGGTTATATTTGAATTTTTGTTTGAATGTTTTTAGAAAGTAGTTTCTTTCCTTTTCCTTCAGAAGTTATAATTGTTCCAGCATGATATTTAGCTTATTTAGGTAAAATGAATTTGTTTT
>Ga0256842_1001843_pt1 | contig 16219 bp, 15 predicted proteins | sample 4559240metaG_FD_185973 | JGI IMG/M metagenome (GOLD analysis project Ga0256842, IMG submission 185973) | Hydrothermal vent microbial communities from Guaymas Basin, Mexico - 4559-240 | ecosystem: Environmental > Aquatic > Marine > Hydrothermal vents | place: Mexico: Guaymas Basin | collected...
AGATGTAGCAATAGCATTTGATAAAATGACAGATGGTAAAATAGATCCGAGTGCGGGTGCATTTAGAAGATATAAAGATGATGCAACTGGATCAGATGGTACAGCGCAAACATGGCCTGATGCTTCTGAAACGGATACCGTAAGTGTTTCACTAGAGCTGTAAGCTCTTTCTCTTTTAAAAAATCAACAGCGATTAGAGTAAATCTCATTGCTGTTGATTTTTCGTGTAGATGACAATCCTTCCATTTTTTCAAATCTCAAAGATATTGATTAGGTATTTTAGCAGAAAATAAAAGTTATGATTAAGGTATAAATTAAAAAATATAATTTTAACAAAAAAGAGAGATGCTATTTATGAGCAATGAAGAATCACAGAAACAAAAAAAGACCGATCTGTTAGTTCAGGCTTTGAAGCAAATGGATGATATGGTTTTCATTACAGACATAAACAGTGTTATAATATATGCAAATGATTCGCTAATTCGTAAGTTAGGATATGCTCAAGATGAGTTGATAGGGCATAAAGCAAATATTTTTAAATCAGATAAACATACGACGAAGTTTTATAAAAATTTATGGGAGACAATTCTGTCCGGTAAAAATTATCATGGTGTTATGATAAATAAAACGAAAAATGGCAAACTTCTTTATGCAGATTTAAATATAACTCCATTATTTGATAAAAATAAAAATATTCAAAATTTTGTCGCGATGAGTACAGATATTACCAATCGTATTTTAATGGAAAAAAAGCTTAAAAAATTAACTATCATAGATAGTTTGACAGGAATATATAACAGATATAAAATGGAAAAAGAGCTAAATAGACAAATAGCGCGCCATCAACGCTATAAAGAACCATTTTGTATGCTTATTGTTGACATAGATGACTTTAAAGGTGTAAATGAAAGTTATGGTTATGATGCCGGGGACAGGGTGTTAATAACTTTGAGTCAGTTAATTTCAAATAATATACGCACCACAGATATTGTTGGACGATGGGGTGATGAAGAGTTTGTTGTTATACTTGATTATGTAGAAAGAGATAATGCTTCTGCAGTTGCACAGAAAATTAGACAAATAGTTGATTCAAATATGATAGATGGAAAATATAAGATTACAGTTAGTGTTGGTGTTACACAGTATAAAGAGGGAGAAACAGGAGAAGGCTTGGTGAAAAAAATGGGTGGAGCGCTCCATGAAGCAAAAAAAAGAGGAAGGAATAAAGTTGTTGTTGTATAAAAGTTTATTGTTGTTGCTGATGGTAATAATCGTCGCTGGTTTTACAGGATGTGCATCACATCAAGATGATGGTTATTATGATAGAGCAAACAAGGCGAGTGAGAAAGCTTTAGAAAAGTTAGACAGAGAGTAGCCTCTCTGCCCTTAAAGTTATTATAACTCTGATTCGTGTTTTGCCAAGTACTCAGCAACACCTTTGGCATCAGCTTTCATACCTTCGTCACCTTTTTGCCAGCCGGCAGGACAAACTTCGCCATACTCGTCAGTAAATTGTTGTGCGTCAATCATTCTTAACATTTCATCAACATTACGTCCAAGTGGTAAGTCATTGATTACTGCATGACGAACAATGCCTTTGTCATCAATTAAAAATGAACCGCGAAGTGCAACGGCATTGTTTAAAAGAACATCATATGCGCGAGAAATATCTTTTGTTAAATCCGCAACAAGTGGAAAGTTAATACGCCCGATTCCACCTTTTTCAACTGGAGTTTCTCTCCATGCAAAGTGAGAAAATTGTGAATCAACTGAAACACCTACAACATTGACACCACGTTTTTGAAATTCATCATATCTGTGAGAAAATGCAATAATTTCTGACGGACAAACAAAAGTAAAATCTAACGGGTAAAAGAATACAACTGTACCTTTTTCACCAAAATTTTCACTTAATTTAAAGTCTTCCACGATTGAACCGTCAGCTAAAACTGCTGTAGCCGTAAAATCTGGAGCTGGATTTGTTACTAACATATATATGTCCTTGTATTTAATTTTTATAAATTAAGTGTATCTTATTTTTACTAAGAATAAACTAAAAGATAAAAGTTATCTTTTAGTTTATAACTTTTGATTTAGCAAGGGCTTCTTCAATCTCTTGCGTGCTTACATCACCGCTAAGTTCTAACTCTACTTTTCCATCATCACCGCTTACTTTCATATTAGATATTTTTTTCTTTGTTTCATCACTCATACATTCACATTTTCCAGTAGAACAGTTTTGTACCATGGAGACGATGTTTTGCTTTTTGACTTCACCTGTAAAAGATATTTTTACACCTGTATCTATTTTATTGACTGTTTTATTCATGTTTTTCCTTTGTTTGTTATTTGTACATAGTTCTTCTTTTATGATTGGTAAAAGCTTGGCTTCTATTAAATTGAGTGTTTTTTCATACTCTTGTTCTGCTTTACCGCTTGGGTCTTCAAAGCCCATATGTATAGTCTTTACAGCTTTTGGAAACATCGGGCAGGTCTCTTTTGCCGCGTCACATACGGTAACGACCAAATCAAACGGCGTATCCAAAACGGTCTCTATAACTTTAGAGTGATATTCATCTTTCCAGTAGCCTTTTTTCTCTAACAGTGCTTTTGCATGAGGATTTACTTTGCCGCTTGCTTTGACACCAGAACTTTGTGCGTGTACACAATCACCGAGCTTTGTGTTGACAAGTGCTTCAGCCATGATAGAACGGCAGCTGTTTCCTGTGCATAGTATTAAAACTTCTTTTTTTTGACTCATAGTGTACATTCTCCGTTTTGTGATGATTTTTTTAAAGGCGGTAGCTGTATATCCAAATGCCTTATTTCTTCTAACGCTTCTGTGCGAAATCTGTCCAGCGGCGAGCGGATAGAATAGTACGCCCATGTTCCCTTACGCTCAACTCTTAAAAACCCGGCCTCTTTTAAAATTTTCAGATGCCTTGAGAGACGTGACTGAATCATAGTAAGAGAGTCTTGTAAATCACAAACGCAGCACTCTCCGTATGCATCCAAAAATCGTAAAAGCAATACTCTCGTTTCATCATTGAGTGCTGAAACAGTTTTTAAAAATATTTCCATCTTTTCTCCATTTACAGCATTATAACATAACATTATATAAATATCAAGATATATTGATTTATGGATTTTATTAGCATTTGGTCTGTTTTTTAGTGATACTGGTGTTTACAGTCTAAGGGCTTATAGATAGAAACAACGGCAGCTTTTTTGCCAATGACAGGGCGGCTTCAATGCCATTAAGTTAAGCGGTTTTTTCGGAACCCGTACTTCAGTGCGGGCTTTGTGTCTTTAAAGACTAAGGACTAGGTTCCGAGAAAACATCAAGCTTTTATCTTAACTTAAGGGCATTTCGAGGCGGCATCAAATCCTCTTGTGATTTCAAATCTACTGAGTATTATAGCTTCCATTGCCGTTTTCTGGCACTTTTAGGGTTACTCTGCAGTGAGCTCTTTAAGTATGAATTTATTTTTTCTCTGTTATGATTAACTAACTGTTTAATTACTATTTAGGGGGGGTAAAGTATGGCAAAACAAAAGCGTGATGCAGAAGCCACAAAGGCTAAAATTTTGGCAAGTGCCGTTGCATTGTTTTCAAAAAACGGCTTTGATGCAACAACAGCCGATGACATTGCAAAAGAGAGTGGTGTGAATAAAGCACTGATTTACTATTACTTTAAAAACAAAGCGGGACTTTATGAAAGTGTAATGAGCAGCTTGTTTAACTCTATATATGATGAAGTAATTAAAGCTGAAAAATGTTGTGATTCAATTACATCAGAGTTACGTGCATTTATAGAAACATATGCAAAACATGCGCAAAAACATTCTTACTTTCCTGCATTGTTACTCAGAGAGCTTAGTGACAGCGGTGCACATCTGCCTGAGATGATGTTTGCAAGTATGCGAAGACTTTTTATTCTTTTGAGTGATATTTTACGTCGTGGAGAAGAAGAGGGAGTGTTTAAAAAATCTATACCTATGGTATTGCATTTTATGATTATAGGTAGTTTGAATCTCTTAGTGACAACACAACCCTTACGTGTAAAAGCCACACAAATGGACAATGAAGTTGATACCTGCAGTGAGTGTTCCATGGAAACAATAGCAGAGTATATTTTTAATACAATTAAAACCGCTTTGGAGGTGAAGTAAATGAAAAAAATAATTTTATCGTTGGCAGTTCCTTTTGTGATGTATGCACAAAGTCTGCCAGAGTTGTTTGATGCTTTAAAACATCATTCACAAACAAAATCAGATGAAATTTCAGTGCAAAAAAGCGAGGTACAACAAAAACTGGTGTATGCGAATTTGTACCCGAAAATAAACTTATTTGGCAGTTATGACAACTACTCAAGCCCTACAAATGTAAAACCCATAGCACCATATAGAATAAAACCGATGCTTGCCAATCCATCTATTGCACAGCCATACAGCTACAACGTTTCAAGAGCCGGTGCAAATTTTAGTATGCCGATTTTTATCAAGTCGCTTTATACAACGGCAGACAAAGCAAAAGCCATGCAAAAGAGTGCAAAAGCAAAAAAGCATATAAATCTTTTAAAAAATGAAGCACTTATTGTCGGAACCAACGCAAATTATATCTATTTAAATTCTCTGCTTGACGCTTTACATGTAAAGGAAGAATCACTGCAAGAGACCAAAAAGACAACACAAATAAAAGTTGACAATGGCAGAGCACCGGCATCGGCACTTTATAAAATCGATGATGCTCTCAATCAGGTGGCAATTGCAAAGAATAATCTGGAGTTGCAAAAGAAAAAACTTATAAGTACAATTCAAACATTGACAGGCATTGTACTTGATAAACCGGCAACTATACAAGAGATTGGAAGCTATACAAAAGGAAATATGGGTGCATTGCAGCCTTTGCAGGAAAAACTGCGTGCCGATAGACTCGGTATAAAGGCTGAAAAAGAGAAGCTCTACCCGACGCTTACGGCACATGGCAGTTATACTTTTTTAAAAGCAGATGCCTATAACAATGGTAAAAATGTTAATGAAAGGTATGGCAATGTCGGCATAATGCTTAATATTCCGCTGTTGGCGATGGATAATTATGCGAGCATAAAACTTGCAAAAGTAGAGCTGCATTCGGGTGAGATTGCTCTAAAAAAATTATCGGATGAATTACAGTCTCAGGCGAAAATGTTTGAAGATTCCCTGCCTCTTTTGCAAAATTCACTGAAACTGTATGCACACAGTGTTACAGACAAGAAAAAACTTTTAGCAATTGCAAAAGTGAATTATAACAGTGGCAGACTTTCAACAGAAGAGTATCTACGTTATGAAGATGATGTGGTTTTTGAAGAAGCTAATTTATATAAAACAGAGGCAACAAGATGGCAGACACTTATGCAGCTGGCTGTTATTTATGCAAATAATATTGAGGAGATGGTAAAATGATGAGTAAGATTGTAAAGATTGGTATTGGTGTTGCTATTGCAGTGGCTCTTGTTGCCGGTGGTATAAAAGCCGTAAAAAAAGCCCGTGCCAAAGATGCAAATACACCAAAGGCAAAAATATACCCAGTTGTAGTTACTACAATGGTACCAAAGATTTCTCATGTGAGATTAACACTTCCATATCTTGCAGAAGTTGCCAACGACAAAGATGTCAGGCTTACATCAAGAATTTCTGCGCGGATTATCAGTATAAAACCAAGTGGTTCAAAAGTTAAAAAAGGGGATGTAGTTGTTAAACTTGACACTACAGATATACAAAGCTCTCTACAAAGTATAAAAGAGCAAATGAGTGCGGCAAAGATTGCATTGAAAAATCTTCAGCTCACACACGCAAGAACAGTTGAACTTTTAAAGGTAAAAGGCGCTTCCATTGAAGAATCACAAAAAGAAGCAACACTCATAGCCAATGCAAAAGCACAGCTTCAAACACTGAAACAAAAAGAGATTGCACTAAAAAATTCTCTTTCATATGCGACTATCGTTTCTCCTGTTGATGGAATTGTTTCTAAAACTTTTTCAAGCAAAGGAGCACTTGGGAATCCCGCTAAACCACTTATTGCCATAAGTTCCAAAAACGGTTTTTATCTTAAAGTCAGAGTGCCGACAGATTTAAATGTTCTTGGCGTTATACTTGATGGTAAAAAATATACGGTAAATGCACTTGAGAGTACTTTTCATGGTCTTGAAGAGTACAAAGTGTATGTTAATGATAAAAAACTTATAAGCGGAGACAGAGTTGAAGTGAGTGTGATTACCTTTAATGCCAATGGGGTAAAACTTCCTTTTGATGCTGTTTTAAACAGAGAGGGTAAATCATATGTTTTGGTTGTAAATGGAGAGAGGGCAGATGCCAAAGAGGTACATATATTGCAGAGTGCACAAGAGGGTATTGTTATTTCAGAAAATCTTCAAGGAGAAAAAGTCGTCGTGGCAAAACCGGATATTTTACTCAAACTTACAAGCGGTTATCTTCTTAAAGTAAAAGGATAAAAAAATGTTTGATTTTTTTTATAAAAGACCTTATCTGCTCTACTCCTTGATTGCTACTTTTTTTGTAATGGGAATTATTGGGCTTATTACGTTGCCGAAAAACCTTTTCCCTGATGCCAATCCGCCACAGGTGATTGTTATCACACAAGTACCCGGAGCTACTGCTCAGGTAGCAGCTTCTACGGTCTCAAAGCCGATTGAACAGGAAATTTCCCGTCTTGGACTTGTCACAGATGTAAGTAGTGTTAATGTTGCAGGATTTTCTATTGTAAAAGCCGACTTTGGGTATAAAAAAGGACTCAATGCCGCAGCAGTTGATGTTGCAAATGCGCTAAGCATTGTAAAAGCAAAACTGCCTGTGGGAGTCAGTCCGGCTATATATACGGCGGGAGATTTTACACTGCCCGTCGATGTCATAGCATTAAGCCCTAAAAACAGTAATGTCACACTTGCCGACATTAGAAAAATTGCCGATAGTTTTATAAAACCAAAACTGCTTAGTAATGCAACTATTGGGAATGTTGAAGTTTTTGGAGGATACCAAAGTGCCATAAACATAGAGGTTGATCCTTTTAAAGCAAAGCGCTACGGTGTGAATTTTGATACGATTGCAAAAGCTATTCGTGTTTTAAATCGCGATATGCCGGTTGGTTTTATTAAAGGAGATAATAATTTTTATACAATAACTTACTATGGTGAAAAAGATAATATTGAAAAACTAAAACAGCTTCAAATTATGCCAAATGTGCGACTCAGTGATATTGCGGATGTAAAATGGTCCTATAAAAAACGAACAAGCGGATACATTGGAAACGGGAAAAATGCCATTGCTCTGGCAATTCAACGTGCACCCGGAGGGAGTGTTTTAGATGTCAGTAAGGCAGCGCGTAAAGAGTTGGCAAAGCTTAAGCAAGAGTATCCGAATATCAAATTTGAAATAAGTGACACGCAAAGAGATCTGATTGAACAGGCAAATGACAATATGCTTGAAGCACTACGTGATGCCGTGATCTATACACTTTTGGTCATTATGCTCTTTTTGGGAAATTTCAGAGCTATTATTGCCGCGGGTCTTTCTATTCCGATGGTTTTTTTCTCCACTATAGCGATTATATGGCTTACGGGAGGTGAATTAAATATAGTTATATATACGGCTATTATTTTAGCGCTTGGTATGCTTACCGATGATGCAGTTGTTGTACTTGAAAACATAGAAAGGCATCTTAATGAGGGACATGAAAAGCTTGAAGATGCGATAACGCACGGAACAAAAGAGGTGCTAAGTCCAGTATTTGCGGGAACTATTGCTACCATAGCTATTTTATTTCCGTTGATGTTTGTCGGTGGTTTTCCGGAAAAAATATTTAAACCCTTAATTGAGACACTTATTATTGCACTGCTTGTGAGTTGGTTCTTGTCTATTACCTTTATTCCGTTACTTTCAAAATGGCTGTATAAAAATGGTGTAGGAAAAACAAAAATTGAAGGTTATTTTGAATGGTTTTATCAAAATACAATAGGTCGTTTGGTGACTCCGTATGTAGGAATTATCAAGTTTTCAAATGGTAAGTGGCGGTTTTTTCGTCGTATGATGTTGACAATAAGTGTTATTGCAGTGTTATTATTGAGTATGAAAAATATTATGCCGACTATCGGAAAAGATGCAATGCCTCCGATGGATACAGGAATAATTAAGGCTCAAATTACATTTAGTTCTAACGAAACAGTTGAGAGTGCGCAGAAAAAACTTGTTCCTGTTTTATCATGGCTAAAAGAGCAAAAATGGGTGAAAATGAGTTCTGTAGCTTTTGGAACTGAACCTGGGGTGCTGAGTTTGGGAAGCGGAAACCTGCCATCCGAAGCAACTATTACCATTAATGCAGTAAATCGTTTTGAGAGAAAACAGACTGTGTGGCAGCTTGAAGATATCATAAGAGATAAAATTTCTCATCTTGAAGGAATCAAACGAAATGATGTCTTTGATTTTGGAGCAACTGCGCTCTCAAGTATTAAAGCAACTGTAGATGTTCGTTTAAGTTCTCCTGTACTTGATGGTTTACCGGATGCATCGCATAAGGTTGCAAAAGTCATGCAGGATGTTAGCGGATTGACATCTGTGAGTACAAGCTGGGACAAAGATTTTATGGAAGTGGAGTTAGATATTGATGAAAACAAAGCGCTTAGCTATGGGGTAACACCGTATCAAATTGCCATGCAAATTCCTGTAAAAGGGCAAATTATCGGATTAAATGCCAATTTAGAGTCGATGAATACACAATATGTCAGACTTTACCTTAAAGGAAAATTTTCTCAAAATATTGAAACGCTGAAACTTTTACCAATCACAACACCATCAGGCGAAATTCCGCTTGAAGCACTTGCAAAACTCAAGCGTCATATGACTTTTGCAAAAATTGAACGTGATAAGATGCTCTACAGTATAGATGTAAACGGATACCGGGCAAAAAGGCCTGTAACACACTTAACAGATGATACGATAGCTGCACTCAAAAATGCAGAAATAAAAGATATACAGATGGATCAAACAGGAGATATTGCACAAATTCATGATAGTTTTGCACGAATGTTAAAAGCTATAGGTCTTGGTGTTATTATTTTACTGATGACACTGATAGCGATTTACAAGTCCGTGCGCATGGCATTTATTATGATTTTGGTATTGCCGCTTTCGCTTATCGGTGCTGCATGGGGAATGCTCTTATTTGGAAAACCAAGCTGTATGCCGAGTTTGTTAGGAATTTTACTGCTGTTTGGTATAATTATTAAAAATGCTGTTTTACTTATTGATTTTTATCAGTTCTACAGAGAAAAAGGTGAATCTCCGTTTGAAAGTGCGCAAGAAGCGGTTCGTGTTCGTTTTCGCCCTGTTATGATGACAGCGTTTGGAACAATTGCAGGGATGATTCCTATTGCGTTAGAGCAGGCTGTAGGACTTGAGAGATTAAGCCCGCTTGCAGATGTAGCAATCGGTGGACTTTTAATAGGGACACTGTTAACCCTTATATATGTACCGATGTATGCCTATATATTTGACAAAGACAATAAAAAAGCATAAAGGAAAAAATATGCAAGAAACTGCCTGCCATACAATGAAAGAGGGTGAGATTTTAAATGAATTTCACTCACAATATCCACTTTATGAGGGTATTTTATACGGTGATAAAGTGAGTACGGAAAAGTTTTCAAAACGTTTGAGCTGTTCCATAAAACATCTGCCTATCCGCTTGAAATTTCATTTTGAATATAATACACTTAAGGCGATAGAAAACGGAGTAACAAAAGATCCGACACTTGTACTGAACGGTAAAATATTTCTTGAAGGATTGGTACAGGCAGAAGATATTACAAAAGCATTTGAAAAATTAATATAATTAGTTATATAATGAGTTCATGTAAAAAAATGAAGGAGTATTATAATGGTAGAATTTTTAAAAAAAGCAATGGATTGGGTGTTAGAAAAAGAAGCAGAAGCTGCAAAACAGTGTTATGTAAACCCTAAGGATGTTGAAAAACAGATTGAAATTTTAGAAGCAAAAAGAACGCAGCTTCGTAAAAAATTTGAAGAAGAAGATTCGGAGTTTGGGCATGTATTGAGTCGACTTTCACTCATAAAAGCGAATGCAAGTAAGTGTGAAAGAAAATAAGATGCAAAAAGTCTTAGAAGCGATTTTCTTCGGTTTTAGTGAAATACTTAATTATAAAACGATGAAGCGTGCGTTGGCAATCGGTGCCATCGTTACGATTGTATGGTCGCTTATCGGTTATTTTGTATGGAGTTATTTAGTTTCTTTTGCCGCATATTTTATTGATTTGGTACCTTTTTCAATGCTGCGTGCAAATGGTGCATGGATTCTCTCTTCGTTTTTATGGTTTTCTCTTGTGCTTATAACATTTGCTTTGGTTATATCATTTTTTGGAAATATGATTTTAGAAAGAGTTTCCAAAGAAAAATATAGTTCGTTCTCTTTGCTTATAGTTTTTGCAAGTGCCGTTTTTTGGTCATTAGTTTGGTTTTTTAAAGCTTCTTACATACATACGCAATTTTTAAGACTGTTGAACTGGCTTCCCTTTGAAACAGTGCAGGCGAGTCTTGCTTCTCTGCTTGGGATTTATTTTATTTACAGTGCCATCATTGTGACGATGCTACTTATGACGAGTTTTTTCAGCAAGGCATTGCTTGAGGATATTCGAGATAAAAATTTCCCTTATGAACCATTTTTAGAAGAAGATGAAGTGAAAGTCAGTAAAAATAGAGTGCTTGATATACTTATTTATGCAGTTGTGTCTATTGTTGCATTTCCTCTGCTTTTTATTCCTATTCTAAATTTTGTTCTTCAGCTTGGTTTATGGATTTGGTTGATTAAAGATACTTTTGTAAATGACAGTGCGGCTTTGGTTATACCAAAAGAAAAAAGAGCAAAACTCTCTGAATATAAAAGTGGGTTTTTTACAATCAGTGCAATAACAGCACTTTTTAATTTCTTACCTGTTTTTAATATTTTTGGACCATTTTTTGGAGAGATTTCAATGTTTTACTATTTAAAAGAGATACAAAAGGAGTTATAAATGAAAATTGCATTTTTTGAGAGTAAACCGGAAGAAAAAATCTTTTTTGAAAAACATCTGAAAAATCAGGAGCTGTTCTTTTTTGAAGGTACTATAAATGATGAATTAAAAGAAGTGCGTGAATATGATGCAGTTTCTGTTTTTGTTCATTCACGCATAACAGATGAAATTTTAGAGAAATTACCGAAATTAAAATATTTACAGACACGATCAACAGGGTATGACCATATAAAATGTGATGCTTTGTACCGTCGTGGTTTAGCTGTTTCAAATGTAGCGGGATACGGTGGTCCTGCTGTTGCCGAGTTTGCCTTTTCTCTACTTTTAAATGCCACACGAAATACCCATATTGCACTGCAGCGTTCGAAACAAAGAAATTTTGAATACAGTGATCTCAAAGGCATTGAACTTTTTGGTAAAACACTTGGCATACTTGGGCTTGGTACTATTGGTTCTCAAATGGCACGAATAGGCAAGGGCTTTGGTATGAATATAGTAGTTTACTCAAGAACAAGAAAACCGATTGTCGATGAATTACATATTGATTTTTGTGATTTGGACACAGTGTTGGGACAAAGTGATATTCTTATGCTGGCTCTGCCTCTTACACCTGCTACAAATGCCATCATTAATCAAAAAAATGTACAACAACTAAAACAAGATGCTATAATCGTTAATACGGCACGCGGAGAAATTATCGAAGATGTACTTTACGGGAAAATGAAAAATATTCTTTGTTTGGATGTTATCAGTGATGTAAAATATATAAATCGTGACAACATACTCTATACACCGCATATAGCGTACTATACGAAAGAGGCATTACAAAGAATTATGCAGATATCTTTAGAAAATCTTACTGCATTTCTTAGTGCAAAACAATTGCCAAATTGTCTGAAATTATCGTGTGAACGTGATTATAATTTGCAATAGCCGGTATGTAATCTACCGGCTAATTTAATTTTTAGTGTTTCCTTGTAGTTGATTCTGCTTCGTGTTTACTGAGGAGAGATGTAAAATCTTTTTTGATTTTTTCGTAAAGTTTTGCAACGATATTTTTTCCTTTAATCTCTTTTTTAATATTTTCAATCTCTTTTTGCAGCATTTTATATTCAGGTGTATGTTTTTTCGTATATCCTAAAAGTACTGCTTTTTCAAGCTCATCTTGTGCTAAATCAAGAAGCTTTGTTGCTTTTTCTTTCTCTTTTTTATCAATATTTGATGCTTCAACAACTAAACTTTGTGCGGTAATAAGCGGTAATGGCACAATAGTAGTTTTAATGACTATAGTGTTTAAAGCAGTTATAAGTGTTGTAAAAGCCTCTTTTGTTTTGCCTTTGTTTAATTCTTTAAGTGCTTCTTTTGTGGCAAGTGGATATGTCCCCATTGGTAAATACTGTGTTGTTATAATCATATCATCTTCGAGAGGCATTAGTATTGCTCTTGCTGCTTGTGTGTCATAATCATCAAGCAAATCTTGAGCAACTTTTATAGTCTTTTTTACAAGTTTCGAATCGCCTGTAAAATTATGAACTTCTATAGCATCCGCAACTGGAACAAGGGCAAGTTTTGGATCATTTTTAAGTGCCGTGTCAAAAAGCTTTGTTGCTTTATTTAAAGCCTCTTTCGCTGTTTTAGTATCTCTTTTTTGTAAGGCTTTAAGTGCTTCAATTGTTTGTTTTAATGCTTGAGATACTTCTTGCGGTGCTTTTGATATAACTTGTCTATGTTGCGTAGCTTCTTTTTTTACAACATTTTTTAATCTTTGCATATCATTTTTCTTTGCACCAAAGTTGTTGCTGGCACACATACCTGATGTTGATAGCAGTAACCCTGCTAATATTGTTGATATAATAACTCTTTTTTTCATACTTTATCCTTTTGCTGTCAAGTTTATTTATATATATTGTATAAATAAATTGATAATGAATAGTAAATATTGTACTTTTATTTATTGTTTATTGTTTACTTAAAAAGGGCTATAATTATCATAAGAGATAATTCAAAGGAGCTATGAGATGTCCAAAAATATAAAATGGTTTAATGAAATAGGCATAGAAGATGTCGCTGAAGTAGGCGGAAAGAATGCTTCACTGGGGGAAATGTACCAAAATCTGACGAGCGAGGGTGTCCGTGTGCCAAACGGTTTTGCAGTAACATCAAGTGCTTATGTGAAAGTGCTTGATGCAAACAACGCTTGGGAAAAACTCCATGGACTACTTGATAATCTTGATGTCAACAATGTTGATGCCTTGCAAAGTGCAGGGAAAAAATGCCGTGAAATTGTATATAACGCAAAATTGCCGGAGGCTGTACGCGAAGATATTTTACAAGCTTATAAAAAATTAAAAGAAGAATATGGAGAGAGCCTTTCTTTAGCCGTTCGTTCTTCTGCTACGGCTGAAGACTCTCCCGAAGCTTCTTTTGCAGGGCAAAATGATACTTACTTAAATATAGCAAATGCAGAGGAATTACTTGATGCGTACAAAAGATGTCTCGCATCAAATTTTACAGATCGTTCCATACATTATAAATATGATAACGGTTTTGACTATTTAAAAGTTTATCTTTCTGTTGTTGTGATGAAAATGGTTCGCAGTGACATCGGACAGAGTGGAGTAATGTTCTCACTTGATACGGAGACGGGTTTTAAAGATGTAGTTTTTATAAATGCGGCACTCGGTCTTGGTGAAAATGTCGTTCAAGGTACCATTAATCCAGATGCTTTTTATGTGCATAAACCAACTTATAATGAAGGTTTTAAAACAGTTCTCAAACGCTCTTTAGGTTCTAAAGAGAAAAAGATGATTTTTACCGATACCATCAATCTTGACAATATCGCAGTTGAATATACAAAAAATATACCGACAACACCTGAGGAACAATCTCATTTTTGTATAACGGATGAAGAAGTAATGGTACTTGCCGACTATGCTATCAAAGTAGAAAATCATTACTCGAAAAAAGCCGGTTTTACTAAACCTATGGATATGGAGTGGGCAAAAGACGGATTAGACGGACATCTTTATATGGTGCAGGCGAGACCTGAAACTGTAGAGTCACAGAAAAAAGGTAATGTATTAGAAACCTATCATCTTAAAGAAACAGGGAAAATTTTAGTGACAGGTCAGGCAATCGGTACAAAAATCGGACAGGGTAAAGCTCACTACATAGCAAGTGTAAAGGAACTTAATACTTTTAAAGCAGGTGAAGTTTTGGTTGCGGATACGACAAACCCCGACTGGGAACCTATAATGAAAATAGCCTCTGCTATCATTACAAACAAAGGCGGGCGAACATGCCATGCAGCCATACTTTCTCGTGAACTCGGTATACCTGCCGTTGTCGGTTGCGATAATGCTACCGATGTGCTTAAAGATGCCGACGAAGTGACAGTAAGTTGTGCTGAGGGCGAAGAGGGGCATATCTATGAAGGGCTTTTGGCTTTTGAAATTATAAGAACAGATCTCTCAAATTTGCCAAAAACAAAAACAAAGATTATGATGAATCTCGGAAATCCTGATATCGCTTTTTCATTGGCCTCTTTACCGGTTGACGGTATAGGACTTGCAAGAATGGAATTTATCATTAACGAGTATATAAAAGCGCATCCGATGGCACTTAAACATCCCCAAAAAGTTGATGAGGCTACGCGCGTAAAATTAGAAGAACTTACTCGAGCTTATGACTCTATGGAAGATTTTTTTGTTAAAACACTCTCGGAGGGTGTGGCGACTATCGCTTCTTGCGTCTATCCTAAACCGTGCGTAGTGCGCATGAGTGACTTTAAATCAAATGAATATGCAACACTGCTCGGCGGTGAGACTTTTGAGCTTAAAGAAGATAACCCGATGATAGGTTTTCGTGGTGCATCACGTTATGCACACCCGAATTATGAAGAGGGCTTTGCCTTGGAGTGTGCAGCTATGAAGCGTGTTCGTGATGAGATGGGCTTTACGAATGTTACTTTAATGATTCCGTTTTGCCGCAGAGTAGATGAAGGACAACGTGTTATAGATACAATGGCAAAATACGGACTGAAACAGGGTGAAAATGGTCTTGAAATCTATGTTATGTGTGAAATTCCTAACAATGTCATTCAAATTGATAATTTCAGTAAACTTTTTGACGGTTTCAGCATCGGTAGTAACGATCTTACGCAACTGACACTCGGCGTTGATCGTGACAGTGAAATCGTTGCTTTTGATTATGATGAACGAGATGAGGGTGTTAAAGAGATGATTCGACTGGCAGTTGAAGGGTGTAAACGAAATAATCGACACAGTGGTATCTGTGGTCAAGCACCGTCGGATTATCCCGAAATGGCGGAATATCTCGTGCGTTTGGGTATTGACTCTATGAGTCTGAACCCTGACTCTGTTTTAAAAACGATTGAAGATATAGGAAAATTAGAAGAAAAAATGTCAAAATAGAACTTTAAAGGATGGAAAATGAAATATAATATTCCCGCAGATGTACCAAAAAACAAAGAGTCGATTTATAAAAAAAATTTAAAAGAGGCAACAAACGGCACGAACCACTTGATGCTTTTTGCCGGTGATCAAAAGGTTGAACATCTCAACAATGATTTTTACGGCAAAGATATCCCTTTAGAAGACAACTCTCCTGAGCATATGTTTAAGATTGCTTCTAAAGCAAAAATCGGTGTTTTTGCAACACAGTTTGGACTTATTAGCAGATATGGACGTGATTATAAAAATGTACCTTATCTTGTCAAGCTCAATTCAAAAACAAATCTTGTGCCTTACAGCGAAGAAGATCCTTATTCAGAAGCGTGGCTTAGTGTCGGTGATGTCATTAGTTTTGCTAAAGAGAGTGGTCTTGACATCAAAGGTGTCGGTTATACACTCTATCTTGGTGGCGAACATGAACACTCAATGTTGGCACAGGCTGCTAGAATTGTTCACGAAGCGCATAAAAACGGACTTTTATGTGTGCTTTGGATCTATCCAAAAGGCAAGTTTGTAAAAGATGAACATGACGGACATTTAATTGCCGGTGCTGCAGGTGTAGGTGCGGCTCTTGGGGCTGATTTTATCAAATTGAAAGTTCCTTATAACAAAAAAGGAAAATTTGATGCTGAGGCTTTAAAAGAGGTCACAATGGCAGCAGGAAGAA
>Ga0256842_1001844_pt1 | contig 16217 bp, 12 predicted proteins | sample 4559240metaG_FD_185973 | JGI IMG/M metagenome (GOLD analysis project Ga0256842, IMG submission 185973) | Hydrothermal vent microbial communities from Guaymas Basin, Mexico - 4559-240 | ecosystem: Environmental > Aquatic > Marine > Hydrothermal vents | place: Mexico: Guaymas Basin | collected...
CCGCGTTGTAAGAATAAGTGGGGTGAAAATCGGCGGTGCTTACCCCATAGCCGTTCAATCAATGACAAAAACGGATACGCGCAACGTATCCGAAACGGTGAACCAAATATCGGAACTTGAAGATGCAGGTTGCGAAATAATCCGTGTTGCGGTTCCCGACAGGGAAGCAGCGGAAGCAATAAAGGAAATCAAAAAAAGAATACATATTCCTCTTGTTGCGGATATTCATTTTGATCCCCGTCTTGCTATGCTTTCCATATTAAACGGTGCCGACAAAATAAGACTTAATCCCTCTAACATAGAAGACAAAGAATGGATTGAAAAGATTGCACGCCTTGCAAACGAAAGAAATGTTCCGATACGTGTGGGTGCGAATTTGGGTTCTTTCAGAAAAAAGCCGGATAATGTTATATTCGCACTTGTCAGTACCGTGCTAAATGAAATCAGAATTTTAAATGACGCAAATTTTGATAACATAGTGGTTTCCATAAAGACTTCCGATGTTCTTCAAACGATCGCGGCAAATCGGAAAATAGCGGAGGTTATCGATTATCCGATTCATCTCGGTGTAACGGAAGCGGGACCTCTTGAAGAATCTTTGATAAAAAGTAGTGCGGGAATAGGTGTATTGCTTATGGAAGGTATAGGTGATACGATAAGGTATTCCATAAGTGATAAACCCATTAAAGAGGTCGAGGCGGCTTTCACACTTCTTAAGTCTTTGCATTTGAGGGAAAGAGGAATTACAATCGTTTCTTGCCCGACTTGCGGAAGGTGCGAAATCGATCTTTTTTCCCTTGTTAAGCGAGTGAAAAAAGATTTCGGAAACGTAAAAGTACCCGTAAAAGTTGCAATAATGGGTTGTGTGGTAAACGGCCCCGGAGAAGCAAAGGATGCGGATATAGGAATTGCCGGAGGGAAAAAAGCAGGGGTAATTTTCAAAAAGGGTAAGATTATCAAGACGGTTTCGGAAGAAAATCTTTATTCCGAATTTAAGAAAGAATTGGAAAAATTAATCGAAGAAAAATCAAATTCTTCTTAATTTTCTCGGTTCTTTGAGTGTCAAAGAATAAATTACCCCCACAAGCACTACTGATGCGGTAATGTAAAATATTGTGTTGTAAGAGAGAAAACGCGCAAGGAATCCGCCTATCAGTGAATATGTCAATACGGGGAAAGTCAAAGTTCCGTTCAATCCTATATATGTGGGCCTTTCTTTCGGGAGCGCCTGATCGAGCATAAAATTTTGGTATCCCACGCTCATTCCTGAGAACATTACGCCTATTAATGCAAATGTTACGGAAAAAAGCAAAAAGTTGTTTCCGCTGAAAATTGCAACGAGCGGAATTGCAAGGGCTGTTATTGCCGTAAGTTGGACGACGATTTTGTTTCCTTTGTAATCCGACAGATATGCCCACAGTAGATTGGAAACCACGGAGCCAAACATTTGCACGGTTAAGAATATTCCTACCGCACCTTTCGAAAAATGTAAAACTCTTTTTGCGTAAATCACGTAAAAAGGCAGAGACAGAGAACTTGCGCCTACGAGAATTTGGACGATCAGAAAATTTGTAAAATTTTTGTCATTTTTCAGTATTGATATTGCCTTTTTAATAAATTGGCGGAACGGAAGCGTGTCTTTATGCACTTCTTCTTCGGGTTCTCTAACCATCGAAAGGAAAACGTAAGAGGCACTGACAAAAACAAATGACAGAAAAAATATTAGTGCGTAATTATGAGGAAAATGCAAATTTTTGTTCTGTAAAATGCTTTTTACGATCAATCCCGCAATTATTGCGAGAATGCCTCCGAGAAGTCCCCTGAGCCCGAAAAATCTTCCCCTGAGTTCCGAAGGAATTGCCTTTCCGAATATGTCGGAAAACGGAATTGCGGCAACTCCGCCCATAAATGTGAATAATCCTAAAAGTGAAATGAGTATCCAAACCATAAGTGTAGGATGAGTTTTTGCAAAGAGTAAAGTTGAAAGGGCAAGAAGCCCCCAGCTTATTGCACGTACTGTTATTGCTTTTATAAGTAGGGGTTTTTTGTGCTTTACCGCCTCAATTTTATTTGCGACGAAAAGTTGGGGAATAACTCCGAGTATTCCCCTCCCTTTTCCCATTATCATATACGAAAATCCGATTATAATGCTTGACGGAGTCAACGTATTTAAAAATGCTGGAATAACAGTGGTCGTGCTGCTAAAAGCAACGCCACCGTTGAACAAAATCCCGTGCATTAGCCCTACGAAAAAATTCCACTTCAGGTTTTTGTCGTTTTTCATAGGGCTATTATACGGGAAACGCCTTATTATTTCAACAACCCGAGTGCTATCTTTACGTGCATTTCAACGCCTATTGACATAACGTCTTCGTCAAAATCGAAATATGCGGAATGATGGGGTTTGTCAAGCCCTTTCTCTTTATTCATCGAGCCGAGCCAGAAGAAAGCGCCTTTTGCTTTTTCAAGGAAATATGCCATATCTTCTCCACCCATGGACACGGGTGTTTTAATGACTCTTTTTTCTCCTACCACGTTTCGCGCAACGGAAATCACATATTGCGTTTCCTCTTTGCTGTTTATAAGGGGCGGATATCCAAATGCATATTCTGTTTTCGCCTCTCCTCTGAATGCTGCGGCCGTATTTTTTGCGATCCTTTCTATTTTCTCCGGAATTGTTTTTGCAAGATTTTTGTCAAGCGTTCTTACGGTTCCCAGAAGTTCCGCACTTTCCGGGATTACGTTGAATACGTCTCCGGAATGTATCTTTCCTACCGTTATTACAATCGGGTTAATCGGGTTGATTTCCCTTGAGACGATTGTTTGCAAACTCATAACTATTTGGGACGCAATAACCACGGGGTCTACCGAGGTGTGAGGGTATGCTCCGTGCCCTCCCTTTCCTTTGATTTCTATTTTGAATCTGTCTGCTTCGGCTGTCATCACCCCCTCTTTTATGCCGATAATTCCTGCGGGTATCATATTTCCCAAATGTAAACCGAAAGCCTTATCCACATGCGGATTTTCCATCACTCCTTCTTCAATCATCTTTATCGCTCCGCCGGGATCTTTTTCTTCCGACGGTTGGAATACGAATTTCACGTTGCCTTTAATCTCGTCTCTGTGTCTTGATAAAACCTTTGCGGCAACTAAAAGCATCGCGGTGTGCCCGTCGTGTCCGCAGGCGTGCATTATGCCTTTGTTTACGGACTTATACGGAACGTTATTTAATTCTTCGATCGGAAGTGCGTCCATATCCGCCCTAAGAAGAACTGTTTGTCCGCCCTCTTTTCCTTTCAAGAGTCCTACGACTCCTGTTTTTGCAACGCCGGATTTTACTTCCAAACCGCAATCTTTGAGGTAATTTTCCACAATTCCCGCCGTCCTCTTTTCGTTAAAGCCCAATTCGGGATGCTTATGGAAATCTCTCCTCAATGAAACCAATTCGTCTTTTAAACTTAGCACCTCTTCTCTTATGCCCATATTTCACCTCCTTAATTATTTTACTACCAAACTTTCATTTTTATAAATAAAATTCGTGTTGTATAATTAACAAAAAACCGTTTTAGGAGGAAAAAATGAAAAAATTTTTATCCGTTTTGTCTGTTGTTTTAATGATCTTTTTATTCGTTATGCCTTTTGCCGGTGTGAAGGCAACGGTTAACTTCTCTGTCATAACTTTTGTTGTTAATCCCCAATCGGCGGAGTCTTATGCGGGATATATTCTCGATATGAAACTTACCAATGCTTTGCCTAAGGGAAACTATATTTATATCAATTTTCCTCAAGGGTTTGTTTTGCCGCAAACTGTTTCTCCCGAATTAGTTACGGTAAACGGTGAATCTTCGTCAAGAGTTGAAATATCCTCCGGTATGTTAAAGATTTATCCTTCTGCTGATATTTCCTCCGGCTCGGAAGTTGTCGTAATGATTAAAAAAGAAGCGATGATTAAAAATCCTTCCGCTCCCGGTGATTACGGATTTTTGATAGGTCTTTCCAATGAAGCGAATCCTTTAAGCGTAGTAGTTACCGTAAAGCAAGGGATATCAAAACTGAAAACGCTTGTCCAACCTAACACGTCGAACAGTTTTGCAATGTATCTTATAGATTTTTATACTTCGCAGAACGGTGCTTTGAGCGGAGCAAACGGTGATTACATTGCATTGGTTTTTCCCAAAGAGGTTGTTTTTACCGAATCGTCGATTAATCCTTCCGACGTAACCGTTAACGGAGTTCCCGCAAAATCCGTTTCCGTAAGCGGAAACAACGTAACCGTTGTTCTGAATGAAGGTTTGAATATAGCGGCAAACAGTTTTGTTTCGGTCCAGATTTCTTCGGATTGCGGAATAAAAAACCCGTCGGTTCCCGGCAAATATTTCATATCGGTTCTGACAAATAAGGATCCTTTCCTTGTAAACACCGTTTACACGATAAAAGGCACCTCCGTTAAAGGGCTTTCCGTATCTTTAAATCCTCGCATTCAGAATGCGGTTTCGGAAATCAAAATAACGTTTGTAACGTCGGGCAACGGAAGCCTCAAAAAAAACGAGGATAAAATATTCGTATTATTTCCTTCGGGCTTTTCCTTTCCGGAATCACCGGATTTTTCCTTTATTTCAATAAACGGAGTAAAAGCAAACAGCGGCACTGTGGACAACGGACTTTTGTCTGTCATTGTCCCTGCGGATATTCCTGCGGGTGCCGTAAATGTGATTATAGATAAGGGATTCGGCTTACGCAACCCTTCCAATAAAGGGGAGTATATGATCTCCGTATATACCTCGAAAGATCTTACGCCTGTTTCTGCCTCGGTTGACATCGAGCCTTCCCATATAACCGCACCGCTTGTGGAACTTTCCAATTACGGAGCGGGAATGGCTTCTTCCTATATTATCGTATTTTACACCGGTGCGGGAGGTTCGCTAAAAAAGAATGAAGATACTGTTACAATTGTCTTTCCCCGGAAAACGCTCCTGCCTGCTTCTAAGATTTCCAAAAATTACATAAAAGTTAACGACCTTTCTCTTACCGATGACGCGACTGTTTCCGGAGAGGCTCTAACTTTCAATGTCCCCACGGATGTGAATGCCTATGGCAAAGTTTCAATAAAAATAGATAAATCCGCCGGGATTGTTAACCCGGAAACATACGGAATTTATACGTTGTCTGTTTTTACGTCGGTGGAGAAAACCCCCGTATTTTCAGTGGGTTACGAAATTTCGATTCTTCCGGAGTCATATGCCGAAGTTTTACCTGAGAGCCCGGACGGTTTAAACGGTTATTATGTGACGCCTCCCGTGGTGGAACTTTTTGCAAAAAGCCCCAAAGATCCGAAGCCTGTAATTTATTATTACCTCGACTCCGGAAATCCCGTAATTTATTCCGATAAAATTACAATCCCGGAGGGTAAGCACGAATTGCACTTTTACGCAATGGATCATTTTGGGAACAAAGAGAGCAAAATTCATTCACTCTCTTTTAAGGTGGATACGACTCCTCCTCAGATAATTATCGTCTCACCCACAAATTCGGTCGTAAACGGAAATTCGGTTACCCTGAAAGGAAAAACTGATCCCGGGGCAACCGTTACGATAGACGGTGCCGCTGTGCCGGTTAAAGCGGACGGAAGTTTCGAAACGGTGCTTTCCGGCAAAGGAGAAAAGACATTCGATATCTCCGCAAAAGATCTTGCGGGAAACAGATCGGATAAAAAGATCACATTTACATTTGCTATGCAGAATTCGACTCCCCCGAAGTTAACAATTATTTCTCCTCAAGACGGAACAATTGTTTATCAAAACCAAATCATAATTACGGGAAAAACGGATCCAGGAGCAAACGTATCGGTAAATGGAAATACTGTTTCCGTGTCCGGCGACGGAACTTTTACGGCTACCGTGACACTTGACGAAGGAAGTAATACAATAACCATTGTTTCCGAAAAGGACGGTGCGAAGGCTACGGTAAAATTAAATGTTGAATATACAAAAGCAATTTCTATGAAACTTCAGATTGGAAATACGAATGCCATAGTAAACGGTGAAGTTGTAAGCCTTGATTCTCCGCCGGTGATAATTAACAGCAGAACGCTTGTTCCGTTGAGATTTATAAGTGAATCTTTCGGCGCGGACATACAATGGGATCCCGTTTTAAGAATGGTAAGCATCACATTCAATAACACGAAAATAATTCTTCAGATAGGAAACAAATTTGCATCCGTAAACGGGAAGAAAGTTGTTCTTGATTCTCCTCCGCAGATAATAAACGGAAGGACAATGGTGCCAATTCGTTTTATTGCGGAATCATTTAGCGCTAATGTCGGATGGGACGATGCAACAAAAACAATTACGATAACGTACCCGTAAAAGATAAACGGGGGCCTTGCCCCCCGTTTTTATTCCATATTTATCTTGTAATCACGTATTTTATTGAACAAAGACTTTCTTGAAATTCCTAAGAGTTTTGCCGCTTTCGTTTTATTTCCGTTGCATTTCCGGAGTGCTTTTATTATCATTTCTTTTTCGAGCTTTGCGATTGCATCGGGCAGGGGTTCGACTACGGGATCTTCCGTATTTTCTTTGTTTGCGCCACTTTTTGAAGCGGAGTTTATTTTTTCTTCGGATTCGATTTTTTGCAAAAGTTCGGGAGGGAGATGTTCTTTCATTATCAGAGGCACGGAGCTTATTATTACTCCGCGCGCAATTGCATTCTCGAGTTCCCTGACATTTCCGGGCCAATTGTAATCCATAAATATTTTCATAACTTCTTCGGACACTCCCTGTATCACCTTTCCGTATTTCCTTGAGTATTTCGAGATGAAGTAATTGACTAAAAGGGGAATATCTTCTTTTCTTTCTCTAAGCGGCGGAATGTGAATGGTTACGACGTTCAATCTGTAAAACAAGTCTTCCCTGAATTTTCCCTCGGATACAAGTTGTTCCAAGTCTCTGTTTGTTGCGGCGAGTACTCTTGCATTGGATACGAGTGTCTCGTGCCCCCCAACGCGTTCGAAAGTTTTTTCCTGCAAAACCCTGAGAAGTTTTGCTTGCAGCGGTAAACTCATATCTCCGATTTCATCGAGGAAAATTGTTCCGTCTTTTGCTTGCTCGAACTTTCCTATGTGCCTTGATATTGCATCGGTAAACGCACCTTTTTCGTGCCCGAAGAGTTCGGACTCGAGCAAATTTTCCGGAATTGCAGCGCAGTTCACTACGATAAACGGTTTATTTCGTCTGTTGCTATGCAGATAGATTGCCTTTGCAACGAGTTCTTTTCCTGTTCCGCTTTCTCCTCTTATGAGAACGGTTGCGTCCGAATCGGCCACTCTGCCGATTGCCTTATAAACCTCCTGCATTTTCGGAGAGTCTCCTATTATCTCGTCCTGTTTGTAGTTTTTGATAAAACTTGTTCCTTCTAAGCTTGCAGAGAGTTCTTTCAACTCAATTGCTTTTTTTACCTTGATTTTCAGCTCGTCTATGTCAAAAGGCTTGGTTAAATAGTCGTATGCGCCTTTTTTCATCGCTTTTATTGCAATATCCGAACTTCCGTATGCCGTAAGGAAGATTACGGGGAGATCCGGTGCTACCTCTCTTATCTTCAAAAACGCCTCCATACCGTCCATAACGGGCATTCTTACGTCAAGCAGAATACAATCCGGATATTTTTCCGCTACTTCCTCGACGGCTTTTTTGCCGTTGTCGGCTTCCAATACCGTGTAGTCCTCTTCTTCTAATATTTCTTTTAAAAGGTCCCTCACGTTTTTTTCATCGTCAACCACGAGAATTGTGTATTTTTTGAGTTTCATTTTTCACCTCTCAGATTGGGAGATATATATGGAAAGTCGTGCCTTTGCCTTTTTCGCTTTCCACTTCGATTTTTCCTCCGTGCTCTTTAACCACTCTGTATACTATTGCAAGCCCGAGCCCGGTTCCTTCCGCTTTTGTCGTATAGAAAGGTACGAATATGTGCTCCAACTGGTCTTTGTCCATTCCGCAACCTGTATCGGATATGGAAATTTTTGCGAATTCTCCTTCTTTTCGACATTTAATTGTAATTTTCCCCTTTTTATCCATTGCCTGGATACTGTTTATAATGAGATTTAGGAACAGTTCTTCGCATTTTTTTTCGTCTGCGTTTACATTTATATTTTCACAATCCAATTGGAATTCAATGTTGCCGTTTTCCGAAAATTGCTTTCCGAGTGCGACAATTCTTTCAAAGAAAGAAGGGACGTTTATTTGCGTTTTTCTCAGAGGCGTCGGTTTTCCGTAATTCAATAAGTCCTTTACGATTCTGCTCAATCTTTCCGTTTCGTGCAGTATGGGTTCCACATATTTTTCTTCGGGTTTTCCCTCCAATTTTTTCTGGAGAATTTGCGCAAATCCTTTTATGGATGTTAAGGGGTTTCTTACTTCGTGCACCACACCCGCGGTAAACATTCCGAGCGTCCTCAACGCCTCGTTTCGTTGTGATTCTTCGATATTTCGTTTTAAGCTCTCCGCCATATTATTTATTGAAACCGCTATGTCCCCTATTTCTCCGGAATAATGCGGCAACCTGTAATCGAGGTCTGTTTCAAGGGTTTTTAGTCCTCTTTCTATCTTCACTATTTTGAATGTAAAAATCGAGGTTACAATAAGAACAAAAAGTGCCGCAAAAAGTGCGGAATAAACCGTTACTCTGTTTGATTCTTCCCTTATTTCGTTCACGGGTTTCATTATCAAAGGGTACGGCTCGTCTACAAATATGTAGCCTTTTTCCATCTTCGGAGTGTATATGGGCTTTATAATCGTGAGTTTTTTACTTAGCATGTATTTCGGGTCCGATAGGTAGACGGTTTTGTCGTTTATAGGAGGGATGTAATATCCTATTTCAAGTTCCGGAAAGTTCTTTTTTAAAGATTTTATATAATCGTCGAACGGCGGTTGTTGAAATTTTTTCAGGTACATCTTTTGCTTTTCCACCGATATGTGCCCGAAGTCAAACTGCAAAGCGTTTCCTTCGTACAATTTTTGATATTTGTCCGTTATTTGATCGGCTACGGTTTCTATTCTTTTTGTTTCAACCGAAAAGATTTCGTTTCTTACGCTGGATATGACAACCGAGCTTACGAATACCATCGTAAGCACGACAAACAAGACAAGGGTTGTTGTAAGTTGAAACCTCATCGATTGAAAAAATCTTTTCATCTATACCGACACTTCCTCCGCAAGTTTGTATAGATCTTTATTTATTCTTTTTCGCTTGGTTACCGCATCTTTAAGAGGAATAAGGGTTATTTTGTTATCTTTTATTCCTACCAATTTCCCTTTTTCTCCTCCGAGCAATGCGTCCACTGCGAATTCTCCGAACTGAGAGGCAATTATTCTGTCGAATCTTGTGGGTGAACCTCCTCTCTGTATGTATCCCAATACGGAAACCCTTGTTTCCACTTCCGGCATACGTTTTTTGATTTCCTTTTCGAGGTCCCTTGCGTGGATTGCTCCTTCCGCGCAAACGATTAAATGATGCATTTTTCTTTTTCTGAACGCTTCTCTCATATTCTCGGTTATTTTATCGATACTGAACGGCATTTCGGGTATGAGAATAAAGTCGGCGCCTCCGCCGAGGCCTGCGTCAAGTGCTATGAACCCCGCTTCTCTTCCCATTACTTCTACAATGAATGTTCTTCCGTGGGAAACGGCTGCGTCTCTTATTTTATCTATGGCATTTATTGCGGTATTTACCGCCGTATCAAAGCCTATGGTGTAATCCGTTCCCCAGAGGTCGTTATCGATTGTAGAGGCGATGCCGATTGTGGGGAAGCCTTTTTCCGAGATTGCGAGGTTTCCTGTCTGCGATCCGTTACCTCCTATTACTATAAGTCCTTCTATTCCTTCTTCTTCCATATTCTTGATCGCCCTGTACTGATTCTCTTCTTTTTTGAAATCCGGTACCCTGCTTGTTCTAAGGATTGTCCCGCCTCTTTCGAGAATACCGCTTACATCTCTCGGAAGCAGCGGATGAAAATCTTTTTCCAGCAGTCCTCTGTATCCTCTGTAAACTCCGATTATTTCAACTTTACGTACATACCCTACACGCACGACACTTCTAATTGCGGCATTCATTCCGGAAGCATCGCCCCCAGAAGTGAGAACCGCTATTCGCTTCATTTCAAAAACACCTCTAACAGATCAATCCATTCTTTTGAGACGAGTTTTAACTTTCCGGTCGCCTCTTTGAGTGGGACGGATACTATTTCGTTTCCTTTAATTGCCGCCATTTTTCCGAAGTCTCCGCTGTGAATCATATCCACCGCTTTTACTCCCACTCGTGAGCCTAACATTCTATCGAAAACCGTAGGAGATCCGCCTCTCTGCATATGCCCGATAACTGCGGAACGTGTAGGTATTCCGGTTTTTTCTTTTATGAGTTTTGCTATGAAATCTCCCACTCCTCTCTTTTGAAGGAGTTTGTGCCCGAATTGGTCTGTCTCGCCTTCTTCTTGAAGGGGAAGTTCCGTTCCTTCCGAGGCAACGACAAGTGCATAACCTTTTCTGTCAAAATCTTTTTCCAAATGTTTACACATTTTATCAAAATCAGGTTTTACTTCCGGAAGAAGTACCCAGTCGGCGCCGCCTGCAATACCTGTGAAGAGTGCGACCCATCCGGCTTCTCTTCCCATAACTTCCAAGACAATTATTCTTTTGTGCGAGCGAGCCGTATCCCTTAACCTGTTGAGTGCGTCGACTGCAATATTTACCGAGGTATCGAACCCGAACGTGTAATCCGTTCCGGAGAGGTCGTTATCCATCGTTTTGGGTACACCCACAACTTTTACTCCGAGGTCAAACAACCTCGAGGCGACTCCTAACGTGTCGTCTCCTCCTATTGCGATGAGAGCATCGATTCCCATTTCTTTCAAATTTTCAATTGCCCTTTCCGGGCCGCCTTCTATGGAAAACGGGTTTGTCCTGGATGTGAAAAGAATTGTCCCGCCGTAATTTATAATTTCATCGACTTCGTTCAAAGTCAGGGGACGGGTGATCTTTTCCAGTACTCCTTTCCAACCCTGTTCGATTCCTACGACTTCGTCTCCGAAATCCAATGCGTGAAAAACAACTCCTCTGATTGCCGGATTAAGCCCCGGGCAATCTCCGCCTCCCGTTAAAACTCCTATTTTCATGTTTTACCTCCTATAAGATTTATTAGTTTTTCTATTGCAAAATCAACCGATTTCTCTCTTATTTCTATTCTACTTCCGCCGAACTTTTCCTTAAATACAAGAGTATTATTATAAGAAATTCCGATATAGACAAGCCCTGCCGGTTTTCCCTCCTGTAACGAAGGGCCGGCGACTCCCGTAAAACTCACTCCTATGTCCGCATTCAAAATATTTTTGACATTTGTTGCCATTTCTTTTGCCGTTTCGGCACTTACCGCTCCGTATTTTGCAAGCGTTCTCTTATTAACTTTGAGTAATTTTTCTTTTGCCTTATAACTATAGGCAATTATTCCTCCCAAGAAATACTCGGAGCTTCCGGGAATGTCCGTAATCTTTTTTCCGAATAATCCGCCCGTAAAAGATTCGGCGGTTGCTATCGTAAGTTTTTTAGCTTTAAGTATATCTCCCAACAATAATTCGTTTTCCATACCTGTGAAAATTTTACACGTTTTTTTATTTAATGCAAACGCAAACGGGTTTTCTTTTTTCCGACTGATTGTATATAATTGTTAAAACTCTTGGTAAAGGAGAATGAAAAATGAGATTTACTGAAACATTTGTTCCTACTTTAAGAGAAGCGCCGCAGGATGCGGAGTTAATAAGCCATAAACTTATGCTTCGAGCCGGTCTTATGCGTAAAATGGCATCCGGCATATATTCGTTTTTGCCTTTGGGGCTCCGTTCTTTGGAAAAAGTTAAGAAAATTATACGCGAAGAGATGGATAAAGCGGGAGGCCTCGAACTCCTCTTCCCTACGATTCTGCCCAAGGAAATTTGGGTTGAAACGGGCAGGTGGGACATTTACGGAAATGAAATGTTTAAACTGAAAGACAGGAAAGGCAGGGAATTTTGTTTAGGTCCCACGCATGAAGAGGCAGTTGTTGACCTTGCAAGGGGCGAACTTCGCTCATACAAAGAATTGCCTAAAACGTTTTACCAAATTCAAACCAAATACAGAGACGAGATTCGTCCGAGGTTCGGTTTGATGAGAGCGCGCGAGTTTTTAATGAAAGATGCTTATTCCTTTGATGCGGACGAGGAAGGGCTCGAAAAAACTTATAATAAAATTTTTAATGCTTATAAAAGAATCTTCAAACGTTGCGGGCTTACTACGATCCCGATAGAAGCGGATTCAGGCGCAATAGGAGGAAAGGTTTCCCACGAATTTGTCGTGATTTCGGAAAAAGCCGGGGAAAGTGATTTTGTGTACTGCCCCAAGTGCGGGTATGCAGCGAATATCGAAGCCGCTAAATCTGCCGATGCAGAAGAAGAGAACGGGGAAATGGAACCTGTAAAAAAAGTTTCCACTCCGAATGCAAAAACAATTGAAGAGGTTTCGAACTTCTTAAATACACCGAAGAAGAAACTTGTAAAATCCCTTCTTTATAAGATAGACGGCGAATTTGTTCTCGCGCTTGTGAGAGGCGATGACGAACTTAATGAGGTAAAATTGAAAAACTTGTTTGGTGGAAAGTTCATATCACCTGCAAGCGAGGAAGAGGTTAAAAATTTAACGGGAGCGCAGGTAGGTTCCATAGGCCCTGTCGGTGTAAACGTGAAAATTGCGGCGGACAAGCGTGTATCCAAGATGAAAAATTTTGTGACCGGCGCAAACGAGGACGGATATCATCTTATAAATGTAAACATAGGCAGAGATTTTACTCCGCAGGTTGTTGCGGACATTAGAAATGTTAAAGCCGGAGATCTGTGCCCCAAATGCGGAACGCCTCTCGAACTCCATAAAGGCATAGAAGTGGGGCAGACGTTCAAATTGGGGACTGTTTATTCAAAGAAGATGAATGCGAAATTTCTCGATAAAGATGGCAAGGAAAAATATTTTATTATGGGTTGTTATGGAATAGGGGTAGGCAGAACTCTTGCAGCAGTAATAGAAGAACATAACGACAAGTACGGAATTAAGTGGCCCGTAAGTGTTGCTCCGTATGAAGTGGAAATAATCCCCCTTAATATGTCAGATGAAGATATTTCCGGGACTGCCGAGTTTTTGTATAAGGATTTCGAAAAGGAAGGTATGGAAGTTCTTATGGATGACAGAAACGATGTCGGAGCAGGTGTGAAATTTAATGATGCCGATCTTTTGGGGATTCCTCTGCAGGTTATCATCGGGCGTACGTTCAAGAAGGATAGAAAAATAGAGGTAAAAGATAGGGAAAGCGGAGAAAAAACCCTCGTAGAACTTAACGAAGTCAAAGAGTTCGTAAAGAAAAAGATAACGGAGAAATATAATGCTCTTAATGAGTAATATCCTTTTCTCGGTTTTCAATTTTATTCTGGGTGCTGTAATAGGGAGTTTCCTAAATGTCCTTATATACCGCATTCCAAAAAACGAATCCATTTTAAAGCCTCCTTCGCATTGCCCCGTGTGCGGGCACAGATTGAAGTGGTACGATATGGTTCCTATTTTTAGTTATATTTTTTTGAAAGGAAAGTGTAGGTATTGCGGAGCGAAAATTTCCGCACGGTATCCTCTGATTGAGGCGCTTACCGGCTTTGCATTTGTGGGTGTGGGATTGAGGTACGGATGGTCTCTTCAGTTCTTCGAATATATAACTTTCTCCGCACTTCTCATTACGGTTGCCTTTACCGATATTTTTGACGGTGTTGTTCCTGACATTGTTGTTATACCGGGCGCAATTACAGGTTTGGTTTTTTCTCTTTTAAGGGGTAAGGCAATATTTTTGAGTTCTATTTATGGTATGCTATTCCTATTCGGTTTTTTTGTGCTCGTTATACTTATTACGCGGGGAGGTATGGGAGAAGGAGATGCTACGTTCGGTGCAATGATAGGCGCTTTCTTGGGTTTTAAATTTTCCGTTGCAATGCTTGTTATTGCTTTTATCATAGGGGCAATTGTCGGGATATTGCTTATTACTGTTTTTAAAAAGAAAGGAGAAGATGCTATACCGTTCGGTCCTTATCTTGCTCTTTCCGCATACATAATGGTGCTGTTCGGCTACAAAATTTTGCTTTTTTATTTCAAACTGTTTGCATTTTAATATTGTGTATGGTATACTTTAACTATAATAGCGGAGGAGGTTGAAAGTGAGTGCACTTTTTAGGGGAAGTAGAAAGACTCCTGTTATTGGTATAGACCTCGGTTCGGGATATATTAAGATGGCTCAGTTTAAAAATACCCCGAAAGGCCTTTCGCTTGTAAATTTCGGGCTTTTACCGGTTCCGGAAGGGGCCATACAGGAAGGTCGAATTGTACGTCCGAAAGAGGTAAGTGATTCCATAAAGGAACTTATAAAATTTCATTCTTTTATAGGGAATAGAGCAGTTGCCGCAGTTTCGGGTCAGCTTGTAATCGTTAAAGAATTAATAATGGAGGATATTCCGGAAAACGAATTGGACGAAGCGATAAAATGGGAAATGGAAAAATTCCTTCCTTTTTCAATTGACAAAGCGGTTTTTGACTATCAGGTTCTTAATAAAATCCTTATTGAGGAAGACGGCAGTGAAAAACTCGATGTGCTTTCCGTTGCAGCCCCTCTCGAAGCGGTTCAATCCATTGTGGAGGTTTTGAAGGATGCCAATCTTGAACCTGTTGCATTGGAGGTGGAAGCATTTTCCGAGCTCCGGCTTTTGCGATTCATACCTACTTTCAACATAGAAGAAAACGATGTATTGCTTACCGTTGCGAATATCGGTTATAATTATACTTCGTTGAATATGATCGATAAAGGTTTTGTCAGGTTTTCAAGGACTCTTCCTATGGGCGGCAAAAAGATAACGGAAGCGATTTCTCAATTTTCCGGAAAGCCGTTTGAAGAAGCCGAGGAGTATAAAAAAACAAAGCTTGACCTTCGGAATAATGACGACCCGATGGTTTCTGCAATATCGCAATTGATAAATAGTTTATCCGTTGAGCTAAAACGTTCCGTTAATTATTACTTTAACAAATTCAATGACGGAAAGGAAATGAAAACTGTCATTCTTATTGAAGGCGGCACTGCTAACATAAAAGGGTTGAAGGAATATTTAGAGGAAAATGTCGGATACCCGGTAGGTGTTAACAGATTGTTTAACGAAATTGCTTATTTTGACCCGAATCTATTTACTCAGGAATATCTTTACGAAATGGCACCCATATTTTCAGTTGCTACCGGGCTTGCTTTAAGGGAGCATCCCGTAAATGCAATTAAGAAATACAAAAAAGAAAAGGATACCACCAAGAAAACCGCTTCTAACAAGAAGAAAAGTTTATTTAGATATAAAAAGGGGTAGCATATGGAAACAATCGATATTAACCTGTTACCGGGGAGAAAGAAAAGAAAAAGGATAAGCAAGGAAGATAGACAAATTATTTCGATTGCAATCTTAGTGATGTTGTTGCTGTTTGCTATGTACGGGGGAATTTTATACGTAAAGCATCAGAAAGAAGTAAAGTTGGAAGAACTTAATACGCGGATCAATGCATTGAAAAGCGTTCAAAATGTTTTGGATATCAGAAATAGTTTGGGAAACAAATTGCTTTATTATGAAAATAGCATAAAAAATTATACATTGAAGCAATCGGATTGGAACGCACTCATAGATGACGTTGCCGAAGTTTTGCCGAAAGATACACGCATCAGCCAGATCGATGCGGATAAAAAAACAATGTTAGTAACAGTAACCGGGGAAACTAAAAATCTGCAAACTCTTGCGTGGACAGTGTATGCGTTTAAAAATAGCGATAAGTTTTCGAACGTAACCGTTAAAAATTATACGGTTCCATACGGTAAAGCCGTCTCTCAGGGAAATAAAAATCAGAGTACGACCTTCACAATAACGTTTAAGTGGAAGGGGATGAAACGATGAACGATCTCAGTATGTCAAACCCCAAAACGAAGTTGACGTTATGGGTAGTTTTAATTTTGATACTTGCGGTTGTTTTTTATTGGTTTTTAATCAAACCGCAATTTGCACAAATCAATACCTTAAAAAGCCAGATAATGACGAAAGAGCAAAAACTTGCCACGCTGCTATTAGCTCAAAAAAGAGAGAAGGA
>Ga0256842_1001845_pt1 | contig 16205 bp, 14 predicted proteins | sample 4559240metaG_FD_185973 | JGI IMG/M metagenome (GOLD analysis project Ga0256842, IMG submission 185973) | Hydrothermal vent microbial communities from Guaymas Basin, Mexico - 4559-240 | ecosystem: Environmental > Aquatic > Marine > Hydrothermal vents | place: Mexico: Guaymas Basin | collected...
ATTTAGCGGGGACTTCATCCCGCAATCAAAACATAAAAAATAATTTTATATTTTTAAAAAGTTATTTTCAATTAAAAAGGTGTCAGGCAGATTTTTTATTTTTTAGAGTATTTGATATTCAGCAGTTTTTGTTTTTTTTATGAAGAAAGTTGAGAAAGTGGCGAAATATTTTTCAATTTAAGCGTTATATATATTGAAGAGTTTTTTAAGGAGGTATTTGATATGGGAAGGCCACTGAGGATTAGGTTTTATGAACCGAACACTATTATACATGTTATGTCCAAGACGGCGGGTGGTGCTTTTTTGTTGGAGTCAGATGTGGTTAAGATGAGATTTTTGATTATATTAAAGGGTTTATTGGGGGCATTTTCTTTTAAGTTGGTTGGTTTTACAATAATGGATAATCATTTTCATTTATTGTTGGAGGCTGAGGATATAAATGATTTGAGAGACGAAGAGGTACTTGAGAGGGTGGGGGAAGCGGGGATATATAAGAGGTTGTTTTTATTAAAGGATGTGTTATCACTTAGGAGGAGGTTGTCAGATTTATCGGAGTTTATGAAGAATTTGAAGGAGAGGTTTTCCAAGTGGTTTAATAGGGAATTTGATAGGTATGGATATTTTTGGGGAGGTAGGTATAAGAGCGTGGTAGTGGAGGGGGGAGATGCATTTAGGATTTGTAAGGGTTATATAGAGATGAATCCTGTGAATGCGGGTATTGTGGGTTCTCCTGAGGAGTATAAATTTTCCAGTTGTGGTGAGATGGGAGAGTTTATGGGTATAGAGGGAGATGGAGTTGTGGAAGTGGATGAGTGTTTGATGGGAGGAGAGATTTCTCAACTTGAGGATGGGTTAGCGTTTGGAAGTTTGGATTTTATAGGAAGGTTTCATGACAGGTTTGTGGATAAGCTCAAATTAAAGAGGTTAAGGAATTACAAGCCCTTTACAAAGAGGAAGAGTTTTTTTTCATTTATAAATACGAGAGGGTGAGTTTTATATAGGTATGAAGAAGTGTTGGTTTAAGGGGATAACCTTGTAGTGTGCTTTAATTAAGGTGCAATTTTATAATGTGTTTTAAATAATGTGATTTAAATAGAGATGAAAATCTTTTATCAGTTGTTGATGAATTGTTTCCTATGAAAATCTGTGCACATATAATGGGGTAAAGTAAGAATTTAAAAATTAATTATAGCCTGACACCTTTTAAGTAACTGTTGAATTTATCTTTATGTAATATAAATTGTGCCTGACACCTTATTCCTCATTTTCCTCATTTTTAATAAACATTCAGGGAAGATTAGTGAGGAAATTAAACACTGTTTGGATCTTATTTCCTAAATTATCCTAAATTAAAAAAATGTGCCTGACACCTTATTCATTAAATAAGGATTTTTCTTCCTGTATAATTTTAATTCCAGAACTTGTTCCAATTCTTGATGCACCTGCATCTATCATTTTTAAGGCAGTTTCGTAGTCTCTAATTCCACCTGCTGCTTTTATTTTTGCTCTTTCTCCTGCAACTTCTTTCATTACCTTTATATCTTCGATTTTTGCGCCACCTGTACCAAATCCAGTTGAAGTTTTGACAAAATCTGCTTTTGCATCTACTGAAATTTGGGTAGCTTTTTTAATCTCATCTGTTGTGAGATAGCATGTTTCTATTATTACTTTTAAAGTGACACCATATTTTTCACATATTTTCTTTATATCCTCTATTTCTTTTCTAACCTTTTCATAGTTTTTACTTTTAAATTCCCCTATATTCATAACCATATCAATTTCATCAGCACCATCTAAGATGACTCTTCTGCATTCATATTCTTTTACATCTTGTGGAGTTGCTCCCAATGGAAAACCAATAACAGAACATACTTTGACTGAACTATTTTTGAGTTTTTCTCTACAGAATTTTATCCAGTGAGGATTTACGCAAACAGAAAAAAAATTATGTTCAATTGCTTCATAGCATAATTTTTCAATTTCATCTTTTGTGGCATTTGCTTTAAGTAAAGTATGGTCAATATATTTTGATATTTCAATCCTTTTAGAGTTTTTTGATAAATTTTTATCAGAAATGATTTCTCTTTCAACAATTTCTCTATAAATTTCTTCTGTAAGCGTTTCCACAAGTTTTTCAAAATCCATTTTTAAATTTCCCTCAATTTTTTTTCAAGTTCTAAGATTTTTTTAACCCTTCTTTCATATCTACCCTTTCCATATGGCGTATTTAACCAGGTGTCCACAATTTCCCTCATTTTTTCAACTGTTAGTATCATGGATCCAAGGGTTAAAACGTTTGACCAGATATGTTCCCTGCTAATTTTTGCACTTTTTGCATCAGTGCAAGGAGTTGCCCTGATTCCACTTAATTTGTTTGCCACAATACTTGAAGCAATTCCAAGACCATCTATTATTATTCCATAATCGAAATTTCCATCCGATACTTCTTTTGCTACTTTGTAGGCGTATTCATTGAAATCTACCCGCTCTTCTCCATCTGTGCCAAAGTCGAAAAATTCAATCCCTTTTAATTTTAAAAAAGTTTTTAACTCTTCTTTAAGTTTATATCCTGCGTGATCACTACCTATTGCTATTTTTATTTTATCTTTTTTTATATCTGAAAAAATTACATTTAGTTTTTTTGTTTTTATTGTTTCCCTTGCAAGGGGAGTTATTATGGCATCGCTTTTAATGGATATATATGAATAATCTTCTATATTTTCAAAATCTGAGGCGGTAATTACCCTTTGATTTATTTCATATTTTGGCGAACTATTTTTTTCCTCTGTAAGTTCTGTTTCTTTGTATTTTTCAAGCTTTTCTACAATGAGTTGCCTTATTTTTTCCTTTAATTCTTTTTCATCCATTTCAAAATTTCCACAAAATATTTTCTAATGAAAAAAAATGTGCCTGGCACCATATCCCTCCCCTTTGAAATAAAAATAAAAACTTGCCTGGCACCTTATTAAATGTGTCGACCAATAAATTTTCCTGAAAGTTTGCCTGACACATATTTACCATCTTCAACAATTACCTCACCCCTTAAAATTACCTTTTCGATTTTTCCTGTAACTTTGAAATTTTCATATGGGGAACCTGGATATGTCTTGCTCTTTTCAAAACTCCACTCCTTCTCAGGATCGAGTATTACAATGTCTGCATCTGAATTTGGTGAAATGGTTCCCTTTTGTGGAAATAACCCAAATGTTTTAGCAATATTCGTTGAAGTTAACTTAACCATTTCCGTTATTGGGATTCCTCTTTTTTTAACACCTTCTGAGAAGAAAATTTCCAGTCTATTTCTAACCCCCGGTATTCCTCCGAATAATTTTTGGGGAGAAGATTCCAGAATCTTTTTCTGTTCATTTTCATCTACAAAAATGTGGTCACTACTTATAAAGTCTATTTTAGATGTTTTTAGGTTATTCCATAAATATTGAGATTGACTTTCATTTCTCAAAGGTGGAAGTGTAACAAATTTCAAAAAATCTTTTTCTTCATATTTTTTTGAATCAAAAATCAAATAGTGAATTGGCACATCTGAATATGCGTTTAATCCAATATCTTTGAAGAGTTTTATCTTTTCAAGGCTGTTCCTTGTGGAAACATTTATTAAGAATATGGGGATATCAACCATTTTTGCAAGAGAGAGAATTGAATAGGCCAAAAAGCCCTCTACATTCTCAGGATATGAATAGAGGAAATGTTCAATTCCCTTTAATCCCTTTTTTATGGCTTCTTTACTTCTTTTCTCAAGTAAACTACCATTTCCAATGTATACCCCAACTATTCCACCACATTTTTTTATTCCATTAAAGATGGAATATAATTCCCCAAAACTTAGGAACATTCCACTTCCTGTGTAATAACATATGAAACTTGTTATCCCCATTGACATTATGTTTTCCAGTTCATTTAACCCCCTTTCACTGTAATTGGTGATGGCAAGGTGAAATGAATAATCTACTGCTGCGTTGTTTTCAGCATTTTCTTTATTTTCATTAATGGCCTTTTTGTAGGAACCCCTAATTGGAAAAACATAATTTAAAATGGTTGTTGTTCCCCCGAGTGCTGCCTCGAGAGTTCCTTCTTTGAATGAATCCTTACATGCAAAGGGACCCTTTTTCTGGGATATGTGTACAGATGAATCTATTCCACCGGGAAGTACATATTTTCCCTTGGCATTAATTGTCTTTACATTTTTTTTCTTAATTGTATTTCCCACTTCTATGATTTTTTCTCCATCAATCAACACATCTCCAACAAAAACATTTTCAGAAGTAACTATAGTGCCCTTTTTAATTAGTAACATTTTTAACCTCTCAAAGAATTAAAACTTATTATACATTATTTACTTTTGTTCTTTCCACAGTTTAAATTTATTAAAGTTGCAGAATATGCGGCACCAAATCCATTATTGACATTTACCACAAGGACATTTGGACTACAACTGTTTAGCATTCCAAAAAGTGGTGTAAGACCTCCAAAATTTGTGCCATAACCCACATCGGATGGCACGGCAATTACAACTTTATCCACAAGTCCTCCAATTACAGATGGAAGAGCGCCTTCCATTCCCGCCACAACAATTATTACATCTGCACTTCTTATCTTTTCAATGTTATCCAATAGTCTGTGAAGACCTGCAACTCCAATATCATATATTGTAAATACCTCATTTCCAAAAAATTCAGCAGTGAATCTGGCCTCTTCTGCCACCGGGATGTCTGATGTGCCCGCTGTAACTATTGCAATTTTTCCTCCAGTTTTTTGCATGGGGGATTTGGAAAAGGAAATGCATCTTGCTTCTTCATTGTATACGAGGTTTTTTTCAATTTCCTGTAATTTTGAAAATACTTCCTCCCTTGCCCTTGTAATGAGTATGTTGTCGGAGTGTTTCCTCATTGTGGTAAAAATTTTGGATATCTGTTTAATACTTTTCCCTTCTGCGAAGATTACTTCAGGTAAGCCCTGCCTCAAAGATCTATGGTAATCAAGTTTTGCAAAATTAATATCTTCATAGGGGAGTTTTTTTAATAAAGGTATAATTTCATCTTCAGAAATTTCTCCATTTTTAAATTTATTGAGAATATTTTTTAATTTTGATTCTTCCATTTTATTTTCTCCCACATAGAGATTTTAAATATTAAATAACCCATCCTCCCATATCGGGATAAAGATATCTCTTAATTTTGACTTTGTATAATTTTCCCACTTTAAGTTTTTCTATGTTTCCTCTGGTGAGAAATACCACACTGTCAATTTCAGGTGCTTGAAGGGATGTCCTTCCTTCAATTAGAATTTTATCTTTTCCAGCATAGCCATCTACAATAACATCAAAAACCTTATTTTTAAATTTTTCTTTATAAATTTCCTTCATTATCTTTTTCTGGATTTTTTGAAGTTGTGAGATTCTCTTCCTCGTGGTGGATGAACTGACCTTATTTTTTAAGGTAAAGGCAGATGTTCCCTCTTCATCATAATATGGGAAAAATCCCACAAAATCCATTCTTGCTTTAATGAGAAAGTTTTTAAGGATTTCATAATCCTCATCTGATTCTCCGGGAAACCCGACAATTATTGTAGATCTTATTGTGGATATGGGGATTTTTTCTCTAATTAATTTAATTTTTTCTAAAAAGGAGTTGACATCGCCTTTTCTTTTCATAAGTTTTAAAATTTTTTTACTTGCATGTTGAAAGGGAATGTCAAAGTAGGGACAAATATGGGTACTATTTTTAAAAACTTCCACAAGTTTTTCATTTAAATATTGTGGATTGATGTATAGGACTCTTATCCAGAAATTTCCTTCAATTTTATCAAGTTCTTTTAAAAGTTTGTGTAAAGAGGGCTTTTTATAAATATCCTTTCCATAATAACCGCTGTCCTGGGAAATCAGTATAATTTCCCTTTTCCCTTCATCCACACTTTTTTTTACCTCATCTACTATATCGCCAATTTCTCTGCTTCTATAAGGTCCTTTTATATATGGAATTACGCAAAAACTACATTTGTGAGAGCATCCCTCTGCGATTTTTACATATTTTATATGGGGAAGGGATAGATCTTTTCTCGGAGTTTTGTGTGAATAAATGTAGGGTATTTTTGAAAAGGGTTTTTCCCTCCCTTCAATTATCTTTAAAATATTTTCAATGTCATTTACACCTGCAAAAAAATCAACCTCTGGAAGTTCCCTGATTAGGTTTTCTTTGTATCTTTCACTTAAACATCCACAGACCAGAATTTTGATCTTTCCATTTTTTTTCTTAAGTTCCACTGCTTCAAGTATTGCCTCAATCGATTCCATAATGGCTGGGGTTATAAATCCACAGGTATTTATGGCCAGAATATCTGCGTGATTTGTTTCACCTGTAAAAGTGTATCCATTCTTTTCCATTATCCCTGCTATTATTTCGCTATCCACAAGATTTTTGGCACATCCCAGGGTCACTATTGTAAATCTCTTTTTACGCATCCTTTAGGCCTTTATAAAAGTTAAAACACCATATGGAAAGAAAATATAATAACACATGGAGATGGCAAAACCCCTTTAAAAAAATTTTATCTTTAAAAGAGTACTTAATTAATTTAAGTAGTATCTTTGTAAATCTATAGGGGATTAATAAACAGGCAAATATAGGTATTTTTTTTAGGAATCCACCTTTTATGTTTAAAGTCTTTCTTGTCCTTCCGCTGTGGTATCCCAGTTTGCTAATGTGCTTTTTAAAATCCTGAAAATCTTCACGATTTTTGTGCCTGACACCAAATTTTTTTGTAAAAAAAATTTTGATCCCTTTTTTATGCATCAAATTGCATATTGCAATATCTTCGCTTAGTTTATAGTCTAAACTTTCCGGGAAATATATTTCTGTAGTTTCTATCCTTCTTGGGGTTAGCATGATGCAGGATGGAACAAAATTTCTTTTGCCCTCTCTTTGATAGGGATTAAAGTCTATAAATTCAAGTAGATATTGAGATATGCTGACTCCTGAATTGAAGTTAGCAGGATAGACAAAGCCTCCAGAAATTCTATCCTTGAATTCTTCAAGATTTAATTTTTCACTGAGCACCAGTTCACAATCTGAGTCAATAAATAGAAAAAAATTATATTTTGAATTTTTAATACCAATGTTTCTTGCTATTGGGGCAGGTGTCTTCTCCTTTAATTTTATGATTTTTACTTTTTTATAATTTTTTTCAACCAATTTTTCGGTGCCATCATCAGAACTATCTACCATTATTACTTCATATTCTGGTAGTTTTTGAGTATTTTCTTCTATTGATTTTAAGAGATTTAAGATTGTCTCTTTTGAGTTATAACTTGGGATGATGATTGAAAGCATAAAAAAATACTTTAATAAATTTATATATGAGTGTATATTTTAACATTAAATTTTGGAGGAGATGTGAAAATGTTTTTTAGAAAGGTATCTCTTTTTCTAATCCCCATTCTCTTTTTTTCATTTTCTGTGTTTGCCCAGAAGATAGTAAATCCTGTGAAAAATGAAGTGAAAAATCTTGAGAAGACAAAAGGCGTTCCAAAAGTATCTTTAAGTGAAAAGGAATATGACTTTGGGTTTGTAAAGCCCTTTTCTACACTGAAACATAAATTTACAATTAAAAATGTGGGAAATGGTACCCTTGTAATTGAACGTGTTAAAGGCACCTGAGGTTGTACAGCCACCCTTCTCGGTGAGAAGGTTTTACCCCCGGGAAAAACGACTATACTTGAGACCACTTTACATGCAAGAAGTGTTGGGGGTAAGATTGTAAAAAAGATTGTAGTTTTTACCAATGATCCTGAAAATAAGGCCATTACAATTATTTTGAAGGCTTTTGTCAAAAAGGATTATGATTTATTTCCTCCAATGCTTTCTTTCAGAAATGCATCAAAAACCGATGTTTCAACGACAAAAATAAAGGTTGTCCCCCACACTGATACCTTTAAAATACTTGGTATCTCTTCAGATGTAAACTGGCTTGATTCGGAAATTAAAAAGATAAAAAAGAGTGAAAATGGGAAGGAAAGTTTTGAATATATTTTAACCTTTAAATTACATCCTGAAAGGGTGAAGGGCTCTTTGACCTCTCTTCACGGGAAGGTGGTTTTAAAAACAAACAGTAAGTGGCTTGCCAATTACGACATACCGGTTCATGTGTTTTTTAAAAAAGATTATAGATTTATCCCCTTCAGGACCCACTTTAATCTGGCAAATAAAGATGATGTAAAGCGGGATGTTGATATTATAAGCACAAACGCTAAGAAATTTACCATAGAGAAGGTCAGGGTGCTTGACAACTCCATAATGACAGCAGAAATAAGTTATAATAACAGTGTTGGCAATAAGATAACTTTAAAATTAAAACCAGAAGCCTTTAAGAGAAAATTTTTCAGAAACACCGTTTATGTCTATATTAAAGGGTTAAATACTCCCCTATCTTACGATGTGTGGGGAAGTAAAAGTGTAAGAAGAAGTTTTCCTTCAAGAAGGCTCAATTTAAAAAGAGCTCCTGTAAATAAAGTAAAACCTTTAAAGGTGCTGAAGAAGGATGGTGAGAAAAAGTAGTTTAATAATTATTTTTTTACTTTTTGTGGGGACTCTTTTTGCGGGTTCCCCATCAATTTTTATTGACAACACCTTTATTGATATTGGATACATCTACCCCCATTCAAAGAAAAATTTTAAATTTACCATATACAATTCAGGTGAGGCACCACTTATAATAAAAAGTATTATCCACACATGCGGTTGCACGAAGTTAAAGTACTCTAAAAAGGTCATTCCCCCATCTGAAAAGGAAACTGTCTATGGGGAGTTGACCTCCTATGGTGAACATGGACCCATTATAAAATATATCTATGTGTATTCAAATGATCCCGCAAGGGAAAAGGTTGAGGTGAGGGTAAAGGCGTATGTAAGAGAAGAGGTGGAGGCAAGCCCCCATTCTTTAAAGATAATTTATCCACTAAAAATACCCTATGAAAAGGAAATTTCAATAAATTATTATGGAAAAGGTGAATTTAAAATTTTTAAAGTTGTGGACGAATTGGGGATATTTAAGTTAAAACTTACAAGGAAAACAAAAAAGTCCTATAATCTAAAACTATCTCTTTTAAAAGAAGTCTCTAAGGGTGTGGGAGGATTTCTCAAAGTTGAAACGAATAGTAAAAGGGTAAAGGTTTTAAAAATACCTGTCTATTTTTCAAAGAAAAAGTTTTTTACCATTTTCCCCAGATATATCAATTTAGGAACTACCAGCAAAAAAAGTATAGAAAAAAGGGTTGCCATCAGGGCGTTAAATGGTGTTCATTCAATTTTTGTTAAATCTGTGGAAAAAGCGGATTGGTTTGACTGCAAGATTTTAAGGAATAATTCTGATATGGTTATTCTTCTATTTACCTTTTATCCTGAAAAATTCAGGAAATTACAACACAGTGTGAAGTTTAAAACCAATTTTGGTGGTGGAAAAATTGATGTTTCCTGTATATTTAAGAAATAATGGGTAAAAAAAGGTCATCAGGTTTCAAAAAGAAAAGTCAGAATGAGGTATATGAAAATAAGTTAAATGTAGTTCCTTACTTGCTTTTTCTACTTGGGTTCACTTTTTTCTTCTATTCCTCTTCATTGACATGTGGTTTTGTATTTGATGACTTCAATCTGGTCAAAAACAATCCCTTTTTAAGGGGGATAAAAAGCGTATCATATCTTTTTAGCCATTTTTTTTCAGTTTATAGACCCATAAGGACCTTAAGTTATTTGCTGGATGCAAAAATTGGGGGGATGGATCCCCTTTACTTTCATTTGTTTAATGTGCTTTATCACCTTTTGGCAGTTTTTCTCATATATAGACTTCTTCTTCTGCTGTTTGGGGAAAGAAGATATTCCCTTTTAGCCACATCCATTTTTGCACTTCATCCCATTCATGTGGATGCCGTCACCTATATTTCAGGGAGGAGGGATGTCCTTTCGTCAATCTTTGTAATTTTGTCTCTCATATTTTTTATTAAATATAAAAAAACTCAGAAGTTTTACTGGTGGATATTTATTTTTATTTCAATTTTTCTTGGAATTTTTACAAAGGAGATGGCATTTTCTGCTCCGCTTTTGATTTTTCTGGTGGACTTTTTCTTTTTTAATGGTGAAGTGAAAAGGGGTCCTCTCCTTAAAACGTTTTTTAAAACTTTAAAAAGGGGCATTCTTTACTATTCAATCTTTCTTTTAGGTGGCATATTTTATCTCTATAAAATTATATTTCACACCTCAATTTCCGGGCGCACCCACTACTGGGGAGGAAACTTCCTTACAAATGTTTTGACAGTTTCAAAGGTTTTTGTCTACTACATATATCTTTTATTTTTCCCATTTAATTTAAGGGGAGACTACTATTACTACACCTTTCCAATTTCATTTTCCCCTGGAGATGTTCTGGGATGGGGGGCTTTACTTCTCATCATGGTTTTAATCTATCTTGCATATTACTTTTATAAAAGGGGAAATGTAAAACTTTCTTTTTTAATTTCCTTCTTTTTCATATCTCTTTTACCGGTCTCCCACATAATCCCCCATCATGAACTAATGGCAGAACACTATCTATATTTGCCATCCCTTTCCTTTGCACTATTTCTTTCCTATTTGTATGAAAGGTACTACAAAAGATGGTTTTTGTATCTTTTTATTTTGCTCTTAATTGTATATGGAGTAAAGGTCTACCACCATTCTTTAAACTACAGAGATCAGATGACCTTTTTAAATTACAATATAAAAAAATCTCCAGAATGTGTCAGGCTAAATATGGCACTTGGAAATGACTATTATTTAAATAAGGACTATGTGAAGGCAAAAAGGTATTACGAAAGGGTATTGGAACTTGGGCCCATTGAGGATAGGGAAGGGGTAAAAATTTCATTTAGTGTGAAAAAAGTTTGGGGAAGGGATATTTCAAACAAGGATTTCGGCTATTTTGTACTTGCCGCAAGGAGGCTTGCAGACATCTATTCAAAAGAAGGTAAATATAAAAAAGCCATAGAGGTTTTAAAAGGTGCAATAAGATATGGATTGATAGTTGATACAATTTATAATGAAATAGGAAACAACTACGCATTTATGGGGGATATAAAAAAAGCCATAGAGTATTTTAAAGAATCTGTTAAGATAAATCCTAAAAATTTCTGGAGTTTAAACAATTTAGGGGTATCCTATTCCAGATTGGGAAAATATGATGAAGCCCTGAAGTGGTTTAAAAAGGCACTGCTTGTAAAGGGAGATGATACATACACCAACTACAATGTGGGATTAATCCTGATTTTAAAGGGTGATAGGGAAAATGGCATTTTATATTTAAATAGGGCACTTAAATTTAAGGGGCTTTCAGATGAGGATAGGAAAAGGGCTTTAGAGATTTTAAATAAATACAAAAATAGCCTAAAAAAATAAAGAATTTATTGACAATGGCAAATTACTTTTTATAATAAGTGTTGATGAATTTATGTATTGCTGTAAAACTTACTTTAGACATAAAAAATGAAAAAATTTTGCAACTTTTTTGAGGCAGAAAAATCTATTAATTGTCCTGAATGGATAGGTAATTGAATTGGAATATTATTAACATAATTTTTTAGATGGAGGTATTTTTATGAAAACACTTAGAACTCTTTTAATCCTCTCCATCATCTCACTGTTTATGTTCTGGGCTTTTGCAACAGTTGAGGTCCAGACAACAACTCCACTTGTAAATCCCGATGGAAGCAGTGAGATTGTTGGATCACTCAGATTCATCCTGTCATCTCCAGATTTTGGAGATCCAAACAACACTACAGATACTGACTACTATGTCTTAATCCGCGTTCAGGCAACTGGAAATGCCAAGTTCAAAAACATTGGTCACTGGGGACCAAACGACATCACACCAACTTCACCAATTTACATTGCACTTGAAGAAGACATGAATATGCAGAATATCACTCAGGATCCCACTGCGGTTAGAATTGTTAGGATTGACCCCAATGGTGGATATTTTGACATTCTTTTTACCAAAAACTTATACAATCGCGGAACACCATCAAGCGTAGTTAATCCAGGGCTTAGTTCAAATAACAGAATAAGATTTACTATTGGTGTTCCGGAATGTGCCGCTCCAACAGCTGATATTAATAGTTTTACCGGTGCAACTTCAACCTATACACCACCTGCAGATCCTGCAGGTCCAACAGATCTTCCCGATTGTGGCGGTCATGTGGGACAGCAGGATACAACAATCTGTGTGGATTTTACAGGAACTCCTGGAAATGGTGAATTTTTAGGTGGTTTCTGGAGTGTAGGTTTGGTTAACTACCATTCAGATGCAAATGCTTCACTTGGCGCATCATATAACACAAACTATCAGCCTGCTAATCCGGCACTTGCTCAGGAAGGAAGTGCAAATCCTTGCTCACTCATTCCCAACTGGCCCGGAAAGGGCGATTGTGGATCCTTTGGTGCTGAAAATAGTGCACCAAGCGGAAAATACTGCGATTGTCAGCCCGGTGGACAGGGACAGGGTGCATATGACCCATGCGACGGTGGCGCTGTATGGGGCGCAATTGACTTTGGTACAGGACATCGCTTTACAGTTACAGAGCAGTGTCAAAGTGGATTCCTTTTTGAAGACAATGGAACAATTGAGGTTACATTAAATGATAACGGCGTAACAGATACATATCTTGTAAACTGTGGACAGGCATGGCTCGATGGTGGTGGACTTACTAATCCACAGTCACTTAGTGTAAGTTATCCAGATGACCACACAATGGATATAGATCTTGGTGATGTGGATGAAAATAGAACATCTCCATACTGCGTATCAATTGATCTCTGCCAGATAGCATTTGACTGCTGCGGTGTAAGAGATTATGCTGATGATGTTGCAGTAACTGTAAATGTTGATTACTTACCACCTAACTATGTGTGTGGTGCAAGACCTGCTCCAATTACAAATTGGCAGGTTGGAACAATCATTGGATGTAATAAACCGGTTGAGCCACAGTCATACTATCTCGTACTTTACTTCCCATACTTTCCACCAGTTAACGATCCAAATCTCACCTGGTGGTGTGGATTGGCTTTAGCCAACTATGCTGCTCAGCCAACAGATGGTGGAGTACTCTACCTCTATGAGCAGGATGGGGATGCCTTTACAGTAGATGTACCTGCACTTCCCGGACATGGAATGTGGGTAACATTACTTGACCAACTTACATTAACACCTCAGGGATCAGATACAACCGGTGGTGATGAGCCAATGAGTGGAATACTCTTTATGCAGGTAACAACTCCTCCATATACAGTATGGACAGGAACAACATATGACGATGGCTCAATTGCTGGAATAGATGCCTTTATTCTCATGGGAGATAACACACAGGCTTATGGCTACGCCGCAAGACATCTGAACTCTACAGCATACTATGGCTCAGTAACTGCACCAATCTGGTTTAAACACGCAAATAAGTAGTTGATCTTTGGGATTGGGGATTTTGATCCCCTCTCCCTTTTACTTGCGGTAAATTAGGTCTTTTTTATGGGTAGTTTTTTTAAACTACCCATTTTTTTTATGGAGGATGAAAATTGAAAAAAATAATCTCTCTGCTAATAATTTTCTTAGCGATTTTTTCATTTTTTTATACAAAGGATAGTTCAAAAGAGGAAAAATTGTTGCTTAAAAGGGTTAACAGATATTGGGAAAGCAGGGTAAAGGATGATCTTGTTACATGTTATAATTTGCTAAGCAGTGATTCTAAAAAAAGTATGACCCTTACCTCTTTTATTAGAAAGTCAAATATAAAAGTTTCTCAATATGAAATTAAAAATTATAAAATTTTAAAGGAAAAAAATATTAAAAAAGCGGTTGTTGAGATAATATTTTCCGGATTTGCCCTTGGATATCCGCTGAAAAATGTGAAAAATAGACAGTTCTGGGTATTTGAAAAGGGGAACTGGTTTGTAAAATACAATTTGAGGTCAATTCCAAAGGGGTTTACTTCAAACTCTAAGGGGAAAAAATTAAATCCTGAGGTCAGAAAAAAAATTGAAGAGTACATCAAAAAACATAGGATAGTTCCTCCCAAAATAATTTCTCCGGAGAAGTTAAATGAAAAGAAAAATAATAATAGGTAGTTTTTTCATATTTTTACTTGCCCTTTTTTCATCTGGGAAATCCATCAAGTTGTTTAAGGTGGAGACAACATATATTCTGCCATCTTCAACAATGAAGAGTGAAAAAATTGTTTGGGATTTTGTGAGGGTAAACTACGATTTGGGTAAAAACATCTACACATTTAAGATTTTTCCAGAATCAACTTACAAAACAGTTTATGGCTTTATGGAAGTAAGTAAAGATGGTGAAAAACTATTTAAAATTACCATTTACAAAAAAGTTGGTGGTAAGATGAGGAAATATGAGAGATATTTTCCCGGGGGGTGTAACTTTTTCATTGACTCATTTGGTGGGATTCCGATTTTTGTACTTCCCCATATGGAACTTGAGAAAAGCAATAAGGGGTTTTTAAGGATTTCAAAGGTAAAAAGAGTTGACGAGAAAAATAGGTTTTTGATGAAATATAAACTAAAAAAGGTGGGGAAAAGTATCCTTATCTGTGATGAAAATCACAAAAGGGAGTTGGGCCTCTTTAAATATGGCAACTTTTTCTGGTGGAAGGAATCAAAGATATATAACATGAACTCAAGATTGGTCTATGTGGAATATGAAAAATAAGTTTTATTTTTTACTGATTTTTTTAATCTTTTTTACTTTTTTTCTATTTGCCGATGGGAGTGATTCTGCAGAAACAACCATAAAACCCTGGGCTGGATGGTGGTGGCCCATTAAGGAGGGGGGGCTTGCAACGGGAATAGTTAGGAGAAATGGTGAGGTGGTGGATGATTGGTATGGATATCCCTCTCCAATGCAGAGATATGACATGCTTGAAAACAGCAATGGGAAAGGACCTGCATTTTTGTGGGAATATGAAAACCATTACGATCCAGAGGCACTTGACTGGCATGGACACTGTGATGCCTGGGCTGCTGCCTCAGTTGTCGAAAGTGAACCCACAGAAACTGGGGAAGAAAAGGGGGTTTATTTCAGGATAGGGGATAAAAAGGGACTCTTAACTGAGTGCCATGTGGGGGATGTGGCAACCATTTATGGAACGAGGTATAACGATTTTCCCGGGGATGACAAGGATGACATATATCCAGACCTGTTTCATGAGAAGTTAATTGAATACATAAAAAATAGGGATGAACCACTGATTATTGAAAATGATCCGGGGGTAGAGGTGTGGAACTACCCCTGTTTTAAATATGAGATGCACTGGAGTGATGATGGAAACATAAGACATGTGACCACAACCGTATATCTTGTAACTGATGCGGTAAATCCAGACTATGTGGGATGTTCCTACTATCCCTTTACCTATACCTATGATCTACAACTTGATGATGGTGGAAATATTATAGGGGGACACTGGACGGGGAATTCTGTAAACTATCATCCCGATTTTGTGTGGGAGGTAGATAGTGTGCATCCCGGAAATCCAAACCTTGATTATGATGAGGTTAAAAGGATTGCATCTCTTGGACTTGAGGGGAATCTGGAAGACGATCTTTTTGCTGGAAATAACTCCTTTCAATCTGCGGCTGAAATTAAGCCGGGGATCTTTCTCTTGAGGTATTTAAATGACGATTACTTTAAAATTGCGTGTGAAGAGGGGGAAAATTTCTTGATAAAACTAAACTCAAAGAGGATAGAAAGAAATCTGAGATTGGAAATTTACGATGAAAATCAAAATATAATAAAATCCATTGACACAGATGGAAATTATTCAGCCACCCTTGAAACGGGTCCCCTCAATGTAAATGGCTACTTTTATATTGTGATAAAGGGGACAAATCCTCAGGAAAATAGGAGAAACTATCTACTTGAGGTAGAAAACAATTCAAAGGTCTATTATTTGCCCCACATAGCGGCAAAGGATGGCTGGAGAACACATTTGCTCTTACTAAACAGGGAAGACCGTGAGGTAAACATTGCCTTTCACTTCTACCAGAATTTTAATACAGTTGTTTTACACAGACAGTTTGAACCCCACTCCGTCACCCTTGAGCCTGAAGAGGTACTTGAAAAAGATATAACGGAACTTTTTCAGAATTTTACCCCTTCAAATG
>Ga0256842_1001849_pt1 | contig 16183 bp, 31 predicted proteins | sample 4559240metaG_FD_185973 | JGI IMG/M metagenome (GOLD analysis project Ga0256842, IMG submission 185973) | Hydrothermal vent microbial communities from Guaymas Basin, Mexico - 4559-240 | ecosystem: Environmental > Aquatic > Marine > Hydrothermal vents | place: Mexico: Guaymas Basin | collected...
GATTGGATATAATCCAAATATCAATAATCAGACATTAATGTCTGACAATCAAAACTAACATTACAAAAAATCAATGGGAGAAAGTATGATTGTCAGATGATGTTGTGACTACTACACATCAAGACTCATATACCCTTTCGGCTTATTAACACCGTCACCTGTTGCGAATGCTTCCCCTTCAGCATACGCCAAACCTCTTGCAATTAAGTTTGCAAGGTAATTTTCAAGATTTATAAATGTATCTTGCAGAATTTCTTCACTAACTTTAATAATTCCTCCGAGTTTATAAGCCCCAAGTGTGTTTTGTGCGAAATTTGTATCAACATCACCGTAAGTTCCTGTTTCTTCAATCCAGCTAAACTGCGGAAGTTCTCCGCCAATAGGAATTTTTCTGTCGTTTTTTGTCGGGATAACAGTCGAAATTGCTCTTGTTCTGCTAAGCTCAATAAGTTTTTCCAAAACTGTTTTCTGATACTCAACAGGCACGATATAACCGCCATTTTCATCTACGCCCGTTTGTAACACCGCTTTAAATTCAGGTGTTAAACTACCTTTTACATATGCTTCAAACGCCGCTTTGTAATCATCTGCTTTTACGCCTTTTGCAACAAGTTCACCAGTCAAAGGTTTTCTCGTAGGTTCGTTTAGTTTTGCTTCAAGCTCTTGTGCTTTTTGCAACGCATCAATTTGTTTATCAAGTGCCATAATGTCTGCATACATTCTATCGCTTTGTGCTTGTGCCTCTGCATTTAATCCACTCTCTTCATGCTTATCTAAATACGCTCTCCACTCTTTTACAAGCTTTGCTCTTTTGTCAAGTAATGCTTTAATTTTTTCCATTAAATCTCCTTAGTCTGTAATAATTTTAATTTTTCTTTTTCAAGCGCTAACATCATTTTAGCCTTTAAAATCTCTTCATCTTTTTTTTGTTTATTCTCATTTAACATTTTCACCTCTTTCATTAAGGCGGCAATTTTTTCCTCATTTTTTTCCTCCTCTTTTTCTTTTAATTTTTTAGTTAAAGCCCTAAATTTTTCTTTTGCAAACGCTATTGCACTTTGCTTGTCTTCTTCTTTTTCTGTTTTTATTGTTTCGTCAGCAAATCCGTTTTGCACTATCTCTTCACCAAAAAACCAGCTTTCTTTATCCATTAAATCTCTTATTTCATTTTCATCTTTTTTAGTTTTTTCAATATATTTTTTTGCAAGTAATTTAGTAAGCCCTTCAAGCACTTCAGCCTGTTGTTGCATATCTCTGTAATCCCCAACTACAACACCCCAGGCATTGTGAATCATAAAAGTTGAGTTATCATATACTTTTACCTCGTCCGCAGCCATTGCAATGTAAGTCGCCATACTTGCAGCAAGCCCGTTAATTACTGCAGTAACTTTACCCTTACTGTAGCTTTTAATAAGATTGTGAATTGTTACTCCATCAAAAACACTACCACCTGGACTGTTAATTTCAATTACAATATCTCCGTCTGCATTATCTAACTCTGCTTCTATCTGTTCCGGCAAAACTTCCCAGCCTATTTCACCTATAATTTTAATTTTTCCCATTAGTTATCCTTTTTAAAGTAGTCATATTCATTTGCATATAAAGCTCATCAGCTTCATTGCCTTTAAGATCAAAATCTTCAAGCTTTCTTACCTCGTTTGGTGTTAGTGCACCTATATTTACGAGTGTTCTATATCCGTTAGTTCTTGTTTCAAAATCACCACGCATTAAAGTATTAAGATTGAATTTCGCGTAATATTTGTCTTTTTCGTCTTCATTTAGCAGATATTTATAAACCGCTAATTCAAAATTAACAGCATGAGGAAGTAAGGTGTTTTGAACGAAATTGATAGACATCTGTTCCATATTGTTAAATGTAGATTTGCTCATATCTCCGAGCATATAAAGTGGCACTTTAAACAATGCTGCAATTTCGGCCTTTTGAAATCTGCGGGTATCTAAAAACTGACTATCCTCATTACTTAAAGACAGCCTTTCATATTTCATATTCTCTTCCAAAATTAAAGGTTTACCGCTATTTTTAACACCCTGATATTTTTCTTTAAATGATTTTCTTAGTCTTTCAAACGCTTCGTCGCTTAATGTTCCTGGATGCGTTAAAACACCTGTTCCATTCGCCCCGTTTTCAAAAAAATTTATTCCGAATTGCTCTGTAACCATAGATAATTTAATTGATTTTCGGTTATATTCAATAGGATTTACGCCTGTAAGTCCTCTATCATCAGGATTTGGAAGACCTTTTAAATGAAAAATCTCATTTTGCAACAAAGCGTATTGTTTATCGCCCTTTTTGTAAATATAAACTATTTTTCCATTCTGTCTTATTTTTACCTGCATATTGTCCGGATGTAACGGATAAAGTCCTATTATTTCATTTTTACCGTTACGGACAATTTGCGAATAATGATTTCCCCTTAATAAAATATCCTGATATACCATACGAATATAATCAAATCTCGTATGCATTTCATTAGGCGAAAACTTTAGAATCCTATAAAGCGGATGTTGTGTGGCTTTTGTTTTCCCGCCGTCTTTTCTCTCATACAAATTCAAACTTACAACCGCTAACGAATCGGTTATTGCCTGAACACATGAATAAACCGCAGTATGCCTTAATGCACTGTCTGAATTCACAGAACCTACGCTTCCGTCACTTTTAAACAAAAAGCTAAAAAGCCCTCCGGTGCTTATAGTCGTATTAGGCAATATAGGAGCACGTCCGAATATATTTCTAAAAAAACTCATTAAATTTCCTTACTAAATAAACCGATTAAACAAACCAAGCTTGATATAAAAAGCAATACGCCAAAGGTGTAAAATCCGTATTGAGTGTTAAAAATTCCCACACTTATCCCAAATGCTGCACTTAACAAAAATAAAAATATAAGCAATGTAGTTAAAAGTTTGATTTTATCCATAGTAGAATTGTAAGTAGAAAAAGAAGGGCAATCGTTTTTTGTTTATTCCTGATTAACATTCCTTAATTTTTTCATCTTAAAACTTTTATCAAACACGAGCCAATCAAAGCTAACATCGTATTTGATGCAAAACTCATATATATGCTCAGTAGGCAAAATATTTTTTACTTTGTACACTCTTATAGTGTTAGGACTTAAATTTAACACTTCCGCAACGTGTTTATGTTTAACAAACCCCTTAACATCCTTACTGATAATATCCTTGATTCTCTCGACAATTTCCGCGAAAGAGTTTCTTCTGTATTTAATCTCTCTCATAAGCTTCTTATCCCCCTTGTTTCATAGATTGATTTTTTGTTTTCGTTTTTATGCACTATCGCTCTTCCAAGAGCCATTGCAAGAGCCACCATTCCGTCAACTTTTTCACTACTTCTTGCTTTGTCGATTTTCATGTTCCCTGCGGCATCTTTTACTATTGCAACATTGCTCATCATCCATCTTAAAACAGGATTGTTCCCGTGATTTAATTGTTTTTTCAAAACTAAAATTTCAAGTTCTTTTGTAGGTGCGGACATAGAAGCAAACCCCTGGCCGAAAGGCACTAAATTTTCAATTCCTTCATTCATTAGGTTGTTGATTATGCTTGTAGCATTCCATCTGTCATAAGCCAATTCTTTAACATCAAATTTTTCAAAATCTTTTTTTATCTGCGCTTCAATAAAATCATAATCAATAACATCCCCTGGCGTTGTTTGTATTAACCCTTCACGTACCCAGGTGCTATAAGGTATCTTATCTCTTCGTTCTCTTTCCCTCATGTTTTCTTCCGGTATCCAAAATCTGCATAACACATCAAACCACTCATCGTTTTCATTTTTTTGAGGGAATAGCCAGATAAGCGCTGTTATATCTGTTGTAGAAGACAAATCAAGCCCTCCGAAGCATAACAAGCCTTTTAATTTTTTTTCATCTATTTCGTACCTAAAAGAAGAATTCCACTTGTCTGTACTAATCCATCTATCCATGCTGTCGGTCCAAACATTAAGTCTTTTGGTTAAAAAGTTATTCAATTTTGTAGGCACTTCCTTTGCTTCTTTGGCCATAGCCTTAAAATCATCTATATAAAGAGAAACACCCAAATTCGGGTTAGCTTTTCTCCAAACTTCTTCTGTGTAATAATTTTCATTTTCAATGTCTTCATCGTCTATCGTTGCAATAAATACGAAATACTCATCATTTTCTACAACACCCTCAAGTATTTTAATCGCATATTCTCTTTCAGTATAGCAAGGTGAGTTTTTATTAAATCCGGCTGTTGTAATAATAAACATTAAAGGCTGTTTCCTTGCACCCATTCCTGAACGAATCACATCATAAAGGTCGGCGTTTGGATGTGCGTGATATTCATCTATTACAGCTCCATGTACATTAAGTCCGTCAAGAGTTTTACTGTCTGCGCCGAGAGGCTCATACTTAGAATTTGTAGTTTCCATTATCATTTTAGAATAAGCTGTTTTTACATATTTTTTAAGAGGGGAATTATTTTTCATAAATTCACTTGCTAACCATACGATTTTAGCCTGATCTCTTTTTGTTGCCGCAGTATAAACTTCCGCCCCGATTTCACCATCAGCAAACGCTAAATATAAACCAATAGTTGCAGCGAGTTCAGACTTTCCGTTTTTTCTCGCCACCTCGTTATATGCAATTTTATATCTTCTAACCCACTCACCATGTGAATTTTTTTTATAAAAACCGAATAGAGGATAAATAATATCATAAATCTGCCATTCTTCAAGTTCAATTTTCTGTCCGGCTTTTGCACCTTTTGTATAAGGCATCATTTGTATAAAATCAACTACACGCTGCGCTTTTTTAATATCAAACTTTAAATCCTTATCCGCTAAGCTTTTTTTCAAATCATTTAAAAACCTTTCACGTCCAAGTCTTTGCAATTTTCCTATTGTTTTGTCTTTGCAGCGTTTTTCTTGCAATTCAATCAACTCTTTTAAAGTCACTTACCGCCTTTTAAAAATTCTGCAAATTCATCCAATTCCTCTATTTTGTTAAAGCCCGCAAGCTTTCTGTTATATTCTCCTATTCCTAAGCTTTTAGCAAGACTTTGCATTGTGTTTACAGCCTGCGCAAGAGCACTTTTTGCCGGGTGCATGTATGCGTTGCCTTTGTCACTGTAAAGAATTTCGCCCTGCTCTTTTATGGTCTCGTAATTTTTACGATAGCTTTCATAAGCGACTGCAAACTGTTCTATCAGCAGCGTGTCAATATTTTCGAATTTTTGGTTTTGTTGTAAATATTCAACTATTGCCTTAAATGTTTTTTTCGCCTCTTTACCTAAATGCCCAGGAACTCTAACTTTCATACTCCCACCTCCCTAAAATTAGTTTTTGTTTTTTCGTGACTTGCCCGGGGGTTGGCAATCTTTTGCCTAAATAATTTCAAACCCGCCCCTGCCTTGCTCTCGCAGTCTTCTTAGCATGGCACGCGTTACATAAACATTGTAAATTTTCTAAACAAAAAGCACACCCGCCGTCTTTAAGTTCTACAATGTGATCTACAACATCCGCTTTAACTATTCTCCCTTCTTTCAAACACATCTCGCACAATCCGCCGCACTCTTTCATTTTTTGTTCTCTTATTTTTCTCCACTGTCTTGAGTTGTATACTCTTTTAGCTTCTTTATCTCTTTTTGTTTCATCGTATTGCTTATAGCGCATCTTCTTATGTTCTTTACAGTATCTCTCACCCGGCTTAACTAAATTCGGACAGCCCGGATAAGCACAAGGCTTTAACGGTCTTTTAGGCATTTATATACCTTTCCACAACTCCCCTCGCTTCTTCAAACCCTCTGCACACAACCGCAAGGTATCCGTTTTTATTTAGCCTGTCTATCCACTCTCTTTGCTTCTCGCTCACCACACCGCCCTTTCTTCTCTTCATCTCGATATAAAGCCCGTGATAATGTTTATTCGGCACAGGAATACAAATATCCGGCACTCCTGCGCTTATCCCCTCGGCTTTCATTCTTGCAGCTTCTATTTTGTTACGTGAGCCGCCGTTAGGAATAGCGTAAAAAGGTATCCTTCTTGCTTTCAAATACTGCACTAACATTACCTGCTCTTGCCTTTCTTTCGGGATAAACTTTCTCATACCCTCTCTCCGCATTCTCTTAATAATCTCTCGTTAAACTGTATCGCTTTTACAACATCATTAAGCCTTTCCGCCATTTCGCCCCACTCTTCCATATTTTGCTTTATCGGTTTTAAATACAATTCACTGCTTAATTCGTTAAGCAATTCTTTGCCTGCCTGGACTTTCATTCTTAACGCATCTGTATATTTAAGATTTTTAAATGCTTCCGGTCCTATTCCGTAATAATAAAAACTGTCTTTCATTGTTTCCCTTTCAATTCAACAAGATCTAAATGCAAACTAAGAGCTTCGCTGTATCTTGCTCTGTCGTTCCACTTCCTGCTTTCAAAAACATACTCAACCACGCCGCCCTCGTTCCACAATACGCACCTGTCTTTTTCATCTATCTTTACGTTAGGTCTCGGCATCGTTTTTATTAATTCCCGCATTCTCTCAGGCGTTTTGTATAGAGTTATCATTCTGCCTGCTCCAAAAGCTCACTATTCTCAAAAATGTTTCCGATTACTTCCAATTCGCATATATCGATAAAATTACTCTCATCTTCATCGGACATAACAATATAACAACCAATTCTTTCGTCATACGTCACTTCACCAACACCTCTTATTTCATAACCGCTATCACAATTTCCATAAACGTCTCGTGCTACATACTTAACAATATCCCCCTCATAAATCTCCTTGCCGTTTTTGTCTTTAAAACCGGTAAATTCAATTAAAAACGCTTCTCTTTCTCCATCTACTGTAAATTGAACAGGATAAGTGTCTTCCCCATCAGGTCTCCAAACAACAGCAGCTATTGGTTCGCCTGTAATGTCGTCAAACTCTAATTCTTGCACATCAACCATTTGTTTCTCAATATTGTCCCATATTCTATATTTAGCTTTTCTCATCTCTTTTTCCTTTTCACACTCTTTGCAATTTTAAGTTTCAAGCACTCATTCTCTTCCGTCAATTCTGAGAGACTTTTTTCCATTTCATATACTTTGATACTCAAAACCTGATTTCTTTCCTCTACGGCTTTGTAATAGCGTTCTAGAGCTATATATTGACCGGCAGTGTATAACCCAATTCTGTTAAGCAGTTTTACTATCATTGTTTTCGCCTTGTAAAATTTTTATCCCAACTTTATGCATCGTTCCGAACATTGCGAAGCTTCTTTTTGTTTCGATAAGCCCTTTTTTCTCAAGCAGTCTCAAAAAACCGCTTATAGCGCTCGGGTAATAATCTATATCCCTCGCCAAATCCGCAGCGCTCATTACGTAATAGCCCCCGGCTTGAGGATATTTTCTTATTGCTTTAAGAGCTCTTTTGATGTAAATTCTTGATTTTTCTTTCGGTGCCTGTTCTATTTTTCTCATGCGCCTATCCTTTTAGCATTTGCTAAATTAGCGATTAGGTTTGTGGTTTTGTTTTCTGTAAGCTTTGCTTGAGTTGTTTCTATTTCCTGCTCTTTAAACTTTTCTTCCACTTGCTTTAAAATCTCTTCTTTTCTTGCAACCGCTTCGTAATCAACAACACCTATTCTGAACTGATTTTCCAAAAGCCAGTTAAGATAAACCGCCTCTTCGTCTGCTGTAAGCTTCAAATAGCTGCCGAATTCGTTTCGAACGTTTTTGTTAATCAGGTTTCCTTCCTTATCCATTCCGATTACGACAAACTCTAAAAACCCGCTTCCTTTGCCGCAGTTTGAAATATCTTTGCCTTTGTAGTAGTCGTTAAGATATTTTTTAAGCTGCGAAATTGTTTTAAAAATCTTCTCTCCGCTTTTAAGCCTTGCCTGAATTAAAAGTCTTTTGTATTCGAAAATAGCTTTTTTCGTGATAAGCTCTGCGCTCATTTTCTCTTCGGCAAAATTAAGCCTGTATGCAAAAAAGTCTGCTAACTTATCATCAGGGATGTCTTTTATAAGCTCGTTGATTATTCTTGCTTTGACTTCGTTAACATCAAGCGCGTCTTTTATAAAATCAATTCTGTCTTCCATTTTACGCCCCTTCTACGATTTGAGCTTCAATATACTCGTTTTCGTCTATGCTTAACCCAAACTTTCTGTATTTGCTCAAATCTTTCTTATCCCGGTATTGTCCTTCTGCAACTCTTACGCAGTTGGTGTCGTTCTTGATTAAAAAATCAAAATCAATCTTCCAGCCGCTTCCTTTCTTCCCTTGCAGGAATTCGCTTAGCCCGATTTCTTTTAAGGCAAGTTTGAAATCCTCTAAGAAGTTCCCGTTTTCTTTCAATCGTGAAGCAAGTTTTCTTTTTCTCTTAGGCGTGATTTCTTTTATTTTTGCAAGACTGTATTTTTCTGCAGTCACATTCCACAGTCGCACAAATTCGTCAAAATCGCTCTGCGGTTGTTGACGAGAGAGACTATATTGTCCTTTCTCTTCTTCTTTCCCTTTCTCTTTCCCTTTCTCTTCTTCTTTCTCTTTCTCTTGTCGGCAAGGGGTATCGGTAGCCCCTTCGGAAGGGGTATCACAACCCCCTTGGCAAGGGGTAGTATTTTGTGCTTGTGAAGAGGTTTTGTTTTCTTCTTCGCTACCCTTGTTAAGGGCTTTTTCGCTGCTTTTAAAATAGCTGTCGTAGTCTATTCCGGTTTTATTGCAATATCCTTCTATACTTGCTCTTAAAGTGTGTTTGATACTCGTCCAAAGCAGGTTTAAAACCGGGTCGTCAAATTTAATATCATCAATATGTTTTTCTAAAAACTGCACTTCGCAAACTGCTCTGTCGAAAGCCACGTATTGCTCAGGCGATAATTGTTTTTTGATTTCCCATAAATTTTCATAATGGTTGAATGCTTTTCTCATTTTAAGCCTTTTATGCTATAATTTCTTTACATTTCTTTTGTCGGCATCGCGCCGATTTTTCTCACTTTATAAACGTAGTCCCAGCCTTTATCCCCGTTCGGTTTCAGGGTTGGGACTTTCATCGTGTCAAATTCCCATCCGAGACATTTAAGATCATATATCCTGGAAGTAAGCCTGGTTATAAATTTACTTAAAGCCCAGTTTCTGCTTACATGTCCTTTTTTCACCAGTTCGGTTGCAATAATCTGCAGCTGTGAATTGTTTTTACTCATTTTTCCCTCCTACTTAAAGTTCCTCAAATTCTTGTTTAACTACCTGCAGTGCTTTTTTATTGCCCCCTTTTAGCAGTTCTAGAATATTTTTTGCAGTATTTGCTCCGACAGTGATTTCCCCAAAAAATCTGTCCTCACCAATTAGTCTTAATTCTAAAAATTTGTCTTCATCTAACTCTTTAAGCATTTTTTCTATTTCCTCGGCTTGCTGTTCTAATTCGCAAATAGCGTTGTATAACGTTTCAGCATTTTTAAATTTTTCAATAGTCATTTTTTCCTCCTACAAATTTGATAGCATCAACATGCAAAACTTTATTAATTCTTATAGTTCCGTTTCTGTCTTCCCACTTTTCTTCTTTGATAATTCCCTCTATTAAAACCCTCTTGCCTTTTGTAAGGTATTGCGCTAATTTTTCAGCGTTCCACAGCGTGCATTTCCAAAAAATCGTGTTCTGTTTGTCTTTGTATTTTGTATTTACAGCAATATCAAACACGGCAAGGGATTTGCCGCTTGGAGTGTATTTAAGCTCGGCGTCTCTTGTTAAATTGCCGACGCATATATATTTCTGATACATCCTAAGCCTTTTGGGCTTTTGCATCGGCGGTTAACTTCAGGTCCTCTTCTTCAGATGTTAAAAGCTCGTTTATATCTGTTGTTTGACTGTCGTTTAACTGCTGTTTGAGCGGTTCCGCTGCCGGTTCTTCTCTAAAAACTTCATCTTCTTTTACCGCAAGCTCCATAATCTGTTCGGTTATAGGAAGTCTTGTAATTACATATTTGAGAGCTTTCGCCTTATACATCTCTTCCGCCCATTCAAGCCATATATGCTGCAGGCTTCCTGCTTTCTGATTTGGGCTTTTAAGTCTTAATTTTTCAAGCTTTTTGAAAGGCACGAATTCGCTGAATGTGTTTCCGTCTTTATCCTGGGCGTAAACGATTACGCCTTTTAGATGTTTATATACCCACGCGCCGTCTTCTTCGCTTCTTTCGTCGTAATTCGGCTCGAACTCAATTTCATCGCTTAGCCCGTTGAATTTAATATTGAATTTATCTACATCATAAACCGCTACGGCTCTGAATTTCCACCCGTTTCTGTATCCGGTAACAATCCAGCCTTTGTATCCGATTTGAAGCTGCGCTTTTTTTCCGTAAGGCACTACATAAGCCTGGCCGAATAAAGGGTTTGGATTAAGCCCCGTCTGGACTATCTCAAATGCAACCCCTAAAACACTCTCAACTTCAACGTTTCTAAGATTTGGATTTAACGCTAACTGTTTAAGAGTAGAAGCATAAATGCTTGCTTTTTTATCGTCTCCTGCGATCAGTTTGATTTGAGGCATTTTTTCTTTTATAATCGCTATTGCCTGCTGCTGTCTGTTTGCACTCATTTTATTCTCCTTTAAGCCCAATTTGGTAAATCTATTTCATCAACAACTTCTGCTTTTCCCGTTCTTAAAAACTCTGCATACCCGCTTATCAAGTTTTCAACTTCCATCTCTGCCCTGCTAATAGCGCTGTCGCTTATCCTGAACAGCCGAACCATAAAAGGCTCTTTTTTCTCAACCGCTATGAAAATAAACTGGCTGGCTTTTTTGCCTGCAAGCTTTAAGGTCTTTAAATACCAGTAAGCCTGCCAGTGATAGCGGTAATCGTAAATTGATTTTTGAAAATCATACGGCCTTACCGACTGGGTCGTTTTAATATCTATCACAACGCCTAATGCTTCAATGTAGCAGTCGGGCCTGCATTTTCTAATCAATCCGTGTTCGTCTTCCACAAACCAGCTCTCTTCGCATTTGCCTTTTTTTATTAAGTTTCCGGCTATTGCGTTAATGTTTCTCGCCATTCTCTCAGCTTTTTCCCAGTCGCTTGGAGAGATGACAATTTTCCCTTTATTTTCCTCTTCAAACTTTGCCTTTTCCTCTTTTCCCGCCTTGGTCCTTAAATTAAACTCGGGAAGTTTTACAAACTCGTCTTCCAGGGTTTCAGGCTCTAATACCATCTTATGCACCAAGCTTCCAAAATCAAACGCGTCGCTCTCATATGTGAAAAGCTCTTTGTGTTTCAAATGCAAAGGCGATATTTCAAGCAGTTTCAAGTCGCTGCTGCTGATGCCTTCGCTGCTGTGATATTGACTGTTCGTCATTTCTTTTGGTAAAATGCTCATGGTCATCCTTTAATTAATCTGTTACGGATAAAACGATGCGGTCGTTTATCTCGTCTAACAGATTTTTTTCAAAATCAAGTCCGTAAACATCTTTGTATTCTCTTAAGACGGGCTTGATTTGTTTCGCTATATTCTCGATCATCTTTAATTGCGGCTCTATCTTTTTAAAAAACTCTTCGCATTTATCGCTTTCAAAATCCTGCCTGTTTAAGTATTTGTTCAAATCCATATATACGGGCTCTTTGCTCATTTTTTACTCCTTTTAGGCGCCAATGCGACTTTCACTCTTCTTAGGACCTCGTCTCTCAGTTCCGGCTTGTCTTTTATTTCCGGATTTAATTTCGTCCTTATTATCATCTCGACCATATCCAGGTATTCGCTAAAAATCCTGCTCATCTCCATCCTTTGTTTTTCTTATATATGTAGTAAGAATAAATCACTGCGCCAAGCCATACGCCTATTACGCCTGCAGATACACCTGCTAAAAATGCTGTCCAGATACTCATTTTCTCTCCTTTAGTAAAAATTTGACGGATATTTCCAATCTGCACCACTTTGCTTGTTTAAACTCTTGCTCTCAAACCTTTTCAGCTTTGCTTTGTTTATTTCTGCAATTCTCATAACTTCACTTTTTAAGTCTCTTTCTTTTTTTGTGTCTTCAACTTCAAACACCATTACAACCTTACGCATTTACTCCCCTTTAAATAATTTCTGGATGTCTTGCAAAAAATTTAAGCACTTCGTCTCTATCCCACACTGCCTTGCTATAACCATTGAAATTTAACTTCTTCGGAAAATCACTGTACTTTTTAGTTAAGTTATAAACCCAGGTTTTACTTTTTCCACCGGCATAAAGCGCTATGTCGTTTTTATTCCATCTGGGCTTTTGTAAGAGCTTATCTTTCGTATTTGCAACTATTTCGCTTTTAAATTCTGCCAATACCGGCTTCACCACTTCTTCTACTACATCTTTTAAGCTGTTTCTTACAGCTTCCTTGATAATCTCATCCAGCCCTGCTATTTGTAGTTTTGCTTCCATTTTCCATCCTTTTTATTTTTTCAAGGATCGCTATCCTCGCAAATCTGCTCATGCTCAAATTTCTTTTTTGAGCAGCTGATTTCAATTTTTCTTTTTCTCTTTTATCCATCACAACCTCAAATTTTTCAGTTACCTCTACCGGCTGCAACATTACTTCGTCAAGCATATTTACTCCTTTATTTAGATTTAAGTGAAGGCAGGAAAAGGAAAAAGGATGAAAGCCAAAACCTGCCCTCGCTTAAAGCTAAAACCTTCCGCCCTTTCCCGGAAGGTTTTGTCTTATCACCGCTTGGATTGGGAGCGGCCGGGTTTTCAATGATCTTGGTATAATGTTAAGCGAGGGAGAGAGATTTGTTTAAGGGGGTAAAATGAATTTTGAGTTATTGAAAATGTGTATTGATTTGCTTGAAAAGAGCGGCAAATGCTCTCAAGCAAATGTTAGAAGCCTTAACGTTGACAATCCTCGTCAAGACTCTTCAAAAGTTGATAAAGCTCATCAATGTTTTGAGGAGCTTCGCGAATTGTATCGTTTACTTGAAAATCAACTCTATAAATGATAGAGAAACTACCATCATCTAATGTTACGGGAATGGTATTAAAATTAATAACACTCAACCCGCTCTTTTCCATCGCATTTAAAAGGGTAAGAACTTTTTTGTCCACTTGTTGCCTTTCCTCTCCCTCGCTTAACATTACGCTTTCAATCATCTCACCTTCCTCAACCATTTTTGTTATAATCCGATATAGTTTCAGGAAGTGTTATGGTGCAATTATAATTCATTTTGCGAACTATGTCAATAGTTTGCGAACTTTTTTGAAAGGAATTTCACAAAATGAGAACGATTAACGAAATTTTAGATAGACTTTATAAAGAGTTAGGAATTAAAAATGATGCTGAATTTTGCCGAAAATACGGAATTAAAAAAAACACATTAAGCACATGGAAAGCAAGAAACAAAATTCCTTATGATTTAATCGATGAAATTACTCAAAATGAGAACTTGTCACTTGATTGGATATTACAAGGAAGAAATAACATTCAAAATAAAAAAATAGAAGTTAAATATATAGAACCAAAAAACACCGAAAACAAAATCGATATACCATATTATCCAGAAACATACGCAGCAGCTGGTGCCGGTGCATATAATTATGAGGAAGCACCCAAGGTTATTAGTTTCACAAAAGCTTTTTTAGAAGAACTGCTTGAACTTACTAAATTTACAGGGTTACATATCATAAATGCTATTGGTGATAGTATGTCTCCGACAATTGAGAGCGGCGATAAATTGTTTATATTACCTTTTGAAATTGAAAACCACCAGATAAGAGAAGGCGGTATCTATATTATAAGCTGCAACAACGGTGTTTTAGTGAAAAGAATTTACTTAAACCCTTTTGAAGGAAAAATCACACTCAAAAGCGATAATACAGAAATACCGGATATTATTATTGCAGGTGACGAACTAAACGGATGTCAGATAATCGGAAGAGTTGTTGGGAGTATTAAGAAGTTTTAAATAATAAGGGGATTGGAATAGTTGTAGGAATTTTAAGGAATAGGATATGAAAAGGAGATAAATGTATCTAGAATTATTCGATAAAACATTTAAAAAATGCAACATAACATATGAAAGTTGTGATAGAAGAGAAGAAGAATTAAATTGTTTTTTAAAAACACAGCCAGACACAAATGAATATCCAGAAAGATTACACTTTGAAACTTACATGTTTAAAAATGTTAAAAAGGAAGAACAGTATATTCTTAAAATTAAAGATAATTTTTTAATTTTTTCTATAAACGATAAAATAGTAAGAATTGTAGATATTTTTATAAAAGATACTTATCAACAAAAAGGTATTGCTAAAGAACTAATTAACAATTTAAAATATTTTATAGAAAAAGAATTTCCAAGTATAGAGTTTATTACTCTTTATTCTTTAGGAAGCGGGGTAATAGCTTGGTATAAAATAGGATTTGAATTTTATAATCCCAAACAGAGGTTACTAATTAAAACTTTATTAGTTAAAATTTTAAATAAAAAAACAGATTTAAAATCTGTTTCAAAAAAAGAAATAGAACAAACTAACTTCTATGAATTAATAGAACAAAACATTGGATATATCCCAATGTATTTAAAGGTTAAACAATGAAAGAAACTTATAAATTAGTTATTTTTTTATTAAGTGAAGTAGAATATGAGGGTATTATAGCAAAAATAAACAATAAAATTTATATACGTTCTCAAATAGATAAAGATAATTATGAAGAAATGATTAAAGAAATGCTAATTGGAAAAGGAGATATACAAATTAAGAAATCGCCTGAACATCCTTATGATTTTTGTATAGAACAAAAAAGATTTAATTCTTTAGAAGAGTTTTTTGCAAATTTAGAAGAGAGCGGATTTGAAATTGAATATAAAAAAATAGAAGATAATTACAAAACTTTCTCATTAGTAGCAGAAGGAGATGATTTATCACCTGAAACAATTGCTTATCTAAAAGAAGGTACTTTGCTTATAAACCTAGCACAAAATCTTTTTACAATGAGTAACAATGTTTCTTATGAACCTAAAATAAATTTAAGAGCTGGGAGTTTTGCAATTGATATACAAGAGGAAATAAATATAGATAATTTAAGAATTTTAATTCACAATTTAAACCAGGGGACTATTGAAATTGAAAAATATTTTACTAATCAACCTTACAAAAAACTTATAGACAATTTATCTAAAGTATCTAAAATCAAAACTTTAGAAAATTTAACTATAGAACTTTTTAATAATGAAAAATTAACTCTAAATTTAAAAGCTATTGAGAAAATTAGTTCCCAATTACCAAAAATTATTCAATCCAAACCATTTAATAAAACTATATCATATAACCAATTAAGAGCTTTCGATGAAAAAAATAAACGAGTTTTATTGGATGCTGATGTTGTTTATCATTTGCATTTAAAAGAAAAAGAATTTAATGAACTATACAAATATTATCAAAAAAAAATAGACAAAATAAACATAATTGGAAATTTTAAAAGTACTCAAACAATTGATGTAAAACAAGTGAAAAAAACTGAAAAAGACTAACAAAGTTTGTGGAGTAAAAAGGTTGGATAGAGATAAAGACGAAATTCCGTGTAAGAAGATTTGTAAATAATAGGAGAAAAATATGAATTCAGAATTGTTAAGAATTATTGCTGATTTTTTAATATTTTTATTTAAAAATACAAATTTTTCAAAAAACAAATATTTTATTGAAATAATAAATACAGCTTCTTGGATGTTACTGATAATTTCTCTTTTACTTATAATATATTTAATATATAAAACTTTTCAAAAAATCATTCAAGATAATAAAATATCTCACCTTAATTTTATAAAAACCAACCTTGAAATAACTGAAAAAATACAAGCTCTTACAAAAGACAAAAATATTCTGTTTTTAATTGAAAACTATACAGAAGAAATAATATTTGGGAAAATTACAAACATCTATAAAACTTCAAAAAAATATAGAGACAAAATATCATTATTACTCCAAAAATTTCCTCAATATAATATAAATTATTTTATTTCTATTAGTTATTATTTGAATGTAGAAATTGACGAAGAAAATAACAAAATAAAAAAAATTTCTCCTAATATCGGTACAATAGACAACATCTTTTATCATCTCATATTATTTGCACTAGTCACCATTTAATCTGACAAGAAGACATAAAAGATGATATACTTTCTCCCAGATAAGAAGGGAGGAGTTATGAATTTACATACACAAGATAAA